>Ga0070728_10001977_pt1 | contig 27339 bp, 22 predicted proteins | sample tdDd471_FD_66723 | JGI IMG/M metagenome (GOLD analysis project Ga0070728, IMG submission 66723) | Marine sediment microbial communities from the Atlantic coast under amendment with organic carbon and nitrate - tdDd47.1 | ecosystem: Environmental > Aquatic > Marine > Coastal > Sediment | place...
CATGGCGCGGCGTTTCGCTTCGGCCTATTTCTGGGGCATGGATCAGTTTCTTCTGGATAACGAGGCCACGCTTCGGCTCGCCGTCTTCGGCGGCATGCTGGGCGTGATGGCGGTGGCAGAGCGGCTGGCCCCACGGCGGCGGCTGACACAGGGGGTCGGCGGGCGCTGGTTCCGCAACCTCTCCATCGTCGTGCTGAACACCCTGGTGCTGCGGCTTGGCTTCTTCTTCCTGCCGACGCTGGCGGTCGGTTTTGCCTTCCTGATGGCGGATCGGGGGATCGGCCTGTTCAACCTGGTGGACCTGCCGCCGGTGCTGGAAATCGTGGTGGCGGTGCTGCTGCTCGACCTCGCCATCTGGGCGCAGCATGTGGCCTTCCACAAGGTGCCGCTGTTCTGGCGGCTGCATCGGGTGCACCATGCCGACATGGATATCGACGTGACCACCGGCCTCCGGTTTCACCCGGTCGAGATCATCCTGTCGATGGTCTTCAAGTTCGCGGTCATCGCCCTGCTGGGTCCGGCGGCGGTGGCGGTGCTGCTGTTCGAGGTGGTGCTGAACGGGGCTGCCATGTTCAATCACGCCAACCTGCACCTCCCTGGATGGCTGGACCGGTGGTTGCGCCGGATCATCGTCACGCCGGATTTCCATCGGGTGCACCATTCGGTGGTTCCGTCGGAGACCGATTCCAACTACGGCTTCAACCTGACGCTCTGGGATCGCCTGTTCGGCACCATGACACCGCAGCCGCGTGCCGGGCATGACGGCATGGAAATCGGCCTGGCCAACTATCGTGAGGGCTCGCGGCAGGGGCTTGGCTGGATGCTGGCCCTGCCCTTCCGCCGGTCCTGAGTCGGCCCGTGCCCGGCCTGAGTGTCATCATCCCCTGTCTCGATGCGGCGAAGACGCTCGGTCCGGTGCTGGACTCCGTGCAGGGCGCGCCGGTCGGCGAGATCCTGGTGATCGACGGGGGTTCGACCGATGCCAGCCGGGCGGTCGCGGCGGACCATGGGGCGCGGATCATTGCGACGGCACGCGGTCGCGGTCACCAGATGCATCAGGGCGCGGCGGCGGCGGCCGGCCCGTGGCTGCTGTTCCTGCATGCCGACACCCGTCTGGCCCCGGGGTGGCGACAGGCCGCCCGCGACTTCATGGATGATCCGGCCAGTCCGGCGCGCGCGGCTGCGTTCCGGCTGCGTCTCGACAGCGACCGGCGCGCGGCCCGGCGGGTGGAGCGGCTGGTGGCCTGGCGCTGCCGCACCCTGGGCCTGCCCTGGGGCGATCAGGGCCTGCTGATCCATACCGATCTGCTGGCGATGATCGGCGGTTACCCGGAGATGCCGCTGATGGAGGATGTGACACTGGCGCGCCGGATCGGGCGCAGGCGGCTGACCATGCTTGATGCCGATGCCGTCACCTCTGCCGCCCGCTATGAGCGCGATGGCTGGTGGGCGCGACCGCTGCGCAACGCCGTGCTGCTGACCCTGCATTTCCTGGGGGTTCCGCCCCGCATCCTGCTGCGGCTGTATGGATGAGGCCGCCGGTTGTCATCGTCTTCTGCCGGGTGCCACGCATCGGCACGGTGAAGTCCCGTCTGGCGCGTGACATCGGCCCGGCGCAGGCGCTGCGGTTCTATCGCGCCACCCTGTGGGCCACGATCCGCACCGTGGGGCATCTGCCGCAGGCTGAAATCGCGCTCTGCGTGACACCGGACAGCGCGGTGCGGTCCCGGGACTGGTCCGCCGGGCCGCGGCTGGTGTCGCAGGGTGGTGGCGATCTGGGGCAGCGCATGGCGCGGGCGCTGGACAGGTTCCGCGACCGCGACCGCATTCTGATCGGCGGCGACATTCCTGATATCCGACCGCATCACCTGCAGCAGGCACTGGCTGTCGTGCGACGCAACCACGTCACGTTCGGCCCGGCCACGGACGGCGGCTTCTGGCTCGTCGGCCTGCGGCGCGGCATCCGGTCGCCCGACCTGTTCCGTGATGTGCGCTGGTCACACCCCGAAACCCTGGCTGACAGCCTGCGCGGCCTGCCCGGCGCATGGCGGGTCGGCATGGCCAGCCGCTTGAATGACGTGGACGATCTGGGGGACTATCGGCGGCAGATGAATCGGCGCTGAACAGAGGCGACGTTCCGGGGGGAGAGCACATCATGCGATATGGCATCGGACAGTCCGCGACGCGGGTCGAGGACAAGCGGTTCCTGACCGGCAACGGGCGCTATCTGGATGACATCACCCCGTCGGGCTGCCTGCATGGCGTCATGGTGCGGTCCCCCGCTGCCCATGCGCGGGTGCGCGACATCGACACCACAGCCGCGCGCGACCTGCCCGGTGTCGTGGCCGTCTATACCGACCGGGACTGGCAGGCGGCGGGTCTCGGTCCCGTGCCGACGCGCCCCGCCATCACCAACATGGATGGCTCCCCTATCTGCAACCCGGCCCGCTGGCCGCTGGCGCGGGGACGGGTCCGCCATGTCGGGGACGGTATCGCCTTCGTTGTCGCCACCAGCCGCGCCGTGGCCCGGGACGCCGCGGAACTGGTCTCGTTTGATCTGGATGAACTGCCGGCAGTCATCGATTCCGTTGCCGCCCTCTCACCGGATGCCCCGGCGGCCCTGCACGAAGAAGCCCCCGACAACCGCAGCTTCACCTGGGAGAAGGGCGAACGCACCCCGGCGGAGGAGGCGCTGGCCGCCGCGACCCATGTGGCGGAAGTGCGCCTGCACAACAACCGCATCGTCATCAACCCGATGGAGACCCGGGGTATCCTGTGCATCTACGACCCGGAGCAGGATTTCTACACTGTCTCCGGCTCGATCCAGAACGTCTTCATGTACCGCACCATGCTGGCGGAGAAGGTATTCGACATCCCCGTGGAGCGGATGCGGGTGGTTGCCTATGACGTGGGTGGCGGCTTCGGCGGCAAGAACCAGGTGCAGCCGGAACATCTGCTGACCGTCTTCGCCGCCCGCGAACTGAAGCGCCCGGTGAAATGGGTCGCCGACCGGACAGAAGGGTTCCTGACCGACGGCCAGGGCCGCGACCAGCAGACCCGCGTGCGGCTGGCGCTGGATGCGGACCACCGCTTCACCGCGCTGCATGTGGAGACGACGGTCGATCTCGGTGCCTATGTCTCGACCAACGGCACCGGGGTGCCGACGGGGGCCACGACCTCCGTCATGGGCGGGCCGTATGACATTCCCAATGTCTACAACATCGTCCACGGGGCCTTCACCAACACGGTCCCCACCGATGCCTATCGCGGCGCGGGGCGGCCAGAGGCCTGCTTCCTGCTGGAGCGGGCGGTGGATGTGGCCGCCGCCGACCTGGGCATCGACGCGATGGAGCTTCGGCGGCTGAACTACATCCCGCCCACCGCCATGCCCTACCGGGCGTCGCTGGGACACACCATCGACTCCGGTGACTTCCGCGCGCTGCTCGACCGGGCGCTGGAACAGGCCGATGTGGCGGGCTTCGCGGCCCGCGCGGCGGAGAGCGAGGCACGGGGCAAGGTGCGCGGACTGGGCGTCGCCAGCTATCTGGAGGCGACGCTGGGGGTGCCGACCGAATACGCACGGCTGGAATTCGACCGGGACGGCATCGTCACCGTCGCCGTCGGCACCCAGTCCAACGGGCAGAGCCACGAGACCACCTTCCCGCAGATCGTGGCGGAGAAGCTGGGGGTACCCTTCGAGCAGGTGCGGTTCCGCCAGTCCGACACGGACGCCACTCCCATGGGCAATGGGCATGGCGGATCGCGGTCACTGCAACTGGCCGGCAGCGCCATCCTGAACGCGGCAACCAAACTGGTGGAGAAGGCGAAGGCGCAGGCGGCGGACCTGCTGGAGGCGGCGACCGACGACATCGACTTCGCCGATGGCACCTTCCGCGTTGTCGGCACCGACCGTTCGGTGAACTGGGCCGACCTGGCGGCGGCAGCCTTCGACAGCAGCCGACCGGCGGCGGAACGCGGCCTGTCGGACGAGGATACCTACACCAAGGACGGCACCGCCTATCCCAACGGCTGCCACATCGCGGAGATCGAGATCGATCCGGCGACCGGGGTGCTGACCGTCGCGCGCTATACCGCGCTGGATGACTTCGGACAGATCATCAATCCGATGGTGGTGGCCGGTCAGGTCATGGGCGGGATCATGCAGGGGGTCGGGCAGGCGGTGCTGGAACACACGGTCTACGACCCGGAAAGCGGGCAGCTGCTCAGCGGTTCCTTCATGGACTACTGCATGCCGCGCGCGCTGGACCTGCCGGAGACCGATATCGCCTTCTTCGAGGATGCGCCGACCAGGACCTCACCCATCGGTGCCAAGGGCTGCGGCGAAGCCGGCACCATCGCCGGTCCCCCGGCCATCGCCAGCGCCATCTGCAACGCGCTGGGACTGAAACACATCGACATGCCCTACACGCCGGAGAAGATCTGGCGGCTGATGCAACGTGGTTGATGCCAATCCGAACCTGAGCCTTGCGACCTATCGGCCTTTCGGGAACAGCATGCTCCACTTGAAGCCGCATTGATGAATGCCGGTATACTCGCTTGGGCCACCCTCTGTGGCGGGGTGCGGCGAGATCATGCAGAAGCCTGGAGGCGTGTTGGGATTGAAGTCAAACCCAAGAATTTCAGGAATGGATCCTTGTGAAAAGCCCGGCCAAACGAAAATTGTTCGGCGTAATTCATCTGGTGAATGAACAATTTCACTGTGAACTATGCGAAAACCTCGCCCTTCAAAATATTCTTGTGTCAATTCGGAGATAGATTCCAGTTTTTGAATTGATAGTATTATACTATTTGAGTTCGAAAATCTCTGTGCGTGAAAATAGTCTTTGTTTGGATCGAATAATTGACCGTCAATATTGATATATATTTCTGACTGTTCGATAATTCCACGATTGTTCGTTAAAACAAGAAGATAATAAACATCCGTGATGTTGGCAAAAAATTCAAAAACGAACACATCTTTTGTGTTTTTCGTTCGATCTGGTTCCTTGGAAAGAATTCCTTTTTCTGGCACTGCTCCATAAAATTTCGTAAACAGTGCTCCAGTTGCTAATTTTTTGACTTTGTTTATATGTTTCCCATCAAATATTTCTGAAATAATTTTGTTGGCTTCCTCGGGAGAATACTGAGAAAGGGATTCGATAGGAAAAGCTTCTTGATTCTTTGACTCAGCCGGTGCGATTGCAACAGTCAGGAAAACAAACATCGACGCAAGAAGCAAACTTGGTAACCGCGAATTTTGACGATAGGGCCTATATTCATCAGAGACCATCTTCGCATTCCATTGTCGCCAACCAAGTCAAGACAATGGAGGGTAACCAGAATCACAGGTCCGGGCTAGTTCTGATCTCGGGGTTGCTACCACGCCATGCACTGCTATCCGACAGGTTTTCTCAAACCCTCGGTCTCACACGTAACGACGGTTGCGCTGCGACTTCCTCCGCGAGGGGGGAAGGGGAACGGGCAGATCCGATCCTGCGGTCAGGCCGCGTCGGTGGACGACTCGTCGGGGATGCGCAGGGGGCGGAGCAGGAAGGCGGGGACGTGATCGCCCAGGCCGACCGGCGTGTTGTCGTTGTCGTCGCGACGGTTGCGACCGCCGGAACGGTTCGGGGAGGGGCGGCTGCGGCCTGCCTGGCGACCGGCATCAGGTCCGTCACCATGCGGCACCCGACCTGGTGCGCGACCTTCGGCCTTCGGTTCCTCCGTCGCTGCTGCCGGAGCGGCCTCGACAGGTGCCTCCTCGGCCGCCTTGCGGCGCGGCGCACGGCGTGGCCGTGGTGCCTTGGCAGGTGCGTCTTCGGTTGCGCGCGCGGCGGTATTCCCTGCGACGGCTTCAGCCTCTACCGGCTCCGCCTGCGCTGCCTCGGGTGCAGTCGTATCGGCGACAGCCTCCTCGGCCACATCCTTCGGTTTCGTCCGGCGCGGACGGCGGGCACGTTTCGGTGCCGGTGCCTCATCGCCATCGGCGGCTTCCGCTGCGGCGGGGGCCGGAGCACCCTTCTTGCCGAATCCGTCGATCACCATCGGCTTGATGTTGCCGCCGATCAGCTTCTGGATCGCGTCCAGAGCCTTGGATTCCTTCGCGGTGGCGAGCATGAAGGCGCGACCCTTCATCCCCGCGCGACCGGTCCGCCCGATGCGGTGAATGTAGTCCTCCGCATGGAACGGCACATCGAAGTTGAAGACGTGGCTGAGCCCCTGGATGTCGATTCCGCGGGCGGCAACGTCGGAGCAGACCATGATCTTCGCCTGATCGGTCTTGAACTTCTCCAGCGTCGCCATGCGGTCGAGCTGGTCCATGTCGCCATGCAGCGCCACGGCGTCGTACCCATGTTTCTGCATCGACTTGTGCAGCATCTTCACGTCCGACTTGCGGTTGCAGAAGATCAGCGCGTTGCGGATGTTCTCCTGATTGATCAGGGCCCGCAGCGCGTCGCGCTTGTCACGTTCGTCCAGCATCGTCAGGTGCTGTTCGACGGTTGCGGCGGGGGATGCGGGCGGAGCCACCTCCACCTCGCGCGGCTCCACCAGGAACTTGTCGGCCAGCTTGCGGATCGACGGCGGCATGGTGGCGGAGAAGAACAGGGTCTGGCGTCGCGGCGGCAGGCAGGAGACGATGCGCTCCACATCCGGCATGAAGCCCATGTCCATCATCCGGTCGGCCTCGTCGATGACGAAGAACTGGATCTGGCTCAGCATCATGCGGCCACGGTCGAACAGGTCCAGCAGGCGACCGGGCGTCGCGATGATGATATCGCAGGTGCCGTCCAGCTCCGCTTCCTGTTCCTTCATGCCCAGCCCGCCGATCAGCAGCGCGCGGGAAAGCTTCTGATACTTGGTGTACATGTCGAAGCTGTCCGCCACCTGGGCGGCCAGTTCGCGTGTCGGTTCCAGGACGAGGGCGCGCGGCATCCGCGGCTTCGACCGGCCCTGGGCCATGACGTCGATCATCGGCAGCAGGAAGGCAGCGGTCTTGCCGGTGCCGGTCTGCGCCGTGCCAAGCAGATCCTTGCCCATCAGGACATGCGGGATGGACTTCTGCTGGATGGGGGTGGCGGTTTCGTATCCCGCCTCCGAAATTGCCTTGCAGACCTCGTCACTCAGACCGAGGTCCGGAAATGTCATTGCGCTAATGTGGGTGCTCCCCGTTGGGATGGTTCTTTCAGGTGATGGACTGCAGGGTTCGGACGAGCGACCGGCCTTGATACGGTCTGCAACCCTTCCGGAAATTCCGCCGTTGTCGTTGTCGGATACCGGCCCTGAACAGTTTGCTTTGCAGTGACGACAGTAACATGACAGGTCAGGCGCTTGTCGCACGGCTTTTGGGGAAGTACTGAAGGCGGAGTGCCCTGTCAATCACGAACACAGTGTTCGGGGTGTGGCGTCTGCGCACGTGTGGAGTATTTCATGACCCGACCTGCCCTGCTTCTGATCCCCGGTCTTCTGTGTACCGAACAGCTCTGGGCGCCACAGGTGGCGGCCCTGGCCGACCTGGCCGACATCCGTGTCGGCGACCATACGCGGGATCTGACCATCACCGCCATCGCGGAACGCATTCTGGCTGAGGCCCCGCCGACCTTCGCCCTGGCCGGTCTGTCGATGGGCGGCTACATCGCCTTCGAGATCTGGCGGCAGGCCCCGGAACGGGTGACGCGCATCGCCCTGCTGGACACCCGTGCCAGCACGGATACCGAGGCCGAGCTGGTCCGACGGCGCGAACTGCTGGCGCTGGTGGAGAAGGGCCGTTTCACCGGGGTGCACGACCGGCTGATGCCCCTGTTCGTGCATCCCGACCGGCTGCAGGACGCACCGCTGCTGAACACCATCCGGCAGATGGCGGAGGATATCGGCAAGGATGGCTTCGTGCGTCAGACCCGTGCGCTGATGGCCCGCAGCGCCGCGCACGATATCTGCCGCAGCATCAATGTACCGGCGCTGGTGCTGTGCGGACGCCAGGATGCGCTGACCCCGCTGGCGATGCATGAGGAGATGGCGGATCTGATCCCCGACGCCCGGCTTTCGGTGATCGAGGACTGTGGTCACCTCTCGACGCTGGAGCAGCCGGAAGCGGTCAATCGTGAACTGCGAAACTGGCTTCAGGACTGAGGAGGTCGGTCGCTGGCTGCTCCGCCCGTCTTCTGGTCTGTCTGCGTGGACCGTTCCTCCCCTCTCCCCCTCCCGGCCACCCATTACAGGATACTTGCGTGGGTGGCCGGGAGGGGGAGAGGGGAGGAACGGTCAGCGGAAAATGCGGGACAGAGGGGCGGCACGGCCAGCAATCAGACAGATTCCGGTGGCCATCGTGCCTTGATCGGCGCTAGAAAACCGCCTTCACTGACATGTCGCCGATAGCGGCGATTCGGACCTGCCCGGAGCAGTAACGACGTGCGTCGTTCGAACAAACCACTGGCGTCGCGAATGGCCAGCCCGATGGGGCTGCTGTTCAACCGGTTCGCTTTCGCGTTCCTGCTGGCGCTCGGCCTGACGCTGCTGGTGGCGGGTCGTTCCGGCATTGGCCCGGTGGAGCAGGTGCGCACCGGGCTGCTGGATGTGCTGGCCCCGGTGCTGGACGTCATCTCCCGCCCCGTCTCCGCCATCAATGACGTGGCAACGGAGATCGAGCAGCTCTCCCGCGTGTACGAGGAAAACGACCGCCTGCGGCAGGAGAATGCGCGTCTGCTGCACTGGCAGGCCGCGGCACGCGCACTGGAACGCGACAACGCGCAGTACCGCCGCCTGCTGAATGTCCGTGCCCGCTCCGATGTCACCTACATCACTGCCCGTGTCGTGGGTGAATCCGGTGGCCCCTTCGTCAAGACCCTGCTGCTCGCCGCCGGGGAGCGCGATGGCGTCGAGCCTGATCAGGCCGTGGTCAACGAGCTCGGGCTGGTGGGTCGGATCACGGAAGCCGGGCGCAACGCCGCACGCATCCTGCTGATCACCGACCTGAACAGCCGCATCCCGGTGATGCTGGAGGGCAGCCGCCGTCGCGCCATCCTGTCGGGCGACAACTCCGGCCGTCCCCTGCTGGCCTTCCTTGAGGCGGAGGCAGAGGTGCAGCCCGGTGACCGGGTTGTCACCAGCGGCCATGGCGGCATGCTGCCTCCCGGTCTGGTGGTCGGCGTGGTTGCTTCGGTCAGCGAGAACCAGGTTCGCCTGCGTCCCTTCGTCGATCTGGCCAGGCTGGAGCGGGTGAACGTGCTGCGCTATCGCCGTCCGTCGCTGGTGAATGACCGGAACGGGCCATGAAGCCGCGCCGCCGCAAGTCCGCCAGCAGCCGCATCGGCGATGGCCCCGGCCTGCCGCAGCTCGGATTCTGGCGACTTGGACTGGCGATCCCCGGTCTGGTGTCGCTGGTGCTGGTGCTGTTGGGCAGCCTGCCGATCGGAGTCCCGTTCCTGGGTCCGGTGCTGCCGGCCTTCGGTCTGATCGCGGTGCATGTCTTCGCGCTGCAGCGGCCCGACCTGATGCCTCACTGGCTGGCCTTCGGTCTCGGTCTGGTCACCGATCTGCTGTCCGGCGGGCCGCTTGGCCTGACCGCGCTGGTGTTTCTGGGTGTCCAGGCCCTTTCGGCCAGCCAGCGCCGGGTACTGATCGGTCGCCCCTTCGTGCTCGGCTGGGCCGCCTTCGTCGCGGTGGCGCTGGCGGCGGCCGGCGTTTCGTGGCTGATCGCCTGCGTCTACTTCCTCGATTTCGTCAATCCGGTGGCCGCCCTGCTGCAGGTGGCGGTGACGGTCACCCTGTTCCCGCTCGTCGCGGCCCCGCTGCTGCTGCTCAGCCATCGCATGACCGGACAGGCGTTCGCATGACCGGACAAGGTAGGCGCATGACCAAACAAGGTAGGCGCATGACCGGCCAGGTGGGCGCATGAGGGGTCGCGTCGAAAAGGCCCGCTATCCGGTGTTCACGCGCCGCGCGCTGATGCTGGGGGGCATGAAGGCGGCGCTGTTCGCGGGGCTCGGCGCCCGCATGTACTACCTGCAGGTGATCGAGGGTGACCAGTACAAGATGCTGGCCGACGAGAACCGCATCAATCTCGCCCTGCTGGCACCGCCACGCGGGCGCATCCTGGACCGGCGCGGTGTGCCGGTGGCGACGAACCGCCAGAACTTCCGCGTCCTGATCGTGCCGGAACAGACGAAGTCGGTGGAGGAGACGCTGGATCGCCTGAACCAGATCGTGCCGGTCAGCGACCAGACCCGGGCGCGGGTACTGCGCGATGTCAGCCGGAAGCGCCGGTTCGTGCCGATCTCCGTCGTCGACAATCTGACGTGGGAGGAGTTCGCCCGCATCAATGTCCGCAGCCCCGACCTGCCCGGCATCCAGCTTGATGTCGGCCAGACCCGCGATTATCCGCTGGGGGTCTATCTGGGCCACACGGTCGGCTATGTCGGGCCGGTCAGCGAGAAGGATCTGAAGCAGGGCGACGGCGACCCCCTGCTAGAACTGCCGGGCTTCCGTACCGGACGGCGGGGTCTGGAGCGCAGTTTCGAGGGCACGCTGCGCGGTGCCGCGGGCAACCAGCGGGTAGAGGTGAATGCCTTTGGACGGGTCATCCGGGAGCTGTCGCGCACGGAGGGCCGTCCCGGTTCCGACATTCAACTGACCATTGATGCGCGGTTGCAGCGGATCGCCACCCAGGCACTGCGGCCCGAAAGCGGGGCCGCAGTCGTGATGGACGTTCACAATGGCGATGTGCTTGCCATGGCCTCGACGCCCGGTTTCGACCCCAATGCCTTCAATGTCGGCATCGGCAACAGCGAGTGGCAGAGACTGCTGCGCAACAGCCGCAAGCCGCTGACCGACAAGACCATCGCCGGGCGCTATCCGCCGGGATCCACCTTCAAGATGGCCGTGGCGCTGGCGGCGATGGATGCCAATGTGGCCGGCGCGGCACATCGGGTGTTCTGCAACGGCAAGCATGTGCTGGGCAATCACACCTTCCATTGCTGGAAGCGCTGGGGCCACGGCTGGATGGACCTGAACGACGCCCTGACGCAGAGCTGCGACATCTACTTCTACGATATCGCCCGCCGGGTCGGGGTGGAGAAGATCGCCGTGATGGCGGAACGCCTCGGCCTCGGCCAGACCCTGCTGCCGGAGCTTCCGGGGGAAAGTGCCGGACTGGTGCCGAACCCGGCATGGAAGGAAGGCGCGATCGGCGAGGCCTGGCAGGGCGGCGAGACGCTGATCATGGGCATCGGTCAGGGCTATCTGCTGGCCACACCGCTGCAGCTCGCGACCATGGCGGCGCGGCTGGCAAACGGGGAGCGCGCGGTCTCGCCCAGGCTTGTGTTCCGGGACGAACAGGATGTGGAGGCTCCGCCGCTGGGCCTGTCGAAGGACGCCCTGCGCCACGTGCGCCAGGGCATGAACGATGTGGTGAACGGCAAGCGCGGCACCGCGCGCGCCCATCGGATCACCCGGGAAGGCTGGGAGATGGCAGGCAAGACCGGCACATCCCAGGTTCGCCGCATCAGCCGTGCAGAGCGCGAATCCGGGGTGCTGAAGAACGAGGATATCGAGTGGCGCAGCCGCGACCACGCCCTGTTCGTCGCCTTCGCCCCGGTGGACAAGCCGCGCTATGCCCTCTCCGTGGTCGTGGAGCATGGTGGCAGTGGCTCTGCCGCCGCCGCGCCTGTCGCGCGGGCGATCATGGAGGCGACGCTGGAGCTTGATCCGGCCGCGAACCGCAGGCAGCGCGTCGCCGTCAGCCCGGAACGGGAGGGCTGAGCGGTGTCCATGGGCTATCGCGATGACGGGCCCGACCTCCGGTTCGGCAGGAAACTGCTCAGCCTGAACTGGGGGCTGGTGCTGCTGATCACCATCACGGCTTCGGTCGGCTTCGCCATGCTCTATTCCGCCGCCGGGGGCGACGTGCAGCCCTGGGCCATCCGGCAGATCATCCGCTTCGGCGGTGGCGCGTTCCTGATGCTGGTGATCGCGCTGATCGACATCCGCTTCTGGATGCGCTGGGCCTATCTGATCTATGCCGTGGCGCTGGTGCTGTTGCTGGCGGTCGAATTCGTCGGCACCACCGGCATGGGGGCGACCCGCTGGGTCAGCCTGGGGTTCTTCAACCTGCAGCCGTCCGAAGTCATGAAGATCGCGCTGGTGCTGGCGCTGGCCCGCTATTTCCACGGTCTGTCGCTGGAGGATACGGGGCGCATCACCTACCTGTTGCCGCCGCTGGCGCTGATCGGCATGCCGACCTTGCTGGTGCTGAAGCAACCGGACCTCGGCACGGCGCTGCTGCTGGCGGCAGGCGGGTCCATCGTGCTGTTCCTCGCCGGGGTGCGCCTGTGGAAGTTCGCGCTGGCGCTGGGTGCGGCCCTGGCGGCCATGCCCATCGCCTGGTCGCAACTCCACGAGTACCAGAAGGGTCGCATCATGACCTTCCTGAACCCGGAGAGTGATCCGCTGGGCGCGGGCTATCACATCATGCAGTCGAAGATCGCGCTGGGATCAGGCGGCATCTCCGGCAAGGGCTTCCTGGAGGGGACGCAGAGCCACCTGAATTTCCTGCCCGAGATGCGTACCGACTTCATCTTCACCATGCTGGCGGAGGAATTCGGCATGGTCGGTGGACTGGCGCTGATGGGCCTCTACATCCTGATCCTGATCTATGCCTATGCCATCGGCTTCCGCTCGCGGCATCAGTTCGGGCGGCTGGTCGCGGTCGGCATCGCGACGACCTTCTTCCTCTACATCTTCATCAATATCGGCATGGTGACCGGCATCCTGCCCGTCGTCGGTGTGCCGCTGCCGCTGATTTCCTACGGCGGAACGGCGATGCTGACCCTGCTGATCGGCTTCGGCCTGATCCTGTCGGTCTCCATCCACCGCGACGTTGAGATCCCGCGCAGCCGGGGGTAGGTGGTTCTGTCCGGAGTCACTTGCTGATCCTGCTGCCCCTGTCGGTGCTTCTTCATCTTCCCCCCTTGCAGGGGAAGTGGCCGCGTAGCGGTCGATGGGGGGTGAAGCCGCAGGCTGTTGCACAGTTGGTCAGTCATGGCTGTTCGGCTTCGCCGATTCACCCCCATCCCGACCTTCCCCCGTCGAGGGGGAAGGAGGGTGCGCCTGCGACCAGCTGATCCTGACGACCGCCAACCGCATCACAAGTACTTGACGGATCAGGCGTGATCCCGCCAACTCCGGGGCATGGGATTCTACTTCGCACAGGCCCTGACCGGGCTCGCCAGCGCATCGTCGCTGTTTCTGGTGGCCGCCGGGCTCAGCCTGATCTTCGGCGTCACGCGGGTGGTCAATTTCGCCCATGGCTCGCTCTACATGATCGGTGCCTATGTCGCGATGGATGTCATCGGGCTGTTCGGCAAGGTGCCGGGCTTCTGGCTGGCACTGCCCATCGCTGCGCTGGTCTCTGCCGCCGTTGGCGGGCTGATCGAGGTCACCGTGTTGCGCCGTATCTATCGCGCGCCGGAAATGTTCCAGCTTGTCGCCACCTTCGCCATCGTGCTGATTGCACAGGATGTGGCGGAATGGATCTGGGGCGTTGCCGATCGCTTCGGCCCCCGCGCGCCCGGTCTGTCCAGCGTCGTCACCATCTTCGGTGAGCGCATACCGGAATATGACCTCTTCCTGATCGCCATGGGGCCGATCACCCTGTTCCTGCTCTGGCTGCTGTTCGCCCGCACCCGCTTCGGGGTGCTGGTCCGGGCGGCGACACAGGACAGGGAGATGGCGGCGGCGCTGGGCGTCGATCAGGCCAAGCTGTTCACGGCTGTCTTCTGTCTCGGTGCCGGCCTTGCCGGGCTGGGCGGCGCGATGCAGGTGCCCCGCGATGCAGTCACCCTGACCATGGATCTGGAGATCATCGCGGAGGTCTTCGTCATCACCGTGGTCGGTGGCATGGGCTCCATCCCCGGGGCCTATCTGGCAGCCATCCTGATTTCCGAACTGAACGCCTTCGGCATCCTGATCCTGCCGGAGATCACCCTGATCGTGGCCTTCGCCGCCATGGCGGTGGTGCTGGTGATCCGGCCCTACGGATTGCTGGGCCGTCCGCCGTCGGCCCCGGAGACTCCCCCCGGGCCGGGCATGGGCACCCTGCGCCTGCCGGCGGTCGCCTGGGGCGGGCTGTTTCTGGTCATGGCGCTGCTGCCGCTGGTGGTCGACGAGTTCATGACCGTGCTGATCATCGACATCATGATCCTGGGCATGTTCGCCATGTCGCTGCAGTTCCTGATGGGGCCGGGGGGCATGGTCAGCTTTGGCCACGCCGCCTACTTCGGTGTCGGCGCCTATGGTGCGGCGCTGCTGGTGCGGCATCTGGAGGCGGACATGGGCTGGGCCCTGGCCGTGGCCCCGGTGGCCGCCGCCGCCGCCGCCCTGTTCTTCGGCTGGTTCTGCGTCCGCCTGTCGGGGGTCTATCTGGCCATGCTGACGCTGGCCGCAGCGCAGATCGTCTGGGCCGCCGCCGTGCAGATGCAGGGTTTCACCGGCGGAGACGACGGGCTGACCGGCATCTGGCCTGCGAAGCTGCTGGATGATGATCTGGCCTTCTACTATCTGGCCCTGGCCTTCGCGGTGATCGCTGTCGTGGTGCTGCGACAGGCGACCCGCAGCCCGTTCGGGCGGGCGCTTACCGCCGCACGGGACGCACCGCTGCGGGCGGAGGCGTTGGGCATCAATGTGCAGAACCAGCAGTGGATGGCCTTCACCCTGGCAGGCACCGTCGCGGGTCTTGCCGGTGGTCTCTATGTGTTCAAGAAGGGCAGCGTCTTCCCCGACGTGCTGGCCATCCCGCAGTCGGTCGACGCTCTGATCATGGTGCTGCTGGGCGGTGTCGATGTGCTGGTCGGGGCGCTGATCGGGGCCACGACCTTCGTGATGCTGGAGGATGCGTTCAACCAGTTCGAGGCCTGGCGGTCGATGCTGGGCGGGGTGATCCTGCTGATTGCCATGCTGGCACCGGGGGGCATGGCCGGTCTCGGCAGCCTGATCCGGCGGCGGAAACCGGCATGAGCGCGCTGTTGCAGGTCAGTGATCTGGCCAAGTCCTTCGGCGGCGTTGCTGCTGTCGATGGTGTCAGCTTCCAGGTCGGCGCGGGGGAGCGGCTGGCCCTGATCGGCCCGAACGGCGCCGGCAAGACCACCTGTTTCAACCTGCTGAACGGACAGTTGCGGGCCGACCGGGGCAGTGTCGTGCTGGACGGCCAGATCATCACCGGGCGGAAGCCGCGCCAGATCGTGCGGCTGGGCATCGGGCGGACGTTCCAGATCGCCCGGTCGTTTCTCAGCATGACGGTGGCCGAAGCCGTCGAGACCGCGCTGGATGCCGCAACCCGTCACACGCTTTCGTTCCGCCGCGCGCCCGATGCCAGCGTCCGCATTGCGGAACTGCTGGAACAGGTCGGGTTGCAGGATCAGGCGGAGCGACCGGTAACGGAACTGCCCTATGGCGACGTCAAGCGGCTGGATCTGGCCATGGCGCTGTCCTCCTCACCGCGCCTGCTGTTCATGGACGAGCCGACGGCGGGAATGGCTGCTGCGGACCGGGCGCTGCTGATGGATCAGGTCAGCGCCATCGTCGCCGCCTCCAACCTCGCCGTGCTGTTCACGGAGCATGACATGGAGGCGGTCTTCGGCCATGCCGACCGGGTCATCGTCATGGCACGCGGGCAACTGATTGCGGAGGGCACGGTGGAGGAAATCCGCCGCGACCCGGAAGTGCGTCGGGTCTACCTGGGCCGCGCCGAGACGGGGGAGGCCGAAGCCCATGCCTGAAACCCATGTCTGAAGCCATGCTGCGGATCGAGGGGCTGAGTGCCGGATATGGCCCGGCAACGGTGCTGCACGGGTTCTCCTTCAGCCTGGCGCAAGGGGATTCACTGGCATTGCTGGGCCGCAACGGGGCGGGCAAGTCGACCACGATCAAGGCGATCATGGGGCTGGTCCGGCGGGAAGCCGCCGCACTGAGTTTCGATGGCCAGGCCATCGGCAGCCTGCCGCCGCAGAAGATCGCCCGGCTGGGTGTCGGCTATGTGCCGGAGGAACGGCGCATCTTCGCGGAGCTGACGGTGGCGGAGAATCTGGAGGTCGGTCGCCGCCCGGCCCGTTCCGACGCGCCCGAATGGCCCGAACAGCGGCTCTATGAGCTTTTCCCCGAACTCCACGCCATGCGCGACCGCCGTGCGGGGCGGATGTCGGGCGGGGAGCAGCAGATGCTGACCATCGCCCGCACGCTGGCCGGGAACCCGCGCATCCTGCTGCTGGACGAACCGGCGGAGGGGCTGGCCCCGGTGGTGCTGGACCGCATCGCCGATACGGTGGCGACATTGCGGGCGGAGGGGCTGACCCTGCTGATCGCGGAACAGAGTCTCGGCTTTGCTGCGGAAGTCGCCAGTCGCTGCGTCGTGCTGGAAAGCGGCCAGATCGCCCATACCGGAGACATGGCCGAACTCGCCGCCGACAGCACCCTGCGCGACCGGCTGCTGTCCGTCTGATGCTGGTCCCGGACCGCCTTGCTGGCGTCTATTTCCGCGTGTTGCCATACCTGCAGCTTGGGAGCGGCACACTGGATACCCGGGTCAAGGCCGGGTAAGGCGTCCATGGGGTGGTGGCGTTGAGTTCCAATGCCCCATCACCATCCACGCCGCTCGTGGACTTGATCCGCGAGCCCATGCTCCGCGCCTGGAGCCATGTTCACCGGCTGCCTGGGTGCTCCCGGCATCAACACCTGCACCGGCAAAGGGGATCAGACCCCGGCGATCCAGCGGCGGGCGAGCTGGTGGGCGAGGGAGAGGCGCGGCGGCATGCGCAGGCCTTCACCTTCCTCGGAGCGTTCCAGCATCTCGATCACCTGATCGCGGCTGAACCACCGGGCGTCGTCCAGTTCCTCCGGGTCCACCGTTATCTCCGTGCTTTCCGCCTCCGCGAAGCAGCCGATCATCAGACTGGAGGGGAACGGCCAGGGCTGGGAGGCGATGTAGCGGACAGTGCCGATCTTCAGCCCCGCTTCCTCCCAGATCTCGCGGCGCACGCATTCCTCGATGGATTCACCCGGTTCCATGAACCCGGCCAGTGCGGAATAGGAGCCTTCGGGAAAGCGCGGCTGGCGGCCCAGCAGGCAGCGGTCGCCGTCGAACACCAGCATGATGGTCACCGGGTCGGTGCGCGGGAAATGCTGTGCCTTGCAGCCGTCATCGGAGCAGGCGCGCATGTATCCGGCCTCCCGCATCTCGGACGGTGAACCGCATACCGCGCAGAAGCCATGGCGCTGGTGCCAGTCCAGCATGGACCTGGCCTGGGCCAGGATCGCCGCTTCCCCCACCGGCAGGGCCGGCGCGATGGAGCGGACATCGATGAACTTGCCCCTGTCGGGCCAGACCGCGTCACGCGGCGCGCGGCGGGGATCGGCTTCGATGGCGAAATGGGCGATGCCGTCGCGCACACCCAGCAGCAGCGGGCGGTTCTCCTCCAGCAGGTCGAGCACTTCCAGCGGCGAGCACCAGGCAATCTCCGGCTCCGCACTGACATCGATGAAGGCCCGCAGGCGCGAGACCGGCATGAAACGGCTGTCGCGGTCCATCATCCGGTCGGCCAGCCAGTCGCCGTCCTTGCGATGTTCGGAGACGCGGTTCAGCGGTGCGCCGGAAAACGTGATCGGATCGTCGTAGGTCATGCTCATGCTGTGGCAGCCCGCGCGCAGGTCATCCGTGTCGTGTTCATCATGGTTCCTCCCCCTTGTCGCCACTGTCCCCCGCGGTATCCGGCCCTGTTCGGCAGGTGCACCGGTGCCGCAATCGGACAGGGGTTCTGTCTACCCCATTTCTGCGGGGCGGGGAATCCCGCAGGACAGTCAGGGCTCCGGGAGCAGCAGCGCCACCCATTTCCCGACAATTTTCGAAAAAAGCAGATATATCGGTTCGATATATATTGATTTGCTATCCAGGCACCCCATCTCCCTGTCATCGGCGGTACGGACAGCCCTCCACCGCAAAAGCCGCCACCGCACAGGTGGCCAGACAGACTTGAGGAAAGATCATGATGAGCCGCATTGTTCGACAGCACCTGGGGGTATGGATCGTTACCGCCGCCCTGCTGGCGAGTCTCGGCGTCAGCTCGGCGATGCCGGGCAAGCACCACACCGCAAATGAGCAGGCCAGCGCCACGCAGCAGACCGTTGGCGTGCCGCGCGGCGGCATCTCGCTCTACCAGGACCACACCGGAGAGTTCACCACCTACCGCCGCAGCATCGCTGTCGGCACCTACTGAGGACAGACCCGGACCCTATGCACCAGCCGGGATGATACCTGACGGGGCCCTTCCCCGATCATCCCCGCGAGACCCCTGAAACCGGTCACCCCCCCTCCCGACCGGTTTCCACCCTGCGGGCACCAGACCCCCCTCTCTGGTGCCCGCATTTTTTTTGCTGGTTCTGGTTGCCGACCGTGCCTCCCCTCTCCCCCTCCCGACCACCCACGCAAGTATCCTGGAATGGGTGGTCGGGAGGGGGAGAGGGGAGGAACGGTCCACCAACAAGCCGGGAGAGGGGTCGAACGGTCAACGCGACAACGGCGGCCCGGCCAGAGAACGACTCGAGGGCAATTCCCTTGTGCGCCGTTCTGCGCTAAACGTCGCGACAATCGCATACACCGGATTGCAGGAGCCACCGGCATGGCCGCCATTGCGCAACTGATCGACTTCGTCGTTGATTTCTACATCTTCTGCCTGATCGCTTCGGCGATCATGAGCTGGCTGGTCGCGTTCAACGTGCTGAACCCGCACAACAACATCGCACGCACCATTGGCCAGTTCCTCTATCGCATCACCGAACCGGCGCTGGGTCCGATCCGTCGGCTGCTGCCCGATCTGGGGGGCATCGACCTCTCTCCTGTGGTGCTGATCATCGGCCTGATGGTCGCGCGGACCTTCGTCATCTGCGACGTGATGGGATTCTGCGTCGGTTACACAAGCTGATCGGTACGGCGCGCTGCTGCTGCATCTGCATGTCTCGCCCGGCGCCAGCCGCTCCCGGGTGGAGGGCTGGCGCACGGAGCCGGACGGCACGCAGCGGCTCCGGGTCCGGGTTGCCGCCCCGCCGGAGAAGGGCAAGGCCAACCGCGCCGTGATCCGACTGCTTGCCGACGTGCTGAACGTCGCGCCAAGGGATATTCAGGTCGTGCGTGGAGAGATCAGTCGCGCCAAGACAGTTCAGATTGCAGGCGCGGAAGATGAGCTCCGCCGCCTTCTGCCACCCCAACCGCCCTCCGGCACCCAGTAGACAGGGATCAGGATCATGAACGCAGTAGCCGAGACCGCCTCCGAGACCGCCGCCAGCCAGCCTGACAACCGCATCGACGGCAAGGCCTTCGCGGCCCGTGTCCGCGAACGGGTCACCGCCCAGACGGCAATCCTGATCCGCGACCACGGGCTGAAGCCCGGCCTCGCCGTGGTGCTGGTGGGAGAAGATCCGGCCAGCCAGGTCTATGTCCGCAACAAGGCGAAGCAGACCAATGAGGCGGGCATGCGCTCCGACGAGATCCGCCTGCCCGACACCGCCAGCCAGGAAGAGGTGCTGGCCATCGTCGACCGGCTGAACGCCGATCCGGGCATCCACGGCATTCTGGTGCAGCTGCCCCTGCCGGACCAGATCGACGAGACCGCCGTGCTGGACCGCATCGACCCGGCGAAGGACGTGGACGGGTTTCATGTCATCAATACCGGCCGGCTGCAGGTTGGCCTGCCCGCCCTGGTGCCCTGCACCCCGCGCGGCTGCATGATGATGCTGGAGGATCGACTGGGCGACCTCTCGGGCCTCAACGCCGTGGTCGTCGGCCGCTCCAACATCGTCGGCAAGCCCATGGCCATGCTGCTGCTGCAGGCCAACTGCACCGTCACCATCGCCCACAGCCGCAGCCGTAACCTGCCCGAACTCTGCCGCAGCGCCGATATCGTCGTTGCCGCCGTCGGTCGCCCGCACTTTGTCCAGGGTGACTGGATCGCGCCGGGTGCCACCGTCATCGATGTCGGCATCAACCGCGTCCCGAAGGAAGACGGCAAGACCCGCCTGGTCGGCGACGTGGACTATGCCGCGGCCATCGGCCATGCCGGTGCCATCACACCGGTCCCCGGTGGCGTCGGCCCCATGACCATCGCCTGCCTGCTCGCCAACACCATCACCGCCGCCTGCCGCGCAGCCGGGATCGACGAGCCGGAGGTGTGAATACGGCGCCGCCAGAATTTCTCTGACGGCGCCGACAGCTTTGCAGAAAGTGCCTCTAGACGTTGCTCTTGTACCAGCGGGAAAATTCCTGACCGAGTCCCGTCCAGGCAGCACTCGACAACTGCCCAACAAAGAGGGAATCGTTCGAGTCGAGGCACGTCTGCAACTCGTCTCGGATCCGCGATGCATTCCCACTGGATACGATGAACCAGACTGATTGCTGCGCATGCCAATGCTTCGGATATGCTTTCAGCTTTTCGGTGATGCAAGAGTAATTCTGGCCAACCTTGTTCAGGTCGTAGGATACAATATAGATGCTCATAGCTGAGTCTTTCTGACGCAGTTTCGAGTCGGGCTTGAACATCTCAGCACAGCACTTAGAGTGCTACGTGAAGCTACGCTGTTCCCCGCACCCGACTACTGGATCAGCGGGAACGGAACTTGAAGCCATCAGAGGTGCAACTCTGGTGGCTTCTTTCGTTCCGTCACGTTCAAGCGTTCACTAAGACTGGGCTAGTCAAGGGGAGTCAACTCCCGAAAGCAAAAGCGCAAAAGTACTTATGATTCAATTTGGTAAGAGTCTTCGACTGACAACGTTTTTCGATTGGTTTTTCCGGAATCGACTCCCGGCAAAGTGGTGATTCGCAGTTTCGATGGTCGGATAACGAAAAAAGGGCCGTGCTCCATCAGGAACACGGCCCTCTTCATTTCGGCTGCCGAGTCCCGCGCCGCCCCAGGGGCAACGCGGGTTCGTCAGGTCAGTTCCAGCGACGGATCTCGAGGCGGGCGAGCTGGTCGCGATGCACCTCGTCCGGGCCGTCCGCCAGACGCAGGGTGCGCTGGTGGGCGTACATGTTCGCCGTACCGAAGTCGGTGGTGACACCGCCGGCACCATGGGCCTGGATGGCCCAGTCGGTGACCTTGCAGGCCATGTTCGGCACGGAGACCTTGATGCCCGCGATTTCCTTGCGGGCTTCCTTGTTGCCGACCGTGTCCATCTTCCAGGCGGTGTAGAGCACATGCAGGCGGCACTGATCGATCATGATCCGCGCCTCCGCGATCCGCTCCTTCCAGACTGACTGCTCGATCACCGGTTTGCCGAAGGCCACGCGGGACTTCAGGCGCTTGATGGTCAGTTCCAGCGCACGCTCGGCGACGCCGATGGAGCGCATGCAGTGATGGATACGTCCCGGGCCAAGCCGCCCCTGGGCGATCTCGAAGCCGCGGCCCTCACCCAGCAGGATGTCGGTGGCGGGAACGCGCACGTTCTCGAACAGCACCTCGCCATGGCCGTGCGGTGCATCGTCATAGCCGAACACCGGCAGCATCCGCTTCACGGTCACACCCTTGGCATCGCGCGGCACCAGGATCATGGACTGCTGCTTGTGGCGGTCCGGGTTGTCCGGGTCGGTCTTGCCCATCAGGATCAGCACCTTGCAGCGCGGATCGCCGATTCCGGAGGTCCACCACTTGCGGCCGTTGATGACATATTCGTCACCGTCACGCTCGATGCGGCAGGCGATGTTGGTGGCGTCGGAGGAGGCAACCTCCGGCTCCGTCATTGCGAAGGCGGAGCGGATCTCGCCTTCCAGCAGCGGCTTCAGCCACTTCTCCTGATGCTCCTTCGTGCCATACCGGGCCAGCACTTCCATGTTGCCTGTGTCGGGCGCGGAGCAGTTGAAGATCTCCGAGGCATAGCGCGACCGGCCCATGATCTCGCACAGCGGCGCATAGTCCAGGTTGGACATGGAAAACCCATAGGGATTCTCCGGCAGGAACAGGTTCCACAGGCCCTGGGACTTGGCGATCACCTTCAGCTCCTCGGACTTCTGGATCGGCTGCCAGCGGTCACCCTCGGCGAGCTGGTCGTCCATGAGCTGTTCGTTCGGCAAGATGTGCTCGTCCATGAACGCCTGGATGCGTTCGGCCAGATCACGTGACAGGTCTGATTGTTCGAACATCGCGACCATAGGTATCCTCCCCCTTGTTCAAGTTGAAACGTCGTCAAAGATCGGCGGAGCATAAACGGCTTCGTCCCGATGTCACAGCCCCAACGGCCATTCCGGCCACGCATGGCTGATGTTGCGGTGAGTCTGCTGGGTCTGTCTGTGGACCCCGGCCTGCCCTCTCCCCCTCCCGACCACCCATTCAGGATAATCCCGTGGGTGGTCGGGAGGGGGAGAGGGCAGGCCGGGGTCAGCAAACGACTCCCGAGAGGGCAGGCCGGGGTCAGCAAACGACTCCCGAGAGGGCAGGCCGGGGTCAGCAAACTATCCCGGGGGCAGCAGGCCGGGGTCCAAAGCGAACCCCCTACCCCTTCCGGTGCCGCAGTTCCGAGATCATCACGCCTGTGGCCATCAGGGCCAGGGCGATCAGGGAGTGGATGCCGGGCTGCTCGCCGAAGAAGATTGCGGCCCAGCCAATGGCGGCGACCACGGCCAGATAGTTGAACTGGGCGAAGAAGGTCGGTCCCCAGCGCCGTACCAGTTCCGCGAACAGGATGATGAAGACCGCGTTCACCGCTGCCGAGCCGAGGGTGGGGATCAGGATGGCGGCCTCCAGCGGCAGATAGGTCTGGTTGAACAGCAGCATCAGCGGCAGCAGGGACAGCGATGCGCCCAGCAGGAACCCGGCGCCCATGACGGTCGATGTCACCTCCGGCGGTCGCAGCAGCGCGGCGGAGATATTGGCGATGGCCAGGAACACCGGCACGATCAGCGCCAGCAGGAACCATGTCACCGCGTCGGTGCCGGGCATGGCACTGTCCGGGGCCAGCACCACCGCGACCCCGGCGAAGCCGAGCAGGATGCCGACGATGCCGAAGGCCGACAGGCGGTCGATGCGGAACAGGATGCTGGCCAGATAGGTACAGGTCGGCGACAGGGCGAGCACCAGCGAGACGATGGCGGTGGGCAGGTTGGGGCCGACGAAGGTCAGCAGCGCCATCGGCAGTCCGAAGCCGAAGGCCCCGACGACAACATAGGCGCGGAACCAGACCCAGCCGAAGCGTACCCGCTGCCCCTGCAGGTTCGCGATGACGAACAGGGCGATACCCGCCAGGAATACCTGCCAGAAGGCATGACCGAAGAACGTCCCCCCGGCCGCCGACGCCAGCTGGTTGAACGGAAACACCAGGCCATAGATCAGCGCCGCGCCGACCAGCATGGCGATCGGCAGCGGCGCAAGTGTCTTCACCTTCAGTTCGCTCATCTCCCGGTCCCTCCCACGGCAACCTGATGCATTTCCCCTTTCGACAGTGTGACAGGGACGGGGACGGCTGACCTGTGCGGGCAGCGCACCTTTTGCAGTATCAGCGCGCATTGCCCGTCGTGCCATCTTGTCAGCGATGCCGTCCGATGCTCCCGTCTGGTCCGGCAGTTTCGGGACGATTCCCGGAGCGATGGAGCGCGGGAGAGCGGGAACGATGCGATTTGCGGTCGATACTGGGGGAACCTTCACTGATCTGCTGGTGGAGGAGGACGACGGCACCCTGCGCATGTTCAAGGCCGCGACAACGCCCGATGACCCGATTCGCGGCGTCATCGACAGCCTGCAGGTTGCCGCCGACGGCATGGGCCTGCCGCTGGGCGACCTGCTGGGGCAAGGCAGCCTGTTCATCCATGGCACCACCCGTGCGATCAACGCCATCATCACCGGCAATACCGCGAAGACCGCTTTCCTGACCACCGCCGGGCACCCGGATATCCTGGTCCTGCGGGAGGGGGGGCGTTCCGACGTCTTCAACTTCACGGTTCCCTATCCGGAACCCTATGTGCCGCGCGCGCTGACCTGGGAAGTGGATGAACGCATCAATACCGATGCGGAGGTGCTGAAGCCCCTCGACGAGGCGCAGGTCATCTCCATCATCCAGGACATGAAGGCGGCTGGGGTGGAGGCCGTGGCTGTCTGTCTGCTCTGGTCCATCGTCAATGGTGCCCACGAGAAGCGCATCGGGGAGCTGCTGGCAGAGCACATGCCCGGCGTGCCCTTCACCCTTTCGCATCAGCTCAATCCGTCGCTGCGCGAATACCGCCGCGCCTCTTCCACCGCCATCGACGCCTCGCTGAAGCCCCTGATGGGAGCTTACATGCGCAACCTGTCGCAGCGCCTGAAGGAATCCGGGTTCGACGGCCGGGTGCTGATCGTGACCAGCGGCGCGGGCGTCATCGACGCGGCGGATGCGGCGGAGACGCCGGTGCATCTGATCAATTCCGGGCCGTCCATGGCCCCGGTCGCCGGTCGGCACTTCACCGACGTGGATGCGCAGGCGGAGACCGCCATCGTTGCCGATACCGGCGGCACCACCTATGACCTCAGCCTGGTGCGCCGGGGACGGATCCCGTGGACGCGGGAGACCTGGGTCGGCGGCGAATATCGCGGCCACATGACCGGCTTCCCCTCCGTCGATGTACGCTCCATCGGCGCGGGCGGCGGCTCCATCGCCTGGGTCGATGACGGCGGCCTGCTGCATGTGGGGCCGCAGTCGGCCTCCGCCGTGCCGGGACCTGCCGCCTATGGCAATGGCGGCACCGAACCGACGCTGACCGACGCCTGTGTCGTGCTGGGCTACGTCGATCCCGACTTCTTCCTGGGCGGCAGCATGAAGCTGGATGCCGCCGCCGCCCGCACCGCCATCGAAAGCCGCCTCTCGGGACGGCTGAACCTGTCGGTCGAGGACGCGGCGCTGGCCATCGTCCGCATCGCCACGGAGAACATGGTGCAGGCGATCATGGACATCACCATCAACCAGGGCATCGACCCCGCCAAGGCCGTGCTGATCGGCGGCGGCGGTGCGGCGGGCCTGAACTCGGAACGGATCGGCGCCCGTCTCGGCTGTCCCATGGTGCTGATCCCGGACGTGGGTGCGGCCCTGTCGGCGGGCGGCGCGCTGATGTCCGACCTGATGGCGGACGCGCGGGCCACCCTGTTCACCACCTCCGCCGACTTCGACAGCGACGGCGTCAATGCGGTACTGGCGGGTCTGAAGGCCCGCTGCGAGGCCTTCGCCAGCGGCGCGGGTGCCGGTGCCGTCCGGACGGAGATCACCTACATGGCCGAGGCCCGCTATCCGCACCAGGTCTGGGAGATCGAGGTGCCGCTGCGTGGTGACAGCTTCGGCTCGGAGGCCGATGTGCGGCAACTGGTGGAAGACTTCCATGCCGCGCATGAGGAGGTCTTCGCGATCAAGGATGCGGAATCGGAGATCGAGGTCATCGGCTGGTCGGCCCGTGTCAGCTGTACCCTGCGCGAAGGCGGCATCGCCAGCCTGTCCGACACGGCGGCGGGAACCGGCGAACAGCCCAGCCGCAAGGCCTGGTTCGGCGCAGGCGGCTGGCTGGACACCGCGATCCGCAGCTTCGATTCGCTTAAGGTCGATGAGCCGGTGGCCGGTCCCGTGATCGTGGAGAATTCCTTCACCACCGTCGTCGTCGGCCCCGACGCCACCGTCAGCCGCCGCCCCTCCGGCAGCCTCGCCATTGTGCCGGGCGGACAGGACTAAACTAGCCGCCCCCACCTCACTGACGTCAGGCCGGGGCCTGATCCGGATTGACCCAACCGTCGCCACCCCACCGACGTCGTGCCCGTGCTTGACACGGGTACCCAGCGTGCCGCGCGGACGTCGGCGAGCAGGCACGGTTTCCCTCGGCGTGATGCCGTGCCGAGAGCTGGGCCCGCGGATCAAGTCCGCGAGCGGCGTGGGGGAGGGTGGATCGGTCTCGCTGAACGCCCCACCTCACTGACGTCAGGCCGGGGCCTGATCCGGATTGACCCAACCGCCGCCACCCCACCGACGTCGTGCCCGTGCTTGACACGGGTACCCAGCGTGCCGCGCTGACGTCGGCGAGCAGGCACGGTGGTCCTCGGCGTGATGCAGTGCCGAGAGCTGGGCTCGCGGATCAAGTCCGCGAGCGGCGTGGGGGAGGGTGGATCGGTCTCGCTGAACGCGCCCACCTCACTGACGTCAGGCCGGGGCCTGATCCGGATTGACCCAACCGTCACCACCCCACCGACGTCGTGCCCGTGCTTGACACGGGTACCCAGCGTGCCGCGCTGACGTCGGCGGGCAGGCACGGTTTCCCTCGGCGTGATGCCGTGCCGAGAGCTGGGCTCGCGGATCAAGTCCGCGAGCGGCGTCGGAAAAGGCAATCGATGAAGAAAAAACGTCAGGTGGCCTGTAAGCCGGGTTCTGTCCGTTCCCGTTGCCGGGAACTGGATGACCATTCATCTGGGACACCCGTTGCCGGATGCCTCGTGCAACCAACCCGGACGGCGGGCCGGAGCGCCCTGCTGCCTCTGCCTTGCGGCATGACAGCCAGCCATCCCTATTCGGTCTTGCTCCCGGTGGGGTTTACCCTGCCAGCGACGTTACCGCCGCCGCGGTGCGCTCTTACCGCACCGTTTCACCCTTGCCCGTGTCGCCACGGGCGGTCTGTTCTCTGTGGCACTTTCCCTGGGGTCGCCCCCGCCGGGCGTTACCCGGCACCGATTCTCCGTGGAGCCCGGACTTTCCTCCACCGCGCCTCGCGGCACGACAGCGGTCATCCAGCCACCTGACGCGCCGGACTTAACCCCGCCGGGCAGGCGGGGTCAATCAATCAGGCTTTCCGGTCCGGTACAGGTCGCCCTATTCCGCCGCCTCGCCCTCCGGCAGCATCTTGGCGGCGTGCAGGGCCTTCCGCTTGGCGCCCTCCATGTCGTAGTGCTTCCGCGTCACGATGCGCTGGGCGTAGAGACCGCCACCGGCCTGGATGTTGGTGACATAGCGCCAGCCGCCCATGGCATCGGCGGTCAGGTCGCGGATGGCGTGGAACAGCTTGATGCGGGTCTCGCCATCGACGTTGGGGCTGGCCGACATGTACTTGCGGATCAGCGGCCCGACCTCGTTGTTCTCCAGGTCCGAGATGCCGGGCGCGGTCAGCACCGAGCCGCCGGAAATGTCATGCAGGTGGCGGCACATCAGGTTGTACTGGGTCGCCGCCTGGTACTTGCCGGCATTGGTGAACAGTTCCGACGGGAAGGCCGCGCCGTTCTCGCCGATGGTGCAATTGGCGATCGCCGCCTCCAGCGAGGCGCGGATCAGCGTGGCGTGGATGATCATCTCGGAGATCTTCTCGCGCACGTGCGCCACCT
>Ga0070728_10001978_pt1 | contig 27330 bp, 22 predicted proteins | sample tdDd471_FD_66723 | JGI IMG/M metagenome (GOLD analysis project Ga0070728, IMG submission 66723) | Marine sediment microbial communities from the Atlantic coast under amendment with organic carbon and nitrate - tdDd47.1 | ecosystem: Environmental > Aquatic > Marine > Coastal > Sediment | place...
GCTGCCCGGCTGGACATTTGCCGCCACCGGCGGATTCGATGCCGTGGATGTGCTGAAGCATAAGCACATCAACTTCGTCGGGACGGTCGAAGACCCCATCGACGAGCTTCGTGGCGCCGCGGCGATGGCCCTGCTGTCGCCGCTCGGCTACGGGTTCAAGACCAAGATCATGGATGCCGTGACGGCGCGTGCCTTCACGCTGCTGCCGAAGGGGTTGATGAAGCGCGTCCCCGAAGAGCTGCGGCCGTACTGCATCCTGGTCGACCCGGCCGATCCGAAATCGTTCGTCCGCGGCGCCGAGCAGGCGCTGGCAGACTGGCCGGGCGGCGATCCGAACGGGCAGCTTCGTAGACGCGCGTTCCGCGCCATGGATGAGATCGTCGGCATCGGCGAACTTGCGGTGGGGGACTCATGATCGCGACAGCCTACGGCACCGGGTCGTCCCGCGTGGCGACCGACGGAGAAGGCGCGCCCTCGTCGTCGTGGCTGGCCTGCGACCGGCGGATTTCATCGATTGCCGCCCGGGAGGCCGCATGACCGTGTTGACCGTCAATTCAGAGGCAGTACGGCGCTTCCACCAGGAATGGCAGCAGGCTCCGAGCCGGGAGGACAAGGCGCGCCAGGAGTTCGCCGAGCTGTTGGTCGAAGACGCCGCTGTCCGGTTGGCCGTGCCGTCGCTGCCGGCCTCGCTCGCCTGCGATGCCCGGGTCACGCCGACGATGCATGCGATCTGGCATATGCGGAGCGATCTGCGGGCCGGGTACGACCTGTCGACGGTCGACGGCTATTTCGGTCTGATCGTCTGGTTCGTGCGCCATGGCTGGCGGGAATACTTGGTCCTGCGCGCCCAGTTGCAGTCGTTGATCGCTGTCCTGTCGGCTCCCTGGCCGTCCGGGGCGCCGGACGGCCGGCTGAGCCAGTTCACCTGCGCGCTCTGGCTTTCCCGCCCGGATCTTCAGGAGGCGTTTGCCATCACGTCGCCTGAGGGGCGGGACGCGTTCGCCGACTGGTTCCTCAAGAAGGGCGTGCAGGAACTCATGCCCTGGCCGGTCCTGACGCCCCTTCAGGCGGAATGGCTGCAGACTCTGGAGACCCCGAAACAAGACGATCCGGTGGCGGTACCCCGTTTCCTGATCGGCGTATGGTCGGCACGGCCGGACTTGCAGGCGGCGATACCGGCGGCGGAGGAGCACTGGGGCGCCCGACTGTGGGAATGGTATCTCACGTCGGGGCTGATCGAGCTTGCCGTTACGCCCGAATGGGTGGCGCAGAGTGCGGGCAAGCTGAACGAGACCGGTACGAAGATCGCCTGGGTCTGAAGGTGGGGTAATCGGCGGGGGATCCTGATGGTCTGGAGCAAGTTTCTGCAAGCCGAGGCGAAACTCTGGCGAGTTCGCAAGTCGGAAGCATCGTCGGGGCAACGCGTCCTGATGGCCACCAGCATGGGCGGCTACGACCATGGGGCCGTCGTCGAGTGCGGGCTGGCGATCGCCACGACCCTGCGGGGCGCGAAAGTCGACCTGCTGCTTTGTGACCGCGCGATCCCGATGTGCCAGATCACCAAGATCAACGGCTTCCCCGAGGAAGACCTGATCGCGGGCGTGATGTCGCCGCGGTGCGTCAACTGTTACCCCAGGGGGCACAAGCTCTTCGAGCCGCTCGGCCTCGACGTGCATTTGTACTCCGAACTGCTGCCGGCGGGTGCCGAACAGTTGATCGACCGGATCGTCGCCGAGACCGACCTGCGCAAGCTACGCGACCTGACACTGCTCGGGTGTCGGATCGGCGAGCATGCCTATGCCGGGATACTGCGGTATCTGGCGTCAGGCGAAGCGCTGTCGCACCCGCAGTACGAGGGTCTGGCGCGCAAGGCGCTGATCGCGGCTCTGCGGACGGCCCTGGCGATCAACGAACTGCTGTCGCGCCGACGATACGACGTCGTCTGCATGCACCACGGGCTCTACACCCCGCAGGGCATAATCGCCGAGATCTGCCGGCAGCGCGGCATCCGGGTGGTGACGTGGAACCCGACCTACCGGCAGTCGACCTTCATCTTCAGCCATGCCGAGACCTATCACCGCTCCATGGTGTCGGAGGACCCGGCGGTCTGGGACACCCTCTCACTGGACGTCGACGACCGTCGCGAGCGGCTCGAGCGCTATATGGCGACGCGCCGGGACGGCAGTGCCGACTGGGTGCACTTCAACCGCGATCCGACGTCCCGGTTCGAAGAGATCGCCCGGACCCTCGGGCTGCAGCCGGGCGTACCGATCGTCACGGCGTTGACCAACGTGCTCTGGGACGCCCAGCTGCACTTCCCGGGGAACGCGTTCGCCGGGATGCTGGACTGGGTGAAGACGACGATCGAGCTGTTCTCGAAGCGCGACGACGTCCAGCTCGTCATCCGCGTCCATCCGGCGGAGCTGACCGGTTCCCTGAAGTCCCGGCAGCCGCTGATGGACGAGATCGCCCGATGGTTCCCGGCGCTTCCGTCCAACGTGCACGTGGTCGGGCCGGGCTCGAAGATGAGCACCTACGAGATCCTGGACCACACCGACACGGCGATCATCTTCGGCACCAAGACCGGGATTGAGATCGCCTATATGGGCAAGCCGGTGGTCGTCGCGGGCGAGGCGTGGATCCGCGGCAAGGGCTTCGCGATGGACGCCTCTTCCGAGCAGGAGTACCGCGATCTGATCGGGTCCCTGCCGATCGGGCGCGGGCTGGATCCCGACAAGCAGGAACGCGCGCGGCGCTACGCCTACCATTTCTTCTTCCGGCGGATGATTCCGCTGCCTTTCCTGACGATGAACGAGAAGCAGAACCTGATTCCGGGCCTGACTTCGATTCGGCAGCTAGAACCTGGCAACTGGCCCGGCCTCGATGTGATATGCGATGGTATCCTTCACAACGAGCCGTTCTTCTATGAGGGTTTCCATGCCGACGAGGTTGCTGCGGCCGCCGAGTAGACGATCGGCGTGTCCGCGGAGGCGCCGGGCGTGACCGATTCCGGGCGCGAGATGCTCGACGAGGCAGGGCGCCGGACGAGGGCAGACGGGGCCGAAGCCGCGCTGGTATGGCTCGACTCTCTGGAGCATGACGGTGGCATCGCGGCCAACGTGGCGCGGGCCCGGGTTCTGGTCGCGCTGGACCGCAGGCCGGACGCCCTCGAGGCATACCGGCGCGCGGTCTTCCGGCCCGACCCGGCTGACCTCGACGTGCTGCAGGAGTTCGCATCCCTTGCGGTCGAGCTGTTCGCGCTCGACGAGGCACGCATGGTCTATCGCGAGCTGATGTTCCGGCCGGGCGGCGCCCGGGCGGGGGCGCTGGGGCTGTGGCGGCTGGAGCGCCTTGGCGCACAGCCGCGGGCACGCCATCTGGTCCGCACCGTCGACCTGAAGGCCGGTCTGATCCTGGAACCGTCCGACCCGCTTATGTGGCTGGAGCTCGGATCATTCGAGTCGAAGCGGGGGGCCATGGGGCCGGCCGAGCGGTCGTTGCGTCGCTGCCTGTCGTCGTTGGTCGGCGACCCGCGGTTCTGGCGCCGGCTGGCGGTCTGCTCGTCGGCCCGCGAGGACTGGCCGGCGACCAGGACGCTGCTGCGGCGGGCTGCCGCGCTGGAGCCGGGCGAGGACCCGGGGGCCTGGCAGTCGCTGTGCGAGACCTTCATCCGGCTTCGCGAGCCGGCACGAGCTCAGGTGGCGTTCCGGGCGGCCTCAGCGCTGTTCGCCGGGCGGCTGACCGGCAAGAAGCGGGCTGCCTTCGAAGGACTCGAACACGAGATCCAGCGAATCGTCGAGGAGCAGAACCGTCGGCGACGGATCTACGGGCTGCGCCGCTGGCTGGTCGAAGACCCGGCCGGCGACCGGGTTTGGTTGGAGCTCGCGCAAACCGCCCTGGCGGTCGACAAGCGCAAGCTGGCCATGCGGGCGTTGCGGCATCTGGAGGTGTTTCCGTCGCTGGCGGCGAAGCGGGCCCGCGTCGGCATCGCCATCGGCGACCCGACCGAGGTCATCCGGTCAGCTCGGAGGCTACTGGCGATCACCGGCGCCGACACTCACGCGATGATTGCCGCCGCGCAGACCTTCGAGGCTGCCGGCGACACCGAGCAGGCTGGCCGCTGGGCCCGGGCGCTGCTGTGCGTCACGCGGCAGACCGAGATGCTGGTCGCGGCCTCGGCCGTATTGCAGGCGGTCGACCGGCCGATGGCGGGCGTCCCGGCGATATGCGCGGCGACCGCGGCGGCGCCCCGCGACTACCCTCTGCGCATGGAGCTGTCACGACTGGTCGGGGCAGCCGTCCGGCAGTTGTTCCCCTACGAGCCGGGTGTGCCGGCCGAGGCACCACGGCTGATCGACTGCTTCCCGTTCAACAACGAGCACGAGTTGCTGCTGGCACGGCTCGAGTTGCTGTACCCGCATGTCGACCGTTTCGTCCTGGTCGAGGCGCCGTGCACCTTCACCGGTGCCTCGAAGCCGCTGCACTTCGCCGAGAATCGGGACCGCTACGCGGCGTACCTCGACAAGATCGTCCATGTGGTCGTCGAGCCGCACGCGGTCATGAGCGAGCCGTGGGCCCGCGATTTCTTCCAGCGCGACAGCCTGATCCGGGGCCTGAACGGGTATGCGGCACCCGACGATCTGATCGTCGTCGCCGATCTCGACGAATTCTGGGACCCGGCGGTGCTGCGGCAATTCTCCGGCGAGTTCGCGGCGCTGCGCATGCGGTTGTCCCAGGGCAAGATCAACCACCGGCCGGTGTTCGGAAAGAGGGTGGCCTACGACGCCGGGGCGATCTGCCGCTTCAGGGTCCTGGAGAAGGTCTCGCCGAGCCTGCTGCGGTTCGAGACCGTGCGGGACTGGTCGAAGGCCAAGGGCGAGTGGATCGACGATGCGGGCTGGCACCTGACATCGGTCGGCGATTTCGACTTCGTCAAGGGCAAGCTGGATTCATACGCTCACCAGGAGCCGACCAAGCGTCGGCGGTTCACCGAAGGCGTGATCAGCGCCCGGATGGAGCGTCTGTCCAGGAGCATCCCCGACGAGGACTGGGTGCTCTTCGCCCGCGAGCGGCGGTGGCCCAAGGCGCTGCAGAAGGCACTGGCACGGACGTCCCTTTGGCAGGCGCCCCGCTCCGACATGCTGAGCGCCGCGGTGTTCGACGTGACCGACGACATCGACCGGCTCCTCGGGCGGCGCTGGTCGGAGGGCCACCGGAACCTGAAGGCGCTTCGCGGGAGGCTGGTGAAGGACGACCCGGATGCGGAGGCGCCGCCTCCTTCAGCGCTGTCGCGACTGGCCGACGACCCGGACGACAGGGTGGCGCGGCACGAGGTCGTGTTGCGGTACTGGGAGGAGGGCCGGCGTGTCGACGCCCTGGCGTTGCTGGAAGCGGGCTTGCGGCGCGATCCGCTGAATGCCGACCTCCAGGCGATCAAGGGCTTCCTGTTATTGCGGGCCGGGAGCGTCGCCGACGCCAAGCAGGCGCTGCGGCGCGTGCTCCTGCTTCAGCCGGCCCACGCCAAGGTGCGTCGGCGGATGGTGCTGAGCCTCGACGCCCAGGGGCGGATCGGCGAGGCCGCGACCGAACTCGCCCGGCTGGGAATCTGCGATCCGGGGGACCAGGAGTTCGCGAACGACATGCTGGCCCGCTGGGAACGGGCCACCCAGCCGGAGGCGGTCTGACGCTTTGGGGGCGCCGGGCCGGTTCGCCCCGGCGATCTACCAGGACTCCTCGGGCCGTGTCCGCCGCCGACGGGTGATCAGCTGCATCTCCTGGACGAAGAACTCCAGCCGGTCGCTGAGCGCCTGCGGGTCGACCGGGACCAGGAGGTCGGCGTAGCGATCGGGGTGCCGGGCGACCGTCGCCGGCGCCTCGATCTCCGGCGAGAGTGCGAGCCAGTCCGGCTCGAACCGGCCGTCCCGGATCTGGGCGATCTCGCGCTCGATCTTGCTGAAGTTCGACTTCCCTTTCGCGACGTTCTCCTGGTGCGAGTAGGCCGCGAGCTTGGCCTGAACCAGTCTGGCGTCGCCGACCGAACTAAAGTGCCAGCCGGTATCGTCGATCGCGTAGTCAGGGTTTCGGCCGATCGACCGGCTGGTGAACGACCGGATCTCCGCCGGGGAGGTCGAGCGGACGTACTCGAACCGCGCCACGGCGGACACGATCCAGTGCCGCTTCTTCCCGACGATCCGGAGGTAGTTGAGGAAGTAGCGGTAGTTCCGCATCTTCAGGGCGGCGAAATCCTTGAGACCGTCCACCAGGAAGTGCCGGTTCAGGATCTCGTCGCAGTCGCCGATGATGACGTAGTCGTCGTCGCTGGCGAACCGGTCCAGCCCGGCGATGATGTGGTGTCGCTGCCAGAACTCCCGCATCCACGGATAGCGCAGCACCGGCGGGGCGATCGGCGCGACCACATGCCGGATCTTGTCGGCATATTTCGCATAGCGATGCTTGTTTTCGGCGAAGCACAGCGGCTTGGACTGGCCGGTGAAGGTCTCCGGGGCCTCGACGATGACGAACTGGTCGACGAAATCGTCGGCCTCCTCGAGGTGAAGGTCCAGTAGCCGAAGCTCGTTGTTGAACAGGAAGCAGTCGAGCACGCGCGGGCGGCCGTCGCGCGGCACGGGCCGGGCAGGGACGGAGCCGCGCGCCAACCGCCCGACGGCAATGGCGATGTCGCGGCGCAGCGCCAGGTCGCTCCTGACGTATCCGGCATAGCGGATCAACTCGCCGGCGCGGGCGAGGTGCTTCAAGGCGCCTTCGGTGTCGCCGGTCCGCAGATCCAGCCGGCCCAGCATGGCCTGGCATTCGACGCAGGCCGGATCCGAGACGATCGACCGGCGGATCCGGTGCCTCGCCTCGTCGAGCCGGCCACGCAGCATCGCGGCCTTCGTGGCACCGAGCTCGGTCATTGCCGGGCTCCGCTCGGTCGGTGGCAACCTCGCCCCGGCACCTGACGGCCGCACCCGTGTGGCGCAGGTTCGCTTGCGGTCGAGTGGCACGGACCGTCACTGGCGCCGTCCCGCGCGCCGACCGTCCAGAGGCAGAAGTTTGCTGGCGACATCTGGTGCCACTGCTGTGAACTGTCAGCGAGCAATCTGACGGCTCGCCAGTGATGGTTCAAGAGGAGGTTTTACCGTTCCAGAGGCCGCGGTGCGCGACCGTCGGAGGCCTCTCGAGGGTTGCGGTCGGCCGAGCGGCAGCCACCCGCGCCGGGGCGCAACGGCGCCCGGGATCGGGGTGGAACCCCTGTTGGTGTAAGGCTAAAGTGCCCCGAGGCGAAGACGGGAGCATGCCTGGATGACGGCCGGCACGGCAGAACAAGACGTGAGCGACCCTCTCGGGACCCTTGAGGCGCTGACGTCGCGCCGGGATGCGGACAATGCCCTGCTCGTCGACCTTCTGACGACCATCGGTGCGCGGCGCCGCAAGGGCTTCCAGGCGCAATGCCTGTCGGGGAGCTTCCGGGCCGCGGCGGATCTCGCCACCGCCGTCGGCTGGCACGGCGGGGTGATACTCCGGGACGGCAAGGTCCTGGTGGAGTTGGACGGCGTCCGGTTCGACGCCAGCACCGATCTGCGCTTCTTCAGGAAGAACGGAGCGCCGCCGGGCCGCAAGATGCTGTCGGTTGCGAAGCGCTTCTGCGGTGCCGTGGACACCGTCTTCGATCTCGGCGCGAATATCGGCGAGATCGCGATCTACTGCGCCTTTCATCTGCCGCAGGCCCAGGTCTTCGCGTTCGAGCCGGCCCCCGAGAACCTCGCCGCGCTTCGGACCAATCTGAGCCTCCAGACCCGCGCTCTGAACAACCTGACGGTCGTCGAGGAAGCGGTCAGCGGTCGCAGTGGATCGATCGCCATGACCCAGGGAGCGGGAGATCTGAACACGACGGTGCTGACCGGGAACGAGGACCGCCTCCGTGGCCGCGGGCAGATCTCGATCGTCGAGGTTCCGGCCGATACGCTGGCTGGATTCGTCGGGCGTCTCCAGGTCGATCGCATCGACTTCATGAAGGTCGACATCGAAGGGGGGGAGCCGATGCTCGCCGAGTCTATCCGAGAACTGAGCGGCCGGCTGTCCGTGTGCATGTTCGAGATGTCCCGCTACAACACCATCGATGCCTACGTCGATCTCGACGCGTCGCTGCGGGCCGCGGGAATGCGGGCGCTGAGCTACGACCTGAAGCCGCTGGACGATTTCAGGGTGGAACTGACAGCCAGGCTGGAGGCCGGACCGGCGATCAACGTCTGGTATGTCAGGCAGGATCTTCTCGATCGGTCGTCCTGACGGATCGACGGACGCGGAACCGGAACAACGGCCGAGGTTGCAGTGCCGAATGCCACTAGTGACGTGAGCGTCGATACGCTCATCAAGGTCCTCAATCGGAATCGCTTCATGCCGGCGCCGTCGCCCGATCTGTCGGACATCGGAGACGGCGACTTCATGGCGATCGGCCTGGAGTTCCTCCGGCACTTCGTGAAGGTCGGCGGGCTGCGCCCGCGGATGCGCGTGCTGGACATCGGATGCGGCCTCGGGCGCATCGCAATGCCGCTGACCCAGTACCTGGACGACGCCGGCAGCTACTTCGGCTTCGACGTGTCGCGCCCGGCGATCGATTGGTGCCAGGAGACGATCACGCCACGCTATCCGAACTTCCGGTTCGCCCATCTCGACTGGTTGCAGCCGCTGTACAACCCCGGCGGCAGCCTGCACATCACCAAGAAGACCCGGCTTCCGATCCGGCGCGGCCCATACGACTTCGTCATCATGACGTCCGTGCTGACCCATCTGAGCCGGTATGACATGCAGGTCTATCTGTCCGATCTGCCACGCCTGTTGGCGCCCGACGGCGTGGTGTTCGCCACGATGTTTCTGCTGGACGAGGGCCGGCTTGCCGCCAGGAACAAGCGACCGCTTCGCTACGACTTCGTCGGAAAGGGCATGGTCGATAAGGGCATGTACTACCTGGACCCTGTGCACCCCCACGCCGCCGTCGCCCACGAGGCGGCGGCCTTCGAGGAGGAACTGCGCCGGTTCGGTCTGCGCGTGGTCGCTCCGGTGCGGTACGGCAACTGGGACGGCATCCGTCGCGCCCGTAATTTCCAGGACATCTGCCTGTTCGGCAGGCGGGACGTCGTCGCGACGCTCTCCGAGGCCGGCCATGCCGCGGACCGTGAACTTGTCGATTCTGAGCGCCGGTCGGCATAGTCTGGGCGGCGCGGACGGACTGGGGGGCAGGATTTGCGGAAAGACCTCGCGAACCGGGTGAGCATCGCGGCGGCCTTGACCGCAATCGCCGGGACCGGCTGGAAGCCGGCGACCATCTTCGACATCGGGGTCGGGCTCGGGACCGACGGGCTCTACGATGTGTTCCCCGACGCGCGGCTGGTGCTGGTCGAGCCGGTCAGCGAAGCCGGGCCGGTGATGCAGGAGATCGCCGGCAGGTATCCCGAGACCGTCTGCGAGCTCGCCGCCGCCGGGGCGTCCGACGGCCAGGCGGAGATCCTGGTTTCGCCCGGGATCACCGGATCGACCATGCACACCTCGGCCCTCGGACAGGGCGACACCCGGACCGTGCCGACGGTCACCTTGGACACGCTGGTCGAGCGCCACGGACTTCGACCGCCGTTCCTCGTCAAGCTCGACGTCGAGGGGCATGAGCTGGAGGTCCTCAAGGGGGCAACCAGGACCCTGCCGGAGACCGAGGTCGTGGTGTCGGAGGTCTCGATCTGGGGGGGAGGTTACCGGCCCACGATCGTCGACATCGTCACCGTCATGAAGGAGCATGGGCTCGTCCTGCACGACGTCGCCAACATGGGATATCGCGGCATCGACGACGCCCTGCTGCTGCTGGATCTGGTGTTCGTGCGTGAGACCTCGATGATCCGGAGCGTCAAGAGCGCCAAGACGCCGGAACAGGCCGCGGCGGCGCGTCAATACAAGCAGGAGAAGATGCGGCGACGCCTGGAGGAGATCGCGGCGCGGCAGGCGGCAGAGAGCGGAGGAGGGTCAAGTGGGAGCTGAGCAGTTTCCGGCGCTGCCGACCGTCGACCAAGCGGTAGCCAGCGAGATCGTCGCGGGCGGCGGCCTGACGCCCGACGAGTGTCGCGAGCATGTGATGAAGTTCGCCTCGCATCTGGAGGCGGCCTTCCGGCAACGCGACCACGCCCTCGGACGGTATTCGCCGACGCCGCGGTCGGAGATTCCCGACGACAGCCCGCTCCGGCGGCTGGTCGACGATGGTATCACCGCGTTCCGGCTGAGCGACGCGACTTTCCGGAAGCTGGCCGCGACGTTCGCTCCGCACGTCGAGTCGATCCGGGCCCACCAGATGACCAAGCCGGTCGCCAAGCTGAAGTTCGCCGACAACTGCTATCCGATCAGGCCGGGGAAGGGCCCGGCGGAATACGCCATGGTCGACGCACTGATCGACGAGCTCGGCCTGGGCGAGACTCTGTCGGGCTTTGCCGGCACCAAGCTGGGCCCGAGGACCCTGAACGTTCAGGTGACGCGCGCCGACTGGATCGCGGCGCACTACGGCGAGATCGGTGCGGACGGGCTGCCGGTAAAGCGGGGGGCGTATTTTCACGTCGACTCGGAGATCTGGCCGCACGTGAAGCTGCTGATCTACCTGACGCGCGACGTCGACGACCAGCGCGGACCGTTCCGCTACGTCCGGGGCAGCCAGGACTGGTGTACGCCTCTCGAGCTGCTGATCCGTCAGACCAACGACTTGCTGAAGGCCTCGCGGGCCCAGTACATGTCGCTGCCGGACGCCTTCCGGATGCATGCGCTGTTCGGGGACGACATGCGCCCCGACGACCCCCGCCTGGACCGTTATCTCGAGCGGGAGTGGGCGGTCACCTCGCAGGACGGCGACGTCATCCTGTTCGACACCAACGGCGTGCATCGCGGAGGCTTCGTTCGAAGCGGCGAGCGGGTGATCCTTCAGGTCCTGCTCGGCCCGGTCGGCTGAGGCTTCCGAACGGTTCCGCCGACCCGGCAACCGAATAGAGCGCAGGGGAGATACCGATGCTTCGTCGTTTCTGGGAACGCCTGTTGCGACTGGTGGGCCTCGGCCGGAAGAAGCGGGGCGGTCCGGACGACGATCTCTATCCGATGTGGTGAGGCGGTTCCCGCCTACGGCAGGCGGGCTTTCCCAATGGTGAGCTCCGCCAGCCGGTTGGCCATCAGTCTCGATCCGGGCCCGTTACCGGACAGGTCTCGGGTGAAGTGGCACATATCGAGGTAGATCTCCTCCTCGGTTTGCTGGAAAACGTCGCCGATGTCGTGGATCTCGGTGTGCGGAGTCAGCTCGGACAGCAGGCTCCGGATGAAGGGCGGATAGCCTTCGAACTTCCCGCGCTGGGCGTGTCGCTTGTCGAGCATGCGCTGCTCACCCGGGGCCAGCGGCTTTCGGTCCGTGGCGATCGGTTGCAGGCAATTGACCAGTGCGATCCCGTTGCGGGCACAGAAGTCCTGCAGCGACCTGATGTTCTGGACGGTCTCGCTCAGGCTCGATTCGCCGGTTCCGTCGCTCAGGGTTCCGACAATAAGCTCCGCCATCGGCCCGTTCGGCTTCGGCGGCAGGCGCCGCAGGTGAGCGTGCCGTTCCAGCAGGTCGAACAACAGCCGTCGGGTCACCACCACCCGGAGATTGCCGACGAACGACCGGGAGATCGATCTCAGTTCGGTCACGAGGTCCCGGATCTGGGCCTCCAGCACGCGGACCGCCGGGAGATCCATCTCGGCATCCTCGACCACCGAGTCGTAAAAGACCTGGGCGGCATGGCTGGACATCGAACGCCGCGTGAACTCGTTGTAGCCGAACAGCGAGACGATGCAGTGGAAGCGCCGGCCGTAGGTCATGGCGAACGGCACGAAGTTCACGGCGGTCCACCCTCCCACCGCGCCGCACCAGACTTCCGGCTTCGGCCCACCGGCGAGCATCCGCTCCTGGAGTGCGGTCTGCAGAGGCGAGACGAAGTCCGGGATCTCGCTCGAGAACATCTGTTCGGCGACCGAGCCGCCGATCAGGAGGACGCGGAACTGCCCGTCCGGTGCAAGGTCGGTCGGAAAGGCCGGGCCGCAGGTGCCCTGGGGGCCAATGAACTCGTACTCGTCGCTGGATACAATCCGTTCGCTGTGCTTGACCGCGAAGATCGACGACTGCTTCAGGCGGCGGCGCACGAAGGCCGCGAACGGGTGCGGCATGAACAGGCGCGAGAACTTGTCCAGCTGCTCGAGGCCCTTTCGCTCGCGGCTGGTCCGAGCCCGGCGCAGCCGTTCCTCGAAATGCACAGGCACTTCCCACATCGCCGCCTCGGCGAGGGATAGAGTCCGTGCCCGGGCTCGCAGCCGGATACCGGCGACGACCTCCGCCAGGACGAATGCCACCAGTGCCGATCCGATCGGGACAGGCAGGTACAGGCCGACGGACGACATGGCGGTCGCTCCCAGCCCGGACAGTTCGGCCGCCAGCATGACCAGCACCCAGAGCCCGCCGAACAGGACCCCGACGGGAGCAGCCGCCTGCAGGACCGACATTGCGGGGGGGGCGCCCTCGTTCTCGTCCGGTCGCTCGGGGGAGGGCTCCTGTGCCTTGGTGACGGTGCCGCTGTCCACCGCTTCGGCTAGGGTGTCCGGCGGCGGAATCTCCAACCTCGGAAGGTCGAGCGACCCGTTGGTCGCGACGTAGATCCAGCGGCTCAGAAGGTTGGCCTGCCGGGCATCCCCGATGTTGCGCGCGATCTTGTAGAGGAAGCGCGAATGCCGGCTGACGTCGCCCCGCATGATGGTGGCAATGCGGTGGCAGCGCTGCGCCTCGACCATGTCGTCGTTGGCATAGATGTCGTTGCCGCGCTCGTGCCAGTACTGCCAGGAATGGGTCGGGTCAGACAATGCCGCATCCTTTCGCGCATCACAGGAGGCGTCGACAGATCATCTCGACTTGTTATCACGAGTCGATGTGATCCAATACATGCGCGGCCCGGCGGCCAAGTTGTCATTGCTATGGAGGTTGTCCACCGAAGGCGAGGGGTGAAAGCTGTGGTTGCAAGACCTGTCAGCCGCAGCCCGGAGCCTCGGATGGACATCCATGAGAATGCGCGCACGACGCGTCACAGTCGAATGCTGATGGTTCAACGCTTGATCGATGGCTGGAGCGTGTCGTCGGTCGCTGCGGCGCATGGGGTGTCGGAGCGCACGGTGCGCAAGTGGCGCGAGCGTTTTGCCGAGGCGGGCGAGGGGGAGTGTCAGATGGTCTGTGTACGAGGCCCGCGGGTGCTTCACTTCGCGGCCTCAGTGCGCTGAGGCCGCGAAGCGGTCCTCTAACAGAATCGCAAATTGCCCCATGGCGGCGGTCCATTCAATCGGCCGGTTCCAGCGGATCCCGGCATTGCGGAGCGCCGGGAACAGCAGTTTGGTCGCGGCCTCGTCGCTCGGGAAGCTTCCCCGGGTCTTGATGATCTTGCGCAGACTGCGGTGCAAGCTCTCCAGCGCGTTGGTGGTGTAGATCATCTTCCGGACCGCCGGCGGGAAGGCGAACATCGGCACGACGTGCTCCCAGGCCCGTCGCCAACTCGGCGCGATCGCTGGGTACCGGGCTCCCCATCTGGCCTCGAACTCGTCGAGCCGGGCAGCCGCCGCCTCGACCGCCGCGATCAGGATGTCGCCGCTGTATCGCTGCTCTGACAGCGTGAGTCGTCGTGGTGCCGCTGAAGTACCTGTCCCATAGGCCGTCCTTGTCGATGGTCGCTGAAACCGTACCATCACATGGCGGGACTAAACATCTGGGGATCGCATTTCCGCACACCGTGGAACGCCGAGATAGATCGCCGAGGCGTCGGCTGCATCGGTCACGTTGAGCGGGCGACCTGTCGAAGCGTCGAAGCCGAGGGGCCGTCGACGCCTGGCAGGATCACGACGCGCTCGGCGCGCGGCAACCCTGCCGCTGCACCGGATTGCTCGTTGAATGCATTCTCAAACGGGACCGCAGATGCCATTCTTGCGGACAGTTTGGGCTCAGAGGAAGCCGGTTGCAGCGACGTGGATCGGGTGTGCGGGCTTTCTGTCGCTGGCGGAGAAGGAATACATGTCAAGTCTTCTCTATTTCCTGGTGGTTGCTCCGATGGGGATATTTTTCCGATTATTTTCGGGTGACCCATTGCGTCTTCGGAAACCAACAGTAGACGAGGGGTATTGGTCCGCACCGGGACAGGTCGAGTTCCGAGGGACTGATTTCCGACGGTCCTGAGGTCTGCCTTCGACCCACGCGACCCTACTCGAGCGACTGCAGCAGCGACGACGCCAATGATCATCCTCGGAATTTCGGGCTTCTACCACGACAGCGCCGCCGCACTGGTCGAGGACGGCCGGGTCGTCGCCGCCGCGCAGGAGGAGCGCTTTACCCGGCGAAAACACGACGCGAGGTTTCCGGGCAATGCCATCCGCTACTGCCTGGAGGAGCGCGGCGTCACCCTACGGGGCGTCGATCGCATCGCGTTCTACGAGCGTCCGTCCCTGAAGTTCGACCGCGTTCTCAAGACCACCCTGGCGGTGGCGCCCGCCGGCCACGAGGCGTTCCGGGAAGTGCTGCCGCTGTGGCTCGGCGAACGGTCGCAGCAGACCGACGGGATGATCCGGGCGCTCGAGGCGATGGCCCCGGGGGCGGACGTCGAGCGGAAGCTGCGCTTCACCGAGCACCACCTCAGCCACGCCGCCTCGGCCTTCTATCCCTCGCCGTTCGAGCGGGCCGCCATCCTGACCATGGACGGGGTCGGGGAATGGGCGACCACCACCATCATGCGGGGCGACGGATCGACGATCGAGCCGCGTCGCGAGGTCCGGTTCCCGCACTCCCTCGGCCTGCTCTACACCGCACTCACCTACTTCCTCGGGTTCAAGCCGAATTCCGGCGAGTACAAGGTGATGGGCCTCGCCCCGTACGGCGAGCCGCGGTTCGCCCGGCGCCTGCTCGACACCGTGGTCGACCTGCGCGAGGACGGCAGCTTCGGGCTCGACCAGCGCTACTTCAACTACTGCACCGGCCTGACCATGACCGGCCCCGCGATGGAGGAGCTGCTGGGCGTCCCGCGGCGCACCCCGGAGCAGTTGCTGGAGCCGGTGCACATGGACATCGCCGCCTCGCTGCAGGCGGTCACCGAGGAGGCCGTGCTGCAGCTGGCCCGGGCGGCCGTCCGGGAAACCGGGGAGCGGCGGCTGTGCCTGGCCGGCGGCGTCGCCCTGAACTGCGTGGCGAACGGCAAACTGCTGCGCTCCGGGGCGGTCGACGACGTCTGGATCCAGCCGGCAGCCGGCGACGCCGGCGGCGCGCTCGGCTCGGCCCTGGCGATCCACTACCTGGAGCCCGACCGGGCCAACGCGCCGGCACGGACGGTCGCTGCCGACACCCGCGACGCGATGGCCGGCGCCTATCTCGGGCCCGCCTTCGGCGACGACGAGATCCGCCGCCGGCTGGACGCCGCCGGTGCCCGCTACGCGGCGCTCGACCGCGAGGCGATGCTCGACACCACGGTCTCGGCCCTGGCCGACGGACAGGCGGTCGGCTGGTTCCAGGGGCGGATGGAGTTCGGCCCGCGTGCGCTCGGCAGCCGCTCGATCCTCGGCGACCCGCGCTCGCCGACCATGCAGCGCGACCTGAACCTCAAGGTGAAGTACCGCGAGAGCTTCCGGCCGTTCGCCCCGTCGGTGCTGCGCGAGCGGGTCGCCGACTGGTTCGAGTTCGACCACGACAGCCCCTACATGCTGCTGGTCGACCAGGTTCGCGAAGAACTGCGCCGGGCCATGACGCCGGAAGAGGAGGCGCTGTTCGGGATCGACAAGCTGAACGTCCAGCGCTCGACGATCCCGGCGGTCACCCACATCGACTACTCGGCCCGCATCCAGACGGTGCACGCCGACACCAACCCGCTGTACCACGAGCTGATCCGTCGGTTCGAGGAGCGGACCGGCTGCCCGGTCCTGATCAACACCAGCTTCAACGTGCGGGGCGAGCCGATCGTCTGCACGCCGGAAGACGCGTTCCGCTGCTTCATGGGCACCGAGCTCGACCTGCTGGCGGTCGGCAACTGCGTGCTGCGCAAGCCCGAGCAGGACGCTGGGCTGGCGAAGGACTACCGGGATCAGTTCGAACCGGACTAGGCAGTTGCGACAATGGTCCTTCGAATGTCGGCCGCCGGTCGGTCTCGCATCGTCATCCGGGCGCTGATCGAGGAGCGCTCAGGAGGGCCGAGTGTCGGCAGGGCGTCCGAGGGCAGTCTGAAGCGGGGAGGGACATGGCTCGGTTCGCGGTGACCGGTGGATGCGGCTTTGTTGGCTCGCACCTCGTGGACGCTCTGATCGCGCGCGGCGACCGCGTCAGGGTGCTCGACGACCTGTCCGCCGGGAAGTGCGAGAACCTCAATCCCGAGGCGGAGTTGGACGTCGGCAGCGTGACGGATGCGGATGCAGTCCGGCGGGTCGTGGCGGGGTGCGACGGCGTGTTTCACCTGGCGGCCGTAGCGTCGGTACAGCGCTGCAACGAGGCCTGGCGGGACAGCCATCTGGTCAATCTGGCGGGCAGCGTGACCGTCTTGGAAGCGGCTCGGGATGTCGGGCGGATCCCGGTGGTCTATGCCTCCTCGGCGGCGGTCTACGGGGACAACGCCAACACTCCGCTGAAGGAGACCGAGCCGCCGCGGCCGTTGACCGCCTATGGCGTCGACAAATACGGCTCCGAACTGCACGCCGGCGTTGCCGGGCGGATTCACGGCGTTCCGAGCTTCGGACTTCGGTTCTTCAACGTGTTCGGCCCGCGCCAGGATCCGTCGAGCCCCTATTCCGGGGTGATCTCGATCTTCGCCGCCCGCATGGCCGTCGGCCGCGATATCACCATCCATGGTGACGGTGGGCAGACCCGGGACTTCGTGCATGTCGACGACGTGGCCGGGCACCTGTTGTCCGGCATGACCGCGGCGGATGTGGCGGCGCCGGTGGCCAATGTGTGCACCGGGACCGGCACCTCGGTTCTGCAGTTGGCCGAAGCCCTGCGTCTCCTGACCGGCTACCGCGGCGCTATCGGGCATGGGCCGGCCCGCGCCGGCGACATCCGAATCTCTGTCGGCGATCCGAGCTTCGCCATTTCGCGGCTGAAGCGTCGGGCGACGGTGGGCTTGCAGGAAGGATTGTCCGGGCTGCTGGCCAACGGCGCCCGCTGACGGCAAGACGATCACGACCGGTGATCGAAGAGGCGAGGGGGCAACCCACCCGGGCCTCGAGCCGGTCGGCAGGCACATCAGCACCGCGTCGGCGGTCTCGCAGGTCTCGGCGAGGGAGGCGGCGCCCGTCACTCCCTCGGCCGCGTATTCGCTGCCGCCCGAGCATCCGCTGTTGCTGGCCGCCGAGGCGGCGCTGGCGGAGACCACCGGCGAGGTACCGCTGCGCGTCCGCAACGGTGTGTATCGGCGTGAGAAGGGGGACGTGGCGTGAGGAAGGCTACCGAGCGACCGTATTAACTCAGCTCGACCGAACCGAGAAGCGAGTTGAACGGGAACGCGACGGCGCCAGTTCCACCGGCCTCCGACGCACCGCAGTTACAGAGTCGTCGCCACAGGCACGCATCCCTTTGGATGGTGTCCGATCGGCAACGGGTTACGCTGTGGACCGCCCGTGTGGACCTTCGGCGTGGAATCCTCGATTTCGAGGCTCTAAGGCCGAAAAATCCTAAGTCGCTGAACTACTTGGGGAAAATTTGGCTGGGGGACCTGGATTCGAACCAGGGTTGACGGAGTCAGAGTCCGTAGTCCTACCGCTAGACGATCCCCCAGCAGGGCGCGCCGCTATGTGGAACGGGCCGAGTGCTTATCACAACCCCGACCCGGGATGCAAACCCCGAAGATCAAGTTTGTTCGCAACAATCGATCGCGCGTAGGGGATGGCCGCGGCGACGCCAGCACGGCTACACTGAATTCGACACAAGTCCGAACGGACTTACCGAACAGCGAGGAACGGGATGGGGACGGGGCTGGACGGCCGCCGTTCCGCCCCGTCCCGGCGACGAACGCGACGGTCGGACAACGGCCGCGGCGAGGGAGCGAAACCAGGGGACGGGGCGGCGGCACCGCAGGGTGCGGGCGGCAAGCGCGCGCGTGCCGAGAAGGATATGTTGGCGGCGATCGACCTCGGCACAAACAACTGCCGGCTTCTGGTCGCCAGGCCCGAGGGCGGCGGCTTTCGCGTGGTCGACGCGTTCTCCCGGATCGTCCGCCTCGGGCAGGGGCTCGGACGCTCCGGCCGGCTGGCCGACGACGCCATCGAACGGACCATGGAGGCGCTGTCGATCTGCGTCGCCAAGATGCGGCGCCGACAGGTCACGCGGTTCCGGGCGGTCGCCACCGAGGCGTGCCGGAGCGCCGGCAATGGCGGGGCGTTCCTGGAGCGGGTCGCGGCCGAGACCGGGTTGACCCTCGAGGTGATCAGCGCCGAGGAGGAGGCGGCCCTGGCGCTGGCCGGGTGCCGTCCGCTGTTCGACCCGTCGGTGCCCGGCGCCCTGGTGTTCGACATCGGTGGCGGCTCCACCGAGATCGCCTGGCAATGGTCGGGGGCGGGGTCGGACCCGGGGGAGCCGAAGACGGCGGCCCTGTCGATGCCGGTCGGGGTCGTGACCCTGGCCGAGCGCTATGGCGGCGACCGCTTCTCGGCCGGGGCCTACGAGGCCATGGTCGAGGAGATCGCCAGCCGGCTGCGCGCCTTCGAGCGCGAGCACGGCATCGCATCGACGGTCGCGGCCGGCGATGTCCAGCTGCTCGGCACGTCGGGCACGGTGACGACGCTGGCGGGGGTCTGGCTCGACCTTCCGCGCTACAACCGCGACCGGGTCGACGGGGTGTTCCTGGACGTGGCCGAGACCCTGTCGATCGCCCGGCGGCTCGCCGGCATGGACTTCGCCGGGCGGGCCGCGCACCCGTGCATCGGCCGCGAGCGCGCCGATCTGGTGGTCGCCGGCTGTGCGATTCTGGAGGCGATTTGCCGGGTCTGGCCGGTTCCGCGCTTGCGTGTTGCCGACAGGGGTGTGAGAGAAGGCATCCTGTTCGGATTGTTGGCGCAGCAGTAGCTGACGCGAGGAGTGAAGCATGGCAGGCGCGCGCGACGGCAGCCGGCGTCCCGGGGCACGGGGACGGGCGGCCTCGGGACACGCGGCGGGAAGCGGGACCGGCGGATCCCGGCAGGCGACGGTACGGGTGAAGACCGCGCGCGGCCGCACGGCGTCGTCGCAACGCTGGCTGGAGCGCCAGCTCAACGATCCGTACGTCGCCGAGTCGAAGCGGCTGGGCTACCGCTCGCGGGCGGCGTTCAAGCTGCTGCAGCTCGACGACAAGTACCATTTCCTCAAACCCGGCGCGCGGGTGGTCGACCTCGGCGCCGCGCCGGGCGGCTGGACCCAGATCGCGGTCGCCCGGGTCGGGGCACCGAACAGGGGCCAGGTGGTCGGGCTCGACTACCTGCCGGTCGAGCCGATCGCCGGCGCCACCCTGATCGAGGCCGACTTCATGGCCGAGGATGCGCCGGCCCGTCTGAAGGCCGAGCTCGGCGGGCCGGTCGACGTGGTGCTGTCGGACATGGCGGCGCCGACCACCGGCCACTCCAAGACCGACCACCTGCGGATCGTCGGTCTGTGCGAGGCGGCGCTGGAGTTCGCGATCGAGGTGCTCGCCCCCGGCGGGACCTTCGTCGCCAAGGTGTTCCAGGGCGGCACCGAGGGCGAGCTGCTGGCCCGCATGAAGCGCGCGTTCCGCACGGTCCGGCACGCCAAGCCGCCGGCCAGCCGTGCCGAGTCGGCCGAGACCTACGTGGTCGCCACCGGCTTCCGGGGCGAGCCGGAGGCCGGCTGAACCGCAGGGTTCCGCGCCATGCGTCAGGCGCATGGCCGGTCATCGAATGGTCGCTTGGCTTCCCAAAGTCGCGGTGTATAGTGCGCCGCCACCGGCTTTCGGAGGCACCATGGACATCCGCGACGCGCTCACCTTTGACGACGTCCTTCTTGAGCCCGCGCGCTCGAACGTCCTTCCCGCCCAGGTCGATACACGGACCAAGGTCACCCGGACCATCGAGCTCGGCATCCCGCTGATCTCGGCGGCGATGGACACCGTGACCGAGAGCCGGTTGGCGATCGCCATGGCGCAGGCGGGGGGGATCGGCGTGGTTCACAAGAACCTCAGCGTCGAGCAGCAGGCCAACGAGGTCCGCGCGGTCAAGAAGTTCGAGGCGGGGATGGTCATCAACCCGCTGACCATCCACCCCGAGGCCACGCTGGCCGAGGCGCTCGACCTGATGCAGCGCTACGGCATCAACGGCCTGCCGGTGGTCCGCCGCCGCGACGGCAAGCTGGCCGGCATCCTGACCCACCGCGACGTCCGGTTCGCCAAGGATCGCGGCCAGCTGGTCCGCGACCTGATGACCAAGCGGGTCGTCACCGTGCGCGAGGACGTGTCGCCGGAGACCGCCCGCGACCTGCTGCACAAGCACCGGATCGAGAAGCTGCTGGTGGTCGACGACGACCGGCGCTGCGTCGGCCTGATCACCGTCAAGGACATGGAGAAGGCGCAGACCCATCCGAACGCCGCCAAGGACGAGAAGGGGCGGTTGCGGGTGGCGGCGGCGACCGGCGTCGGCCGGGACGGCATCGCCCGTGCCGAGGCGCTGATCGACGCCGAGGTCGACATCGTGATCGTCGACACCGCCCACGGCCATTCCGAGGGCGTGCTGGGGGCGGTCTCCGAGATCCGCAAGATGGCCAACTACACCCAGATCATCGCCGGCAACGTCGCCACCGCCGAGGGCGCGAAGGCGCTGATCGACGCCGGCGCCGACGGCGTCAAGATCGGCATCGGCCCGGGTTCGATCTGCACCACCCGCATGGTCGCCGGTGTCGGCGTCCCGCAGCTGACGGCCATCGTCGACGCCGGCAAGGTCTGCCGCGAGGCGGGCGTCCCGTGCATCGCCGACGGCGGCATCAAGTACTCCGGCGACCTCGCCAAGGCGATCGCCGCCGGCGCCAACTGCGCGATGATCGGCTCGCTGCTGGCCGGTACCGACGAGAGCCCGGGCGAGGTCTACCTGTACCAGGGCCGCTCCTACAAGGCGTACCGCGGCATGGGCTCGCTCGGCGCGATGGCCCGCGGTTCGGCCGACCGCTACTTCCAGGAAGAGGTGCGGGACAACCTGAAGCTCGTCCCGGAAGGCATTGAAGGACAAGTGCCTTACAAGGGCTCCGCCAGCCAGGTCGTGCACCAGCTCGTGGGCGGACTGCGGGCCGCCATGGGCTATACGGGCAGCGCCTCGATCCCGGACTTCCAGGCCAACGCCAAGTTCCTGCGGATCTCCAGCGCCGGGCTGCGCGAAAGCCATGTCCACGATGTGACGATCACCCGCGAGGCGCCGAACTATCGTCCTGGCATGTGACGTTAAGATCGCGTCATAAAGGGCTGTAAATAATGAAAAATGGCGCTCGGCTTGCCGCCGCGATCGAGGTTCTGGAGGCGATCGCGGCGACCGATCGTCCGGCCGATCGCGTCCTCGACCGCTACCTGAAGGACCGGCGCTACATCGGCGGCGGCGACCGCGGTGCGATCGCCCAGCGGGTCTGGGGCGTGCTGCGCCGGCGGGCCCGGCTGGACTGGTGGGTCAAGAAGGCCGGCAAGGGCCTGCAGCGCGATGCCCGCGGCCGGGTGCTGGCCGACGTGGCGCTGACCGACGGCGTCGGGGTCGGCGAGATCGCCGCCCTGTTCGACGGCTCGCGGCATGCGCCGGAGGCGTTGACCCGGGCCGAGAGCGACGCCTTGCGGCGACTGGTCGAGCAGCCGCTGGAACACCCCGACATGCCGCCGGCGGTGCGGGCCGAATGCCCGAACTGGGTGTGGCCGCGCATGGAGGCGGTGTTCGGGGCCGAGGTCGAGACCGCGGTGCGCGCCCTCGGGGCCGAGGCGACCTTCGACCTGCGGGTCAACCCGCTGGCCGGCGTCGACCGGGCGGCGGTGATCGCCGAGCTGGCGGTCGCCAGCATCCCGGCCGAGCCGACGCCGCTGTCCCCGGTCGGGCTGCGTCTCGACCGGCGGCGCCCGGTCGACCGCATGCCGGCGTTCCGCGAAGGGCGCATCGAGGTCCAGGACGAGGGCTCGCAGCTGGCGGCCCTGCTGGTCGGCGCCCAGCCGGGCAGCCTGGTGGTCGACTACTGCGCCGGGGCCGGCGGCAAGTCGCTGGCGCTGGCCGCCGACATGGCGAACAAGGGCAGGCTGATCCTGTACGACGTGTCGAAGTCGCGGTTGGAACGCGCCGCGGTGCGGCTGCGCCGGGCCGGCGTCAACAACGCCGAGCGGCGCCAGATCGTCGACGGCGACAAGTCGGTGAAGCGGCTGGCCGGCAAGGCCGACCGGGTGCTGGTCGACGCGCCGTGCACCGGCACCGGCACCTGGCGGCGCAATCCCGACGCCAAGTGGCGCTACGACGCCGAGGCGCTGGCCGAGATCACCGCCAGCCAGCGGCAGATCCTGGAGCGGGCCGCCGCCATGGTGAAGCCCGGCGGCCGGCTGGTCTACGTGACCTGCTCGGTGCTGACCGACGAGAACGAGGCGATCGTCGACGGCTTCCTGGCCGAAACCACGGCGTTCCGGGCGGTGCCGGTGGCCGATGCCTGGGCCGACACCGTGACCGCCCGCGGCGGCGGCGCGTGTCCGGCGGACGGCCCGTACCTGCGGCTCAGCCCGCACCGCCACGGCACCGACGGCTTCTTCGTCGCGGTGCTCGAGCGCGGCTACGGGGTCGGCACCGATTAGGGTACCCGGCTGGACAGTCCCCGACGGCGGTGCCTAGACTTCTTCCAGCGGCCGGATTCCGTCGGCCGTCCGGGAGAACGCGATGGCCGAGTTCGACGTCACCATCCGGCCGGTGGAGCCCGGCGACGCCCTCGGGCTCGCGCGGATCCAGATCGACACCTGGCGCGACGCCTATGTCGGGATGCTGCCGGACGACACCCTGCTGGACCTCGACGACATGCGGGCCGCGGTGCGCTGGACCCGGGTGGTCGGCGGCCTTCGGGTCCCGGAGGCGCTGGCGGTCGCGGAGATCGAAGGCCGGCTGGTCGGGTTCTGCCACGGCGGCGCCGGCCGCCGCGCGGTGGCCGAAGCGGTCGACCGGCTGGAGCCGGTCGCCGAGGTCTACGCGCTGTACGTCGACCCGAGCTTTCAGGGCATGGGGATCGGCCGCGCCCTGCTGGCCGACGTGACCCGGCGGCTGATCGCCCACGGCTTCGAGGCGCTGGCCCTGCTGACCCTGGCCGACAACCGCCACGGCCGCCGGTTCTACGACCGCATCGGCGGCGCGGTCGGCGAGGCGATTCCCTCGGTCGTGGTCGGCTCGCCGGCCGACCAGGTGCCGTATTTCTGGCCGGACATGGAACGGCTGGTTCAGCGACTCGACGCGCCGGCTGCATAGCGCGGATTTCTGCGCTCCGGGCCCGCTTCGAGCTTGCCGCCGGGGCCCCCTTCGGGTAGCGTCCGGCGCTTCTCGGAACCGCCCGGTGAAGCCCCATGACAGACCGTGTCCTGATCCTGGATTTCGGCAGCCAGTTCACCCAGCTGATCGCCCGCCGGGTGCGCGAGAACGGGGTCTACTGCGAGATCTTTCCGTGCACCGTCGACCCGGCCCGGATCTCGGATTTCGGGGCCGACGCGCTGATCCTGTCGGGCGGTCCGGCCTCGGTGTTCGGCGAGGGCTCGCCGCAGGCGCCGATGATCGTGTTCGAGCTCGGGGTGCCGGTGCTCGGCATCTGCTACGGCCAGCAGCTGATGTGCCACCAGCTCGGCGGTCGGGTCGACCCGTCCGACGAGCAGGAGTTCGGCCGCGCCGAGCTGACCGTGAAGGACGACTGCGGGCTCTTCGACGGGCTGTTCGCGCCCGGCACCATCGAGCCGGTGTGGATGAACCACGGCGACCGGGTGATGGCGCTGCCGCCCGGGTTCCGCGTGGTCGGCACCAGCGGCAACGCCCCGTTCGCGGCGATCGCCGACGACGAGCGCAAGTTCTACGGCGTGCAGTTCCACCCCGAGGTGGTGCACACCCCGCGCGGGGCGCAGCTGCTGCGCAACTTCACCCACAAGGTCGCGGGCCTGGCCGGCGACTGGACGATGGCGGCGTTCAAGGACCAGGCGATCGCCCGGATCCGCGAGCAGGTCGGCTCCGGCCGGGTGATCTGCGGCCTGTCCGGCGGCGTCGACTCCTCGGTGGCGGCGGTGCTGATCCACGAGGCGATCGGCGACCAGCTGACCTGCGTGTTCGTCGACCACGGCCTGCTGCGGGCCGGCGAGGGCGACGAGGTCGTGGCGATGTTCCGCGACGCCTACAACATCCCGCTGATCGCCCGCGACGCCAGCGACCTGTTCCTGGGCGAGCTGGACGGCGTCGACGACCCGGAGGTGAAGCGCAAGACCATCGGCCGGCTGTTCATCGACGTGTTCCAGGAGGAGGCGGACAAGATCAAGGACGCCCGGTTCCTGGCCCAGGGCACGCTGTACCCGGACGTGATCGAGAGCGTGTCGTTCACCGGCGGCCCGTCGGTGACCATCAAGTCGCACCACAACGTCGGCGGCCTGCCGGAGCGCATGAACCTGCAGCTGGTCGAGCCGCTGCGCGAGCTGTTCAAGGACGAGGTGCGGGCGCTGGGGCGCGAGCTCGGCCTGCCGGAGCGGCTGGTCGGTCGGCACCCGTTCCCGGGGCCGGGGCTGGCGATCCGGGTGCCGGGGCAGATCACCCGGGAGAAGCTGGACATCCTGCGCAAGGCCGACGCGATCTACATCGACGAGATCCGCAAGGCCGGGCTGTACGACGTGATCTGGCAGGCGTTCACGGTGCTGCTGCCGGTGCGCACGGTCGGCGTGAAGGGCGACGCCCGGTCCTACGAGTACGCCTGCGCGCTGCGGGCGGTGACCTCGACCGACGGCATGACGGCGGAGTACTACCCGTTCGAGCACGAGTTCCTGCGCCGGGTCTCGACCCGGATCGCCAACGAGGTGCGCGGCATCAACCGGGTGACCTACGACATCACCAGCAAGCCGCCGGGGACGATCGAGTGGGAATGACTTTGGCCTATCCGTAGGCATCCGGCACGAAAGCGCTCGCCCGGTCCGGCAGCGCGGCGGTGAACGACTGGACACGGTGCCGCATGGCCCAGATGAAACGTCTGGGCCTGCCTTCCGTTTTTTCCGACGGTTCAAGACCGGCTGAAGGCGTTCGCCGGACCGCGCCTGCCATTGCTCCGGCGCGGGAGATTTGCGACGACGCGCGGGCGGCTCGCCGTCTATAACCTCGCCCCGGCACCCACCCTTCCTTCAGCACGGGCCTCATGATTCGTCTCGACAATATCGTCAAGCAGAACGGCCATCAGGTCCTGTTCATCGCCGCCTCGATGGGCCTGCGGAAGGGGGAGAAGGTCGGACTGGTCGGGCCGAATGGTGCCGGCAAGACCACGCTGTTCCGCATGATCGCCGGCGAGGAGAAGCCGGACGACGGCCAGGTGGCGGTCGAGACCGGCATGACCATCGGCTATTTCAGCCAGGATGTCGGCGAGATGGCGGGCCAGAGCGCCGTCGCCGCGGTGATGGACGGCGTCGGGCCGGTCAGCGCGCTGTCGGCCGAGATGGCCGCGCTGGAGGCCGCGATGGTCGATCCCGACCGGGCCGGCGAGATGGAGGTGATCGTCGAACGCTATGGCGAGGTGCAGACGCGGTTCCAGGAACTGGACGGCTATGCGCTGGAGGCCCGCGCGCGCGAGGTGCTGGCCGGACTGAGCTTCAGCCAGGAGCGCATGGACGGCGATGTCGGCCTGCTCTCGGGGGGCTGGAAGATGCGCGTGGCACTCGCCCGCATCCTGCTGATGCGGCCCGACGGCATGCTGCTGGACGAGCCCAGCAACCATCTGGATCTCGAGAGCCTGATCTGGCTGGAAGCCTTCCTGAAGGCCTACGACGGCGCGCTGCTGATGACCTCGCACGACCGCGAGTTCATGAACCGCATCGTCGGCAAGATCGTGGAGATCGACGGCGGCACGCTTAGCACCTATTCCGGCAATTACGATTTCTACGACCAGCAGCGCGCGCTGAACGAGAAGCAGCGCCAGGCGCAGTTCGAGCGCCAGCAGGCGATGCTGGCCAAGGAGATCAAGTTCATCGAGCGCTTCAAGGCGCGGGCCTCGCATGCGGCGCAAGTGCAGAGCCGGGTGAAGAAGCTGGACAAGATCGAGCGGGTGGAACCGCCCCGGCGCCGCCAGTCCGTGCAGTTCGAATTCCGCGCGCCCCCGCGGTCCGGCGACGATGTGGCCAGCTTCAGGGACGTGCACAAGGGCTATGGCAGCCTGCCGATCTATGCCGGGCTGGATTTCCAGGTGCGGCGCAAGGAACGCTGGTGCGTGCTGGGCGCGAATGGTGCCGGCAAGTCGACACTGCTGAAGATGGCGGCGGGCGAGACTGCGCCGGACCGGGGCACCGTGGCACTCGGCGCCAGCGTGCGCATGGGCTATTTCGCGCAGCACTCCATGGACCTGCTGGACGGCGACGACACGATCTTCGAGACGCTGGAGGCGGCATTTCCGCTGGCGGGGCAGGGGGCGCTGCGCACGCTCGCCGGCTGCTTCGGCTTCTCCGGCGACGATATCGAGAAGACCTGCCGGGTGCTCTCCGGCGGCGAGAAGGCGCGGCTGGTGATGGCGATGATGCTGTTCGACCCGCCGAACTTCCTGGTGCTGGACGAGCCGACCAACCACCTGGACATGGCAACCAAGGACATGCTGGTCGCGGCATTGTCGGAATTCGAGGGCACCATGCTGTTCGTCAGCCACGACCGCCATTTCCTGGCGGCGCTGTCGAACCGGGTGCTGGAACTGACGCCCGAGGGCGTGCATCAGTTCGGCGGCGGCTATACGGATTACGTGGCGCGCACGGGGCAGGAGGCGCCGGGGCTGCATCCGGGCTGAGACGCGTCGAAGCAGACCGAGGCCGGGGCCTTTGCGGCGCAGGAGCCGCGCGCCGACGGCACGCTGTATCCGGACGCGATCGAGAGCGTGTCGTTCACCGGCGGCCCGTCGGTGACCATCAAGTCGCACCACAACGTCGGCGGCCTGCCGGAGCGGATGGTCGGCCGCCACCCGTTACCGGGGCCGGGACTGGCGATCCGGGTACCGGGGCAGATCACGGCTGAGAAGCTCGACATCCTGCGCAAGGCCGATGCGATCTACATCGACGGGATCCGCAAGGCCGGGCTGTACGACGTGATCTGGCAGGC
>Ga0070728_10001979_pt1 | contig 27327 bp, 18 predicted proteins | sample tdDd471_FD_66723 | JGI IMG/M metagenome (GOLD analysis project Ga0070728, IMG submission 66723) | Marine sediment microbial communities from the Atlantic coast under amendment with organic carbon and nitrate - tdDd47.1 | ecosystem: Environmental > Aquatic > Marine > Coastal > Sediment | place...
ACGCCAACAGCGCCCGATACCAGTCAGGAAGAAGAATGGCAGTCGCTATTCAACGGCAAAGATTTGAGTGGATGGGACATTAAAATGGCAGGTTATCCAGTAGGTGAAAACTTCCGCAATACCTGGGTGGTAGAAGATAGTATGATTCGAGTGAGTTATGATGAGTATGAGCAATTTGACGATGCTTATGGACATATGTATTACAAAGAGCCATTTTCTTACTATCGGCTTCGTTTCGACTATCGATTCACCGGAGAGCAGACGCCAGGTGGGGCCAACTGGAACGTGCGTAATAGTGGTATTATGGTGCATTCGCAATCAGCGGCTAGCAATGAAATGGGGCAGCATTTTCCGGTATCCGTTGAGTTGCAGTTATTAGGTGGGCTAAGCGATGGGAAAAAGCGAACTACGGGTAATGTTTGTACACCGGGTACAGCTGTTGTCATGGGCGACACCATCGATTATCGTCATTGCATCAGCTCCTCCTCCAAGACTTATGATGGCGATCAGTGGGTGAAAGCAGAAATGATTGTCCTCGGCGATTCAACCATCATTCACCTCATCGAAGACGATACCGTTTTACAGTATGATAAATCGCAAATTGGCGGTGGATTTACCAACATCAAACAGACCCAAGAAGATTGGGAAGGCTTCGGGATTACCCAAATGGATGACTGGGTCAAACAAGCCGGCACACTATTGAGCGGTGGCTATATCGCCCTACAAGCAGAAAGCCATCCGATTGATTTTAAGCATATTGAATTGCTGAATTTGGAGGGTTGTAAAGACCCTAAGGCGAAAAATTATAAAGCTTACTATGTGAAGGGGGATGCGTCGAAGTGCAGATATTAAGTAGTTGTAGCCAATAAAAAACACATGCTAAGTTAATTTGATAAGATAAGAAGAGTTTGAAATGAAAATGTTGAATTTTGTATTTGTATTATTAGGATTGGTAGCTGTTTCCTGTGATCAAGAAAAGAATCCAAACCAAGAGTCAGGAGAAGAAACGTCAATTGATAGAAAAAATCTTATTGCTATTTTGGATACGATAAGCAGAATTGATAGAGATCCATTGATTATGCGAGATTCGCTAGGTAAGATTTATGGTCCTGAGTCTGAAGAAGCTCAATTTTATCAAAAAATATTTTGGAAGAATCACCCATCTAATCTCAAAAAAATCAAAGAAATTCTAGGTGAGGAAAACTGGCCAGATACAACACTCATTGGACGACGCGGAAATGAAATTATTTGTAGAATTCTTCAACATTCGGATCAAGAAACAAGAGAACATTATATTCCTAGAATGAAACAGGCTGTTTTGGACAAAAAATTAGAGGCCAGATGGTTAGTACGTGCAGAAGATAGAATTGCGACAGATAAAGGGGAATTACAAATATATGGTGGACAAATGAAATGGTATCCTAAAACAAAGACCTTTAATGTATGGCCTGTATATGATCCTGTAAAAATTGACAAAAGAAGAGCAGAGATAGGATTAATACCCATAGCAGAACACTTGAAAAACAGATTCGATTTTGAATGGAATCTTGAAGAGCAAATAAAAAGGTCAAAAGAATTTGAAATGGAGAAGAAGAATAAGACCAACTAAAAATAGGATGATCATTCTTGGTTATTCGCAGTATAATTATTTTTGCGACAAAAATGTATTCCTATTGTTGAATGTAGAATACTGGCTCCAACAAAGCGTATGCGATCATGCTGCCGGTATGTCAAAAAGATTTTGATTGTAAATAGACTTTAATAGATACCGATATTGGAAACAAAAAAGGGCAGCACCTCGCATACCCAGACCCTTGGTGGCAATTATAAAAAAACAAGATGAGCAGGACAATACAAATAATGATCATAATACTTATTACAATTTCGAGTTGTAAAGAGAAAACCAAAACAGTCCCGAAAGATATTTTCAGACCAAATTTAATTGCACTATTCGTAGAAGATATCGATAGCAGTTTAAATTGGTACAAAGAAAAATTGAATTTTGAAGTCGAAAGAGCAATTGAAGAATATCCAGATTACGGACTTAAAATAGCTTTTTTAGAGTCAAATGGTTTTCATCTGGAATTAATCGAAAAAGCCAATTCTTTTAAACAGTCAGAAATCACAATAAATGAAGACAGATATGTAGGTGGTGTTTTCAAAGTAGGATTTAAAACAAATGATCTTGAAAAAGTATACAATCAGCTAAAGAAGTTTAATGATGTTGAATTTGTAACGGATATTGGCGTACTTCCTGAAAATAAAATTCCGATACCCTGGCCAACCAAATATTTTCTAATTAAAGACCCTGACGGGAATTTTATTCAGTTTTTTGATTTAGGTGATTCAAAGCAAATTTCTCCATGGCTTACTATGATAACGGTGGGCAGTCTTGAAAATTCTATTTTTTGGTATTCTGAATTTTTAGGCTTCAAGCATCTTAAAACAATGGGCGAAAAAGGTAATCAAAGAGCTATTTTGGAACGGAATAATTATGTTTTGGAGTTATTCGAACCAAATGAAGTCATTGAAGCAAACCAAATTTCAGCCGATACGACTGTATTAGGTTTTAGAAAAATAGCCTTTGAAATTAAAGATTTAACCCATTTGTCGAAGGACAAGATTGAAATAATCGCTCCAATTGAAAAAAGTGATTTTGAATGGGCAAGTAAAGCCATGATTGTAAAAGATTTAGAGGGAAATTGGACTCAAATTTTTGAAAAGAAATAAAAACTGCTACTAACAAGGTGATGATGTGGCGTTGCCAGCAAAAGCTGCCAACGCCACATACACAAGCCCCTTAGTAATGAAAAACAAATAAGCAAAAAGTATACAACAATCCGTAATTTGAATACATCCACACTTTATAGTTGCTCTAGTTTTGCTTCATAATTATTTGTAAAACTTTAAAAAAATGTAAATGAGCAAAACAATTTTAATCACCGGAGCATCATCAGGAATAGGAAAAGCAACAGCCAAAAAGTTTCAAGCAAAAGGATGGAATGTTATTGCTACCATGCGTAGTCCTGAAAAAGAAAATGAGCTAACCTCTCTAGAAAATGTTCTCATTACCAAACTAGATGTTCAAGACTTAACAAGTATTGCAAGTGCGATTAAAGAAGGAATTGATAAATTTGGAAAAATCGATATCGTTCTAAATAATGCTGGATACGGTATATTGGGTACTTTTGAATCTGCATCAAGAGAAAGTGTTTCGAGACAGTTTGATGTAAATGTACTTGGCCTCTTTGATGTAACAAGAGCTATATTGCCGCATTTTAGAAAGAATAAAGACGGAATGTTCATCAATATATCATCGGTTGGTGGTAAAACAACCTTTCCAATGATGCAACTTTACCATGCTACAAAATTTGCGGTTGAAGGTTTTTCTGAATCTTTACAATACGAACTAGAACCCATTGGAGTAAAAGTAAAAATAGTAGAACCAGGTAGCATAAAAACAGATTTTTCAGGTCGTTCGATGGATTTTCAGCACAATGAAGAATTAACTGAATATAACGAATTTGCATCAGGAGTTATGAATACTTTTGAACAATTAATGAGTTCTGAAAAAAGGAACAGTCCAGACCTGGTAGCAAATGTAATTTTCAAGGCCGCAACCGACGGAACTAACACGCTTAGATATATAGCGGGTCAAGATGCCGAACAATTATTAGAAGCTAGAAAAGCGATGAATGATGCTGAGTTCATTGGCATGATGAAATCTAACCTAAACATTAAATAAGAAATAGAAAAGCACACTTTCATCCCTAAGAGCATTGCCCAAACATCTCTAAAATAAAAGTGTGCTTTTTTTATACAAAAATTAGCACATTGAAGGATTTTATAAAAATAGAAACCATATCGGAACTTCATCAGTTTTTAGCCTTAGCAAAGCCAAAACATCCGCTTGTTTCGGTATATCGAATGGGAGATGCTCTAAATAATTTGGAAGTTGATAATTTCAAGTATTCATTGGGTTTATACCAAATTAGCTTCAAAGATAATTGCGCTTTTACCATTGTAAACTACGGTAGAAACTCATATGACTATCAAGATGGTACATTGATTTTTACAGCACCAAACCAAGTAATGGAATTAAAAAAAGCCGAAAAAGCCGAAGTTAGCCATGGTTGGACCTTAGCTTTTCATCCAGATTTGATTCGAAAATCAGAATTAGGAAAGAAAATTGAACATTATTCATTCTTTTCATACGCTTCAAACGAATCCTTGCACTTATCGGATGAAGAAAGAAAAATAGTCGCAGATCTTGCTGAGAAAATCGAGAAAGAAATTAGCATCAACATTGACGCACACAGTCAAACCTTGATCATTTCAAATATAGCGTTGTTACTGAATTATTGTGTTCGTTTTTATGACCGCCAATTTTACACCAGAACAAATTTAAATCAGGATATTGCGAGTCAGTTCGAACAATTGCTAAAAGATTATTACAAGCAAGAAAAACAATTGGAATTAGGAATCCCTACCGTTCAACATTGCGGAGAGGCACTGAATATGTCACCTAAATATTTAAGCGATTTACTGCGAAAAGAAACAGGACAAAGCACACAAGAACATATTCATCAATACATCATTGGAAAAGCAAAAAATAGACTATTAAACTCCAATAAAAGTGCAAGCGAAATAGCGTATGCCTTAGGATTTGAATACCCACAATATTTTAGTAAAATCTTTAAAAAGAAAACGACAATGAGTCCGAATGAATTTAGAAAAAGTCTGAATTAAAAAAGGTCAGTGTCAAATCGAAAGGTTTGTGAGTAATAATCCGCTACTACTCATACATTATACCGTTCTACACAAGCAAGAACAACTCAATAATGTCCTTACCGAAAAAAACAAATTTGTTGCATAAATTTAATAAACGATACACACATTCAATCAACACCCTTTCATTATGAAAACGAGATTCATTTTCATTTCTCTTCTTTGTCTGACCTTAATTTGTTTTTGGACACAGGAAACCCAAGCACAAAAAAAGTTTATTAACCCCATCCCGATTCCATACCCGATTGAAGGCCCGGATTGGCGTTTGGATATTATTGATACATTACACAATTTTGACCCCAATGGAGCTGTGGATATTGTTATTGACCAAAGTAATGGAGATACGCTTACTTTTAACTTAAATGCTTTGGTACAGGCTTTTGCTTATAACAACCCGGATAGTACAAATACGCCTGGCGCCATGACCTACAGTGGCCCAACTTTTATTGTAAATAGAACAAATGATTGGATTGATTTTCCCATCACCAATAAAGCAGATTCTCTTACTACCCTCCATTGGCATGCTTTAAATTTACCCGCAGAATCAGATGGTGGCCCTCACCAAAGAATTAAAAAAGGTCAAACGTGGCATTCCGTTTTTCCAATTATTGAAGAAGTTCAAACTGCCTGGTATCACAGCCATTTGATGGATTTGACAACTGATCAGGTCACGCGCGGAATGGCAGGTATGATGTACGTTCAAGACCCGAATAATGATCCTTTATATGCACAACTCCCAAATGAATATGGGGTAAATGATATCCCATTAAATATTCAGGCTAAAAATTTTAATTTCGACACCATAAACAATGTCCTAAAAGTGAATTCCATTAAAGCTGGCGAAAAACCCGGTCCTGGTACTTGGGGCATGGTAAATGGCGTAGTGGGGGGGGTAATGCATGTTCCTCAGTCAATGGTTCGCTTGCGAATGTTGAACGGTTCAACTATCAAAATATTCAACCTTGGATTGACCAAGGATCTACTTTATGATCATACTACACAGAGTGATTCTGTACATTTTGAAACCATGTATATGGTCGCTACAGGAGGAGGCTATGTAGATTATCCTCGGCCAACTCCAAATAATTTATTGTCGCTTGGAGATCGAAGAGAATTTATTGCAGACTTTGGTCGATATAACCACGGGGACACCATATATCTAACCCACTTTCAGAATAAGTTGCCAGCTGATGCGGAATATGGGAAAAACTGGTACAGTTCTGCAATGATGGCTTTTGTTGTGGATAACACTATCCAACCGAGCAGTCCAGTCACATCAATACCTGCCACTTTAAAGCCTTATGAAATCGCACCCGGACCAATATTTAAAACTAGAACCAAAAATTTACTGGGAGCACCCGGATCAGGAGAGCATTGGACTATTGACGGTATACCTATGATCATGAACGTGATCAACGACACGGTGCTTGTAAATACCAAGGAAAGATGGATTATTAACAATACCACCACCAAGGCCCACCCTTGGCATATCCATAAAGTTCAGTTCCAAGTGATTGAATATATTGGGGATGTTGGAATTCCAGATGGTAAAGGAGGGTTTGAGGATCAACCAGCGGTCTACACATATCCAAATCTACCAGATGAACTCATGGGGTGAAAAGATGTACAATTAATTCGAGGAGGTGCCGAAATGACTTATGTAGCGCGCTTTGACAGCTTTCCGAGCCCGTATGACATGGACAGTCTCTTTACTCACGGTTTTATGTATCATTGCCATATCCTTACACATGAGGATAATAGCATGATGCATCAGTTTGTCGTGGTAGATTCTTTAGTATCAACGGTAACGAATACCAAAGATTTACAAGAACTGAAAAAAATTACGTTGTTCCCTAATCCTGCTAATCACTCGATTAACTTTAAAGGAGACTTTGCAGATGCCGGTGTATTGCGCTTTTTTGATGTAAATGGAACACTCTTGGATGAACGGGATATGGAATTTTTACCTGGATCAAATGTCCCCACAGGTCATCTGCCGAGGGGGATAATAATTGTGGAATATGTTTCAGGTAATCTTCGATTTGTAGAAAAATTAGTGCTAAAGTAATGATCAAAAAATAACTTCCGGATTTTGGATGAAAATTTGGGTTCCATTTTTTACTTATAGAAACATAGAAGGATGCCTGTGTAGAATATTGTGTAGCATGTCCGTGCTTCCCATCCGGTCAGCACCTCAGCTACCCCAACCGTAGGCTAACATTCAAAGAGATGACAATGAATTACTTAACATTAGGTTTTATATTCGGAATGTCAATGTCAGTTATTTCATGGATAGTGGGAATGATTCTGAATAGTATTCTCGTGAAAACTAAATACTATGAAAAGCTGTCAAATTTGAATTTTATTACGAGTAAAACCTGGAATAAATGGATCGGAATTAAATACTTTAAGTGGATAGTTAAAAACACATTTTTTAAATTCTTCAATCAGAGTATAAAATTGGAAAACAAAAAAGCAGATTTGACCAAAATACGAAATGAAATGACGCTTGCTGAAATAAGTCATTTAATCGGATTTATTTTTGTGGCTGTTTTTGCTATCTATAAAAGTTTTATTGTAAACATCGTATTTGGACTGACCATGATGATCCCGAATCTTTTACTGAATTTATACCCTTCATTATTACAGCAAGAAAATAAAAGAAGAATTGACAAACTGATTGAAAGGCAAAAAGCTAGCTAAGATTGTGTATTCGATCATGCTGCTTTTGAATAGGATAATGAATGTTGATTGAACTGGATTTTGATTGCTATGTCATAAGAAAAAAGAGCAGCACGTCGTATACACACTATGTTATTGAACAGTGGCTATAGTGCCCTACAGGCAGAAAGCTATCCGATCGATTTTAAGCATATTGAATTGCTGAATTTGGAGGATTGTAAAGACCCTAAAACGAAAAACTATAAGGCTTATTATGTGAAAGGAGATGCGTCTAAGTGTATCTATTAGGTAGTGGTAGTCAGCAAATAAGGCTATAAAATAATAGCATCCAAAGAGCAATCTTAACAACAAGTGCAATGAAGTTTTTGTATATTTAGGTTAAAATATTGGCAATATAACTTAAACAATGAATCAAGTTATTCTGACAAGGCTCTTCAAATCAATTGATTCTACTCAAAGTAAGGCTTTGATACGTGTGGCATATAGCATTATTGAAGATGAAAAAAAGAAGGGCCACACAAAGTTAGCTGATAAACTAAACTCTATTCTTTTAAAAAATTTAGAAGCCCCTGAGGGCGAATCAAGAAATTTAAAGGTTGCTAAAACGCGAAAATTTAAAGTTCCAGTTGACCGCAGATATAGATTGCCATTAGCTACTCATATTGAGCAAGAGTTTCTCAGACACGAAATGGTTCTCTCTGAAGATGTAGAAAATAAAATTATACGAATAGAGAAAGAATATTTGGCAAGAGAACGACTTGCTCATTATGGTTTAAAACCAAGAACAAGAATTTTACTGTATGGTCCATCTGGCTGTGGGAAAAGTATGGCTGGAGAAAGAATTGCGTGGGATCTTGGCTTACCTTTCTATAAAATTAGGTTTGATTCGATCATCTCATCCTATCTAGGTGAATCAGCCTCTAACCTAAGCAAACTTCTTGAAAGCATTGAGGACTTTCCTTGTGTCCTTCTATTAGATGAATTTGATATAATTGGAAAACAAAGAGATTTAAGTTCTAATGATGTGGGAGAAATTCATCGGATTGTAAATATTTTATTAGGTCTACTTGAAGAATATGATGGTAAGGGTATTTTAATTGCTACTACAAATCTAGAAGGAAGTTTAGATAAAGCGCTATTTAGAAGATTTGATGACTTCATTGAGCTACCTAAGCCTCAAATTAAACAAATAACAGAATTATTAAAGATTACCTTTTCTGCTTTGAAGCTAGATAAGGATGTTAGCTTAGATCAATTTTCCACAAAATTAAACGGTTTTTCATATGCAATCATAGTAAAGATAGCAAATGATGCTGCTAAGAATGCAATCATCAATTCAAAAAAGACAATATCCAATTCAGATTTAGATAAGGCGCTTCTAGAAAATAAAGCAATCAACAAGTAAATTTCATGGATAGATTTCCCCATCTGAATTTTGTTCAAAAGGTTCAGGGCAAACCTCGTTTTTTAGGAGGAGGCAAGCCCAATCCAATAACTGTGCATAATAAAGAAAATAGAAGTGCTCATAGCACTAATTTATATAGTAACACATCTAAAATAAAGAGTAGTTGGACGAAGTCTTTCACTAATAGATCAAATGAAGATTTAGCCCCATTGGATGAAGAGATAGTCCCAGTTTTTCTTCAAATAAATCCTGAATTAATTATTAGTGACTTTGATTTAAAAAGCTTTGGAATAGAAATTATTTCTGAAGAAGACGATGGGTTTGTGATCGGTGCATCACTAGATGGTTTAAAATCGCTCGAAGAGAAAATTAATGGTTTTATAAAACAAGATTATGGAACTGGGAAAATAGCTGATCTCTGGCAAATAATAGATGGTAATAGAGAAGAATGGAAACCAATACATATTTTATCAAGTGAATTGTTTGATAAATGGGATACAATTAAAGATGACATAGAATATGAATTGGAAGTAAGTATCGCATTTGATAAACCATTAGGTAAAAAGCCAGATCCATCAAAAAAAGGCGGTAAAAAACGACTTGAAAAATATAGAAATGCATTAATTGAGAGAGATGAGTTATTAATGCAAAGAGAAAACGATTTTGGCTCGTTTATAAATCATTATGGAGAAATAACTAGTAGTCTTGTAAGTCTTGAAGATAGCTTTGCTTGTGAAGTTAAAATTACTGGGAAAGGGCTTAAAGATTTAGTTTTTAATTATCCTTTTGTATTTGAAGTCGCAGAAAAAGAGGAAATCGGTGGCCTTGAGTCAAACCAAGAAACAGTATCTTCAAAAGAAATTGAAATCCTACCTCCTAATGATAATGAAATCGAAATTGGGGTAATAGATAGTGGAGTTATGGAAAATCACTTTTTAATTGAACCATCTATAAAGCCTGAAAATTCAAGATCATATATTTCAGATCAATCTTCATCGGACTATGTAACAGGCGGAGGGCATGGAACAAAAGTGGCAGGAGTAATCTTGTATCCCAAAGGGGTTTCATCTATAGAAGAACCATATCAGTTACCATTCTTCATAAGGAATTTAAGAGTACTTGATGAAGACAATTTGCTCCTAAATAGATTCCCCGCTGAATTAATGCATCAGATAGTTGAAGAAAATACAGATTGTAAAATTTTTAATTTATCGATAAATTCAAGATCTCCTTTTCGAAAAAAACATATGTCGTCTTGGGCAGCGTCTATAGATACTCTTATACATGAGCACCAATTAATTTTTGTAGTTTCTGCAGGGAATATTTCAAAAGAAGACATAAGGTATTATCATAATCAAGGAAAAGTATATCCCAACTACCTAGAGGAACCTTTCTGTAAAGTGGCTAATCCTGGTCAGTGTAGTTTTGGTTTAGTTGTTGGGTCTATTAATCATAATTTCTATGAAGATGAAAATTGGGTATCTTTGGGGCAAGCAAACCAGGTCTCTCCTTTTTCAAGAACCGGTACGGGAATATGGGGGAAAGTTAAACCGGATTTAGTTGAATATGGAGGTGGACTAGTTATATCAAAGAACGGAATCAACTCTGTAAGAGAGAACGAACATATTGCCCCAGAATTACTTCGATCCACACTGCATGGTGGAAGTGCAATTGGAAAAGATTCTTCAGGAACGTCATTTGCAACCCCCAAAATATCACACACTGCGGGCCAGTTACTAAAATTATATCCTGACGAAGGAATTAACTTGATAAGGGCTCTGTTAATACAAGGTGCTAGATTACCAGAAGATCACTTCCGAAGTCCTACAACTCAAAGTATAGAGTATTATGGATACGGATTTCCTTCAATCGACCGATCTACTAATAACGAAGAAAATAGAATTACCTTCTACAACACAGGTAATATTAAAGCAGAAGAGGGGCACATTTATTCCTTATTAATTCCTGATGAACTTAGAAATCCAGAAAATGAATATGATATTTTAATCGAAGTATCTCTAGCTTTTACAGCTAAAGTAAGAAGAACTAGACAAAAGACTAAATCATATCTTGGAACTTGGCTAGATTGGACCAACTCAAAAATTGGTGAATCTTACGAAGATTTTAAAAATTATGCACTTAAAGAGGTTGAGGAAACAGAAACCTCCTATGATAATGATGCAAGAAATGATCTAGAAAATTTCAATTGGAAAATAAAAAGGAGAGTTGATTATGGTGCTGTTAAAGGGATTAATCGGAACTATAGCTCACTGCAAAAAGATTGGGCTATAATAAAGTCTTTTCAACTACACGACGAGATTAGTTTTGCTGTAAGAGCTCACAGCGGATGGGACAAAAATAAAGAAGAAATTCCTTATTCTATTGTAGTCTCCATGGAGGTTTTAGACGAAAGTGTTCCAATTTATGAATTAATTAGAATTGAAAACGAGATCGAAATCCCTATTTCAATTTAGGAAATGCCGACGGCTGACGGTACGTGTATGCAATATTTCGGCACCAATTAATGTGTCATCATCGTCATAGTTAGGGAAATCTTTACTTCCTACAAGCGGATCATTTGCTACCTAGCTAGCATGTAAGGTAGTCATCACTGCATCGCTATTGATCCACTTAACATAATCAAAAAGCGAGCTATTCTGCATAAGGGAGTGTTCGTTGACTAGGTCTTCTTCTCTCATTATAGCGCCTTTTGCCATGGAATGCCCCGCTTTCATCGCTTCATATAGGTCTCATCAAAATTCATCATAGTATTGGCAACAACAGCCAAAGCAGCCGTTTTAATTTTATCGAGACGTTCATCCATTGGATGGGCGCCAATTTGGAGCAAGGCGTCGGCAGCGGAAGGCTCTTTTTGATATTTAGCGAGAGATATTTGATACTGCCTGCTTAGCAATTCCATTTCTTTGGTGGTAGGCATTCGACTACATAACAGTCGGAAGGCGTACCTAGCTTGTGTTTCAAACGCGTCTCCGCCTTCCTTTTGCATTCGCTCGGCCAGGACTCTCGACGCTTCCACAAATTGAGGATCATTCATTAAAACCAAGGCTTGCAAAGGGGTGTTGGTTTTTTCCCTTTTGACCGTACAGACGGAGCGGTCTGGCGCATCAAAAGCGGTCATGGCGGGATGTGGAGAAGTCCGCCGGATAAAGGTGTAGATGCTTCTTCGATACAAACTGTCCCCCGAGTCGGGGATGTAATTATTCAAGTAACCGGAAAACTCATTCTTGTCTTTCCAAAGCCCTTTAGGCTGATAAGGCTTCACGCTTTCTCCCCCTATGGTTTTACTTAGCAACCCACTCGCGGCCAGGGCATTGTCGCGAATCATCTCCGCTGGTAGCCGGTAACTACTCCCCCTGGCGAGATAGATATTTTGAGGGTCTTTGGCCAAATGATCTGTTGTAGCAATCACTGATTGCTTATAGGTTGCAGAACTCACCATCAGGGTCAACAGCGCGCGGACATCCCATCCACTTTTGCGAAATTCGATAGCCAACCAATCCAACAATTCCGGATGACTAGGTAAAGCCCCTTGCGTTCCAAAATCATGCGGCGTCTCGACTATTCCCCTACCAAAAATCATTTGCCAATAGCGATTCACTGCTACTCTCGCAGTCAACGGATGCTCATCGCTAAATAACCATTGTGCCAGGCCCAATCGATTTTTGGGTAGCTCATCAGAAAGAGATGGCAGGGCAACCGGGGTTGCTGGATATACGACTTCTCCCAGATCTGTATAAAGGCCGCGGTTCAATATATGTGTTGTTCGTGGTGGGGACATTTCCTCTAGGACCATGACTTCTCGCACGGGATCAATTAGGTCGAATCTTTTGGTACGTAGCCGAGCAAGTTGTTGACTGAGCATCTGAAATTCCGGATCGATTCGATAGAAGTAATGATTGGGCAGGGCATTTTCGCTAAGTGCCAAGGCAAGTTTAGGGGCGTTGATTTCCTTTCGATAGATCGCTCCGACTTCCAGTTCCGTCAAATGCTGATGAAAGACTTTTACTTCGTCCAAACTTCCAACGAAAACACCATTATCTGTATCTGTAAAGAGGTAATTATGTGCAATCCCCATTTTAACCCTTCGATTGTGATCAGGGCGGTAACCTCTTGTTCTGACGGGAAGAATATTTTTGTATAATCGATCTTGATGGATGGTGGTCTCCAACTCTTCTCCATTGAAAAACAGCTTGATTCCATTGGCTTTTGCAGAACCATCATAGGTGAAATACAGACTGGTCCACTCTTCTACTGCCACTGCCTGATCAGTCGTGACATGCAAATAATTGTGGGAAAGTGAATGCACAATTTTGATGGCGGGCCGATTCAAACTATCGAGATAAAACACCCATCCGCGCCAACCAGTATTTTTATCTCCAATATTTCCCATGATGGTTTGGAAGGTTCCCTGGTCTTCGATCTTGACCCAGACACCGGCAGAGAAGGGTTCATCCAGGTCAAAGTTTTTGACCTCTCCTAAATGTATCTGCTCATTGTCTTTGTCAATCCGTATGGCTTTCCCAATCTTTCCCGTGACCAATGCTGCATCATTAGTCACGATGGTAGTGGGATCGTTATCCAGGATTTGCTGGCTACGCCCTCTTTTATCCGTTTTTTTGGAAATCGATTCCAAGGGAAAAAAACGATCCGGTTGAGGAGCTTCAATCGCTGTCGGCTCGATGGCTTTGATGAATGCTTTGATTTCTTCAACTGCGACCTGTCTTCTTTCAACTTTGCTGCTGAGGTGTTGGATTTCTCCGGTGAGGCTGTCAATTTTTCTTTCTGTTGCTGGATCAGGAAGCAGCAAAAGCGGGCCAAAGTTTTTGTCATTACCGATCATCCCCAACTCGGGAACATTATTAAAAAAGGCGGTCATTTGATAGTATTCCTTTTGCGAGATCGGATCAAATTTGTGATCATGACAGGTGGCGCATTCCATCGTTAAACCCATAAAGGCCGTCGCTGTGGTATTCGTTCGATCTGCCACGTAATTCAACCTAAACTCTTCACTCACAATTCCAGATTCTGCATTGATAGTATGATTTCGATGAAAAGCGGTTGCCAATTTTTGATCACGACTTGCATTCGGGAATAGATCTCCTGCTAACTGCCAACTTACAAACTCATCATAGGGCAAATTCGATTGAAATGCGCTGATGACCCAATCTCGCCAAGGCCAATTTTCGCGTAAACCGTCTGCATGCAAACCGTGGGAATCTGCATATCGAGCTACATCCATCCACTCCATCGCCATGCGTTCCGCATAAGCATCAGTATTCAACAATCGATCTATGAGTTGTTCATAGGCATCTGGTGAATCATCTGCTAAAAAAGCATCTAAAGCTGAAATCGTAGGTGGCAAGCCGGTCAAGTCCATGCTTAGCCTTCTGATGAGTCGTTCTTTAGTGGCTTCCGGTGATCCTTGCAAGCCCACTTCTTTCAATTTGGCCTGGATGAAATAATCGATTTCATTCTTGCCTGATGTTGGATCAAGTGCAGGGATTTCTGGTTGGATTGGAGGGATAAATGCCCAATGTCTTTTCCACTTAGCCCCCTGTTCAATCCACTTGGCGATGAGTGCCTTGTCATGTGACGAAAGGCTGAGATGAGAACTGGGAGGAGGCATTTGAAAATCTGGGTCATCAGAAATTATTCGCTGCCATGCGCTACTTTTCGTGAGATTCCCTTTTGTGAAAGCTGGTCGACCGGATTCCTGTTGGGCAAAAGCGGCCTCTTCTTGGTCTAATCGCAAACCTGCCTCCCTAGTGTTTTCATCCGGACCATGACAACTGTAACAACGATCACTTAACAATGGGCGAATGTGAAAATTGAAATCAATTTGTTCGGGCAGGTTTTGATAAGCAGTTTCAACTTCTTCGGGAAGCGCTGCTTGGCAATTGGACAGGAGAACTGACAATAAGAAGAAGGTAAAATAAATCCAGACTCTTGCTTTCATAGATGGAGGAATATATCGTGACGTCTAGTTAATTTTGGAAATTAGAAAAACTATCAGGCCAAAATGTCTTTCACGACCTTTCCATGGACATCAGTCAGTCGATAACGACGTCCTTGAAATTTATAGGTAAAGCGCTCGTGATCGATCCCCAGCAGGTGCATCAAGGTAGCCTGGAAGTCATGAATATGAACCGGATTTTCTACGATATTGTAGCTAAAGTCATCCGTCGCCCCATAGCTCATTCCTTTTTTAACCCCAGCCCCTGCCATCCAAAGGCTAAAACATTTGGGGTGGTGATCACGGCCATAGTTAGTATGGGTCAAAGTCCCTTGTGAGTAATTGGTTCGACCAAATTCTCCTCCCCAAATAACCAGGGTATCGTCCAACAAACCTCGCTGCTTCAAATCGATGATGAGTGCAGCAGAAGCCTGGTCTGTTTGTTTGCACAATCTCGGAAGTTGCTTAGGTAAGTTGTTATGATGATCCCAACCGCGGTGATACAATTGGATAAATTTCACCCCTTTTTCAACGAGGCGTCTTGCCAGCAAACAATTGGCGGCATAGGTGCCGGGATTTCTTGAATCCTCCCCATATAAATCATAGATATAGTCAGGCTCTCCAGAGATATCACTGATTTCGGGTACGGAACTTTGCATACGAAATGCCATCTCATATTGCGCGATCCTGGCCTCTATTTCCGGGTCATTGAGGGTTTCGAATTGTCCTTCCTGCATTTCTCGGAGTAGCGCCAATTGGGCCTTTCGATCTTCATGTGAAATGCCCGTCGGATTTGAAAGATAAAGGACGGGGTCTTTGCCAGACAGAAAACGAACCCCTTGATGCTTGGAGGGTAAGAATCCATTACCCCAGAGGCGAGAATAGAGTGGCTGGCCTCCGCCATTCTTGGTAATCAAAACAATAAACCCAGGAAGGTTTTCATTTTCACTTCCAAGACCATAATTCACCCATGAACCAATCGAAGGACGGCCCGGGAATTGCGAACCAGTCTGCATAAAGGTAACAGCAGGATCGTGGTTGATCGCATCCGTATGCATAGAATGAATGAAACACAATTCATCCGCAATCTTGGATTGATAGGGTAACAATTCACTCATCCATGCACCTGATTGTCCATACTGCTTGAAATTGAACAGGGAACCCGCCAAAGGAAATGAAGTTTGCCCGGCCGTCATTCCGGTTAGGCGCTGCCCAAGTCGAATGGAGTCTGGCAGTTCCTCACCGTACATTTTATTAAGCAAAGGTTTGGGATCAAACAAATCCATTTGGGATGGAGCACCACTTTGAAATAAATAGATGACTCTTTTTGCTTTTGAGACAAAATGAGGCATACCTGGTAGGCCGTTGGAATCCGTATTGGTCGTACCGGCCGATAGACTCGTAGGATTGAGCAAAGAAGCCAGCCCTAATGCACCAAAACCCATAGCGGATTTGGTCAAAAATTCTCTTCGGCTTTGGACGTTGATATAGTTATTACAAGAGTCCATATGAAAGTATTAAGAGTTCGTTCAACCTTTTCTTCAAAAACCTTTAGGCTGTGATCAAAATAACTGCTGAATGATAGCCCCATATTTGCTGGCATCATCAGGCATAACGGTAACGATTAGTCCTTTGTCGATCTGTTCGGCCAACTGCACCGCACCCGCAATAGCTGCAGCAGAAGAAGGACTTACCAGCAGGCCTTCTTTTCTGGCTAATTTGCGTATCCACGCAAAAGCTTCCTCTGTACTGATATAGATATGATCGTCAGCCAGACTGCTGTCATAAATCTCAGGATGCTTTGAAGTGGCCAGGTGCTTCCAGCCCTCGATTTCATTGTCCTGCTCAGCTACATTGAGGCCTATTATTTTGATATCGGGATTCAATTCTTTCAGGCGCTTTCCGGTCCCAGTGAAGGTGCCGGTGGTCCCAAGGGCTGACGCGAAATGCGTTATTTTACCACCTGTTTGTTTGAATATTTCTTCCGCGGTCGTATGATAATGTGCTTGCCAATATATGAGGCTAAATTGTCGAGGGTGGATAAAAGTCGAGACTGCATTAAGGGAAGGTACAAATTTATTGAAATCGATTCATGCAAATCTAGAAAAGAATAAACCATTCCTTTTTGACCATCCCCACTTACCAGAAAATAAATTCAAGATGATTTCCCAACCCTATTCCGGTAAGCTATGGGGGAAATGCCGGTTTCTCTTTTGAAAAGATAACTCATATAAGAGACATGTTCAAATCCTGACTTCTCCGCCACTTCTAGCAAACTTAGATCCGTTTCGCCAAGCAATTCCTTTAATCGATTTACTCGAATTCTTTGCAATTCCTTATAAGGGGTTCGCCCGACCATTTTTAGAAATTTTTTCTCAAAAACCCTTCTGGTCATTGGGACAAAAGAAAGGATGTCGTTTAAATTAAAGGTTCCACTATTCGCGTGTTCATAAATATAGTGCAATGCTTTTGAGATGTAGGGGTCGCCAATGGCTAGTGAATCCGTCGACCGCCTTTTCTTGATTCCCAAAGGAGGAATAAGGTGGGTGAGCTTCGTAGTATTATCGCCATTCATCAAAGACTCCAATAATGTCGCAGCCAAATACCCCGTCTGATAAGTATCAGGGATTATACTCGTCAGCGGAGGGGAGCACAGTTCGCAAATCAGTGGATCATTGTCAACGCCTATGACCGCTATTTCCTCTGGCACCATAAAGCCCGAATGATGGCTCGCATCAATCAGCAAACGGCCCAATTGATCATAGGCCGAAAAAATGCCTATCGGTTTGGGCAAAGTAGTCAACCAAGATTCCAATCTTTTCTGATCAAGGACCAAATTAATATTCGAATTAAGCGGTATGTTATGAACATGGCAAGGCAGTCCTCTTTCCTCCAGCAGCTCCCTAAACCGACTAGATCGCCATTTGGACCAGTTAAAATCGGAGCCTACAAAAGCAAAGTTTTTGAACCCACATCCGGTCAAATGATCGAAGGCCAATTCGGCGATTTTCTTATCATCAGTTTCTACCCAGGGGATTCCCGGCACCAAATTGGCAGAACTCATATCCACCGTAGGTAGCTGACAAATATTGATTAAATTCGCGATCTCTCTATTTTCAATACGGGCAATAATACCGTCTCCATTCCAGGACAACAGCCAGTCAGGGTTGGGCTGGCCTCGGCTGTATTCCCCCAAATAAACGTCCCATTGGTCATGTTCTCGAATGTACCCGTAAATACCTTTAATGATTCCGCGAGCATACTCATTTGAGGTCTCAAGCAGCAAGGCCACTTTGCGCCGTTTTTTACGGATACTGTTTCCAATAGCTATTTTTCCCCTCATGGCTGTCATCTGTTTTTTCAGAAAACCATTTGTCTTAAGAGTTGCCTCTAAATGTTAAATATCTAAGTTAAAATCCTCAAATTAAATCCAATCAATTGATTTTCCTTAGATTTTATGGGTAATATATCTAAATAATTGATGCAAATTTCATATTGCGTGAGTTGATAGTTCTTTATACATTTAGTTCTCTGACGATGATTAGCGGGAAAAAACAATTGAGGTACATATTAGCTCCCCTGACATAAGCGCTAGTAAAAGATAAAATGCCTAAAAACATACATATGCGAAATCGACTCCCATTCTTCTTATTTTGTCTGTGTTTAGTGGCTTGTAATTCCACTGAGAAGCAACAAGAGACAGGTGATAGTACAGCAGCTAAGCTATTTACTATAATAGAAGGAGAAGACGAATTAAAAATTCTCCAGGTCGGTAGTGACCAAGCAGTTGTAACACAAAATGCTCAAGCCAATCACCGTCCTTATTTACACCCAATAATAGCGCCTAACTCGGAGGCAGCATTAACGGAGTACAGTCCTGGGCATCATCAACACCAAACGGGACTCTACTGGGGTTTTACCAGGGTTAATGGCACGCATGCGGACGAGGCAACGCTAAAGAAGTGGTTCTATAATAAAGACAAACCTGCCAATATTCAAGCACAGATGGGTAGAGATTTTTTCCATAACCCTACGGGTGGATATTGGCAAAGAGTCGCGACGAACATCCTAATTGGAGAAGGTGCTGAAGTCAGGTGGCAGACCATTTATAATATGCTCGATGAAACAGGTACACCGATATTGAAAGAATCGCAAACTTGGACCTTCACTGAAAATAACGGGAAGCATTTCCTCAGTCTGGAATGGGCAGGAGAGGCACTCACTGATTTTACCGTCAATGAATTTGACTATGGTGGCCTCTTCCTGAGAATGCCCTGGAAAAAAGGCATCGAAGGGGAAGCCATCAATGCTGCACGCCAAAGAAATGAAAAAGCAGAAGGACAAAGAGCCATGTGGGTAGATGTAGGCATGGAAATCGAAGGATTAGCGGATTGGGGCCACATCGCCATTTTCGACCACCCAGAAAATAAAGGCTTTCCGCAGCCTTGGCGGGTAGATGGCCAGCTCGGAGTAGGGCCCGTCTTGGCCAAGTTAGGCGATTGGACGATCAAAAAAGGCGAGACAAAGGTGTTCCAGCATCAGATAGTAGCCTATTCGGGAGATTTAGATGATACCGTATTGAATGACTTATGGGGCGATTATGTGGGCGATAAAGGAATGTACAATACGGCTTCGCTCTGGAAAATTGCCAAGCAAGAAGGCCGGGAGGCGAAACTATTAAGTCCTAGCGAAGCTGTGGAAGCGATGACGATCAAAGAAGGCTATGAAGTCAATGCCTTTGCATCCGAGCCTATGATCACCCAGCCTATGGCTTTCTGTTGGGATGACAAAGGCAGGATGTGGATCGCCGAGAACAGAGACTATGAATCCAGAAGCGAAGGCTTTTCGGGTTCGGGAGATAGCCGCATCTTGATCTTGGAGGATACCGATCGAGATGGGGTGGCAGATAGCAAAAAGGTGTTTATGGAAGGGATTCCATTTCCTTCGGCTATTGCGGTGGGTCACGGAGGGATCTTTGTAGGTGCGCCGCCAAACTTGCTTTTTGTGCCCGATCAAAATGAGGACGACAAGGCGGATGAAGCCGATATAAAAATACTATTGACAGGTTGGGGCATCCGCGATCGCCATGAGACAATCAATAGTCTCCACTGGGGGCCTGACGGATGGCTTTATGGCCTGGAGGGATTTGCAACGCCTTCTAAAATTAGAAAACCCAAAGAAGGAGAAGCACGACTATACAAACACCGAGATGAGTTTCCAGCAGACCTATTGGAGGCAGAAGGGGTAGATATTAATGGCGGGGTGTGGCGGTATCATCCCTTGAAGGATCGCTTTGAAGTGGTGGCACATGGCTTTAGCAACCCCTGGGGCATCGATTACGACTCCAAAGGTCAATTGTTTATTTCAGCATGTGTAATTCCACATATGTTCCATATCATCCCAGGCGGTATCTACCACAGACAAGGCGGTCAGCATTTCAACCCTTTTGTTTATGAGGATATCCAAACGATTGTGGATCATCGACATCGGTCTGCCCATGGCGGGGCTCGGATTTATCAGTCGGATGCCTTTCCGGCGGAGCAAAATGGGCGCCTGTTCATGGCCAACATCCATGAGCATGCGGTATTATCTGACATCCTAAAACCCAATGGCTCCGGCTTTACGGCTAGTCATGGGGAGGACTTCATGATGGCCAACAATGCCCAATGGATAGGATTTAGTATGGAGGTGGGGCCAGAAGGTGGGCTGTATGTGTTGGACTGGCATGATGCTGAAATATGTGGAGACGCGGTCGACAACAAAGAAACAGGTCGGGTCTTTAGGATCATGCCCGAAAGGTCCAATGCCGACAATTGGCCGGGAAGGTATGAAGACCTGAACAAACAGAACGACGAAGTCCTGGTTGAACTGCAATTGAGTAAAAGCAATTGGCATGCACAGCGGGCAAGAGTCATTCTACAATATCGAGCGTCAAAAAAAGCACTGAGCCCCGCTGCGGTCTCTCGATTGAATGATATATTAGACAATAATAAAGAGGAGGATACTAGGCTGCGAGCGCTATGGACTTTACAAATTACCAACAACATCAGTCCAGACAAACTAACGGATCTATTAGGCGATAAGGATGAATATGTACGTGCCTGGGCTATCCAATTTCTAGTCGAGGAAGGCCAACCATCGGCAACAGTCCTCCAACGTATGGCCGCACTGTCCAAAAAGGAATCTTCTCCCGTAGTTCGGCGCTACCTCGCCGGCGCTTTGCAACGCATCGATAAAGCGGACCGTTGGGATATTGCCACAGCCCTCGTGAAATATAAGGAGGATGCCAATGATCCTAATATTCCGCTGATGCTCTGGTTTGGCATCGAGCCTTTGGTGGCCGAGCAAGCCGAGAAGGCATTGGCATTGGCGAAGCAGAGTCAAATTCCATCCCTGGCGCAAAAGACAGCGAGAAGGCTGGTAGATGGGAATAAATTGGAGCCACTGGCTACGGCTATCGGCGAAAAATCTAAGGTGCAAGCGGATTTTTTGCAGGGAATGATAGCAGGAATGGAAGGCAATCCAGATTTGAAAGAACCTTCCAATTGGGCAGCCGTTTATAAGCGCTTGCGATCCAATCAAACGCTCTCTCCCTTGGCCGATGAGGTAGCCCAATATTTTGGCAATGCCGAAGTAGCCCAGAAATACATGGCTACTATAAATGATGCTGGGGCAAATGTCGAAGAGAAGAAAAACGCCATCCGCGCGCTTGCGCTTAAGCAGAACCCGGCCTTGCAAGAAGAAATTCCCGGACTCCTCCAAGATAAAGCGCTACGAGTGGAGGCCATTAAGGCGGTAGCCGCCTATGAAAGCCGAGACCTAGGGCGATTATTGAGTCAGCATTATCCCGACTGGACCATCGAGGAGAAACAAGAGGTCATCCTGACCATGGCTTCCAGGCCCATCTACGGTCGAGTTTTGGCCAATGGTCTTAAACAAGGCATAGTCCCCAAAACAGATATTCCCGCCCATGTCGTCCTGCAGCTGAGAGCAGTATTGGGCAATGGCTTTGTAGAAATATGGGGCCCCATTGATGATATATCCGAAACCTTGCAAGTACAGTACAAAAAATACCAAAACCTAGTAAGCGATGATGCTATTGCCAAGGGAAATCTAGCCAAAGGAAAGGTTATTTTTCAAAACACTTGCGGGGCATGCCATAAACTCCATGGGGAGGGTGGTGAAATCGGTCCGGACATTACCGGTTCCAATCGGACCAATACGGCCTATTTGTTGAGCAATATCCTGAACCCCAGTGGAGATTTGCAGGATGACTACAAACTGGTCGTGGTGACCACACAAGACGGCCGTACCTACAGCGGGAATATAATCGCAGAAAATGAGAGAAATATCACCTTACGCATTGTGGGTCAAGACCCTATTAACATCAGCAAATCCCAGATACAATCTAGGGATGTCACCGAAAAGTCGATGATGCCCGAAGGACTTTTAAATAACCTGACGGATACAGAAGTCTTAGACTTGTTTTCCTATTTAAAAGAATTGGAAGCTCCTGCCGCACTTCAATAAGCGTATGTTTAAATTTTCATGATCAGGCGAAAGTGGAAAAATCTAAAATTATTATCATCTATGAAGCCAAATAAATTAAAAATTGCCATTATCGGCCTCGGATTTGGAGCCGAATTCATTCCCATTTATCAAAAGCATCCAAACGCAGAAATGTATGCGATTTGTCAACGGAATAAATCCAAATTGGATGAAATTGGCAACGCTTTTGGAATTGAAAAAAGATATACCGACTACGCTGAACTGCTCAAAGATCCCGAGATCGATGCAGTCCATATCAACACCCCCATTCCCAATCATGCGGAACAATCCATTGCCGCTTTAGAAGCAGGAAAACATGTAGCCTGTACCGTTCCGATGGCCACCTCGGTGGAAGATTGTAAGAAAATAGTGGAATTAGTCCGGCAAACCGGCTTGACATACATGATGATGGAAACCGTGGTTTACAGTCGAGAATTCTTGTTTGTCAAAGAAATGTATGAGAAAGGCGAATTGGGTCGCATCCAATTTTTGCGGGCTTCGCACCAACAGGAAATGGCGGGATGGCCAGGCTATTGGGAAGGCCTACCGCCCATGCATTATGCCACGCATTGCGTCGGCCCTATTTTGGCCTTACCTAAGGGCGAAGCGGAGTACGTTTCTTGCTTCGGTTCAGGCCGAATTGATGAAAATTTAATCCCCATTTATGGTTCTCCATTTGCCGTAGAAAGTTGCCATATTAAGTTCAAGGATTCCGACTTATCAGCAGAGCTAACCCGCTCCTTATTCAATACGGCCCGACAATACCGGGAGAGTTTTGATGTCTATGGCAGCAAAAAGTCTTTTGAGTGGACATTGATTGAACATGAACCTTCCGTCATCCATACCGGAGAAGTCCCCGAAAGAGTCACCATCCCTGACTATGCGCATTTACTTCCCAAAGAGATTGCCTCCTTTACCACCGCTGGAGTTTATGATACGGATGACAATCAGCATCTTTCTTTCATTCAAGGGGCTGGTCATGGTGGTTCACATCCGCATTTAGTCCATGAGTTTCTGATGGCCTTAGTAGAAGGCCGACAGCCTTACCCCAATGATGTGCAATCCGCTAATATTACTTGTGTGGGTATCTTGGCGCATGAATCGGCCATGGAAGGCGGGGTGATAAAGCAACTCCCTGAATTTACTTTTTTGGATCGTTAAGAGCTTGTTTGGATGGATTCCATTGAAGTCAATTGTGAGTTCCGCAAGCCTCCTTATAAAGTGTATTTCACCAAGAAGAAGAGCATAAGGCCATGCACCAAAATCCGCTGCTCAAAACGCTAAAGAACTTTTCGTTCCACGGTATTGAAGTCTACAATATCAATCGTTAGCTCAATATTTCATTACTAATGATATAATCCCCCCTGGGATAAGAACAGGGGCGCAAAGGATATAGATTATGGCCATTATTTGGCGTATTGAGCAATTAATGACGTAAATTTGAACCCTAAAGAGAAAGATATAATTTTTATATCCCTACTTTAGACGAAGTAGAAAATCAACATCAAAACGTTCAATAATGAAACGAAGAAACTTTATCAAAGCAGGTGCGCTCTCAAGCCTCGCAGGGTATACGATCATTCCCTCAACAGTACTGGGCCGATCACATGGCCATGTTGCGCCAAGTGACAAAGTCAACCTCGCTTGTTGCGGAATCGGTCATAGAGGAGGAAGCATCACGCAGTCCTTACATGACACCGGATTAGCCAATATTGTGGCTTTTTGTGATGTCGATATGGGTGGTGAACATACGCTCAAAATATTGGAAAAATTCCCAGATGTACCTCGCTTCAAGGACTTTCGAGAGATGTTTGACAAGATGGGGGACAAGATAGAAGCCGTGAGTGTCGGTACACCCGATTTCTCGCATTTCCCGATTACGATGTTGGCCATGTCATTGGGCATCCACGTTTATGTCGAAAAGCCAATGGCGAGAACCTTTCAGGAGGTTGAGCTCATGATGCAAGGCGCCAAAAAACATGGTGTAGCTACACAGATGGGTAACCAGGGGCATTCAGAGGCCAACTATTTCCAATTCAAAGCTTGGGTAGATGCAGGGATTATCAAAGACGTTACGAAAGTGACTGCCCACATGAACAATAGAAGGAGATGGCACTCTTGGGACCCTAAAATGCAGCATTATCCTAAAGCTGAGGCCATTCCAGCCAACATGGATTGGGATACTTGGTTGATGACCGCCAGCCATCATGAATACAATAAAGATTATCACCACGGACAATGGCGTTGCTGGTATGATTTTGGCATGGGCGCGCTAGGAGATTGGGGCGCACATACCATGGATACCGCACACGAGTTCCTCAATCTTGGCTTACCTACGGAGATTAATCCGGAATACCTTGAGGGACATAACCCATTTTTCTTCCCGATGTCTACTACCTTATCATTCAAATTTCCCAAACGGGGCAGCATGCCTGCTGTTGAATTGAAATGGTATGATGGCTTGACCAATCAACCTCCTCTTCCGAAAGACTATGGCGTTTCGGCACTAGATCCGAATATTCCTCCACCGAGTGATGGTGAGATCAAGAAATCCAAATTGAATCCAGGTAAAATCATTTATGGCAAGGACCTGACGTTCAAGGGAGGATCTCATGGAAGTACGCTGGATATTGTAGGCGTTGAAGCCGCTAAGGACATGGCGAGTAGCCTCCCTAAAGTACAAAAAAGTCCATCTAATCACTTTGAGAATTTCTTGAAGACCTGTAAGGGAGAAGAGAAATGTCGCTCTTCTTTCGATATAGCTGGACCACTAAGCCAGGTATTTTGCCTTGGTGTTTTGGCGCAGCGACTCAATACTAAGTTGGTATTCGATCGAGAAAGTAAGCGTATCACCAATAATCCTTTGGGTGATTTACTATTAACGGGCGCTCCTCCTCGCAAGGGCTGGGAAGAGTTTTATACCCTATAAGGTAGGCTTTAGCTCGCTTTTAGTAGTGGAATTGTTTTAGAGCAATTTCAGCCCGTTTGGGCAGGCTTCGATGGCTAATTATTGGCTAATCATGCCTGTCCAAACCTTCGCTTGCGCTTAATCAGATTGTTTTGCCATTCTACTGGACCAAAGCGGCGAGAGGCCACCCAGCCTTCCGCTAGACAGGAACGACAGATAAGAGATCGGCTAGATAAAAGGCAGAAGGTGCACCTCAGCAGTCTCTCTTCTCGCTTCTGTCTTCTAAATATCTAGTAGTATGAAGCTTTATCATAAACCGAACTGGCATATAGCAAATTGATCCCTATGTATAAAAACACTTTTCTACGCGCACTTCTCTTGTTAGCCACCTCTATATTGAGTTTCTCTTGGATACAGGGCCAAGAAGTTCCCATTTTAAACTATTCTACCAACTCAAATGGTCAAGTGCAGTTGGAGGTGAATTCAACGACAGCGGATTACTATATTCTAAAAATCAGACATGACGCTAGTACGGAATTTCTATTGCCTATTTCAATGACATTGGGCCAAGCAGGTACTACTATCATCACAGAACCCTTAGGAAATTACCCCTTAGATCATTATCAGGTATTGAGCTATCCCATTAGTGCTCCTTTTGATACGGACGGGGATGGCGTAGACGATATAACAGAATACGAGAATACCCCCTTGCAAGGCCCCATCAATGCGGCGACACCCATAGATATCAATGATGGGGTGGTAACCATAGATAGCTTCAGCACTTTTAAAAAACTATCCATTACAAAAGAATATGTGCAATGGTCTGAATTTTTGAATGGGAAAGGATTTGTGAAATTCATGATTGTAGATTTCCATACCGCTAACCCAAAAACCTATTTCATTGATAGCTACACGCATGATCTCCATGCAGATTTTGCTCAAGAAGTGGGGATCGACTACCTGGGCGATCAAGTAAAAACAGGACAAATTATTTATCACCCCACCACTGTAGCGAATAATGGCAGCCTGGGCACATTTACTTTCAATTACAGTAACGGCCACGGGAAAGATTTTGACGTCGTTCAGCGATCTCATGAATTATTGGCTGCGAATATGCCCTTTGTCAAAAACAACTTGGCCTATTTTATTACCCCTCGCAATGAAGATGAATATGAACGGGATCGCGCGCTTTTTCAGGACTCCAGAATTCCGATTCTTTTTGAAGCCGATATTTATGCAGAGATTGATTATTGGGGGTTAAACCAGGCGGAAGGCTTTGGTTTTTTTCGCCAAGTAACCTTAGAGGAAATACCTGGCCCCAAGGATATTGTACTTTATGAGGCTTTGCCCAACTCACTTCCACGTGTTGGTGGTATCATCAGCTCGGTCATCCAAACCCCTTTGTCGCATGTCAATTTAAGAGCCATTCAAAATAACATTCCCAATGCTTTTATCCGGGATCCTTTAGCTATTGACTCGATCGCCGATTTACTAGATCACTATATCTATTTCAAGGTAGAGCAAGACAAATATGTAATCCGAGAAGCCAGCCTAGAGGAAGTCAATGAATGGTTTGAAGATATTAGGCCCACGGAGGAACAACTGCCCCCTTTAAACCTCGATTACACCTCCATTTTACCGCTAGCGGACATCAGCTTCTCGATGTTCGATGGTTTTGGGGCTAAATGCACCAATGTGGCTACGATGAGGACTTTTGGTTTTCCGGAAGGAACTATACCGGATGGTTTTGGCGTCCCCTTCTATTTTTATCAAGAATTCATGGCGTACAATCAATTTTTTGCAAAGATAGAATTGATCATCAATCATCCAGATTTTCAATCAGATAGGGCCCTGCGAGATGAAATGCTGAAAGATTTCAGGAAGAAAATCAAGGACGCAGAAATGCCCAATTGGATGCTGGATGAGTTAGCAGCTATGCACGCGGCATTTCCTTTAGGCACCTCCATTCGCTGTCGGTCAAGTACCAACAATGAGGACTTACCGGGATTCAACGGGGCTGGT
>Ga0070728_10001982_pt1 | contig 27303 bp, 18 predicted proteins | sample tdDd471_FD_66723 | JGI IMG/M metagenome (GOLD analysis project Ga0070728, IMG submission 66723) | Marine sediment microbial communities from the Atlantic coast under amendment with organic carbon and nitrate - tdDd47.1 | ecosystem: Environmental > Aquatic > Marine > Coastal > Sediment | place...
AGTTTGTGGCCGCCCTGAATCCATCCTCCATCCGCTTAACCTGGCACAGTTATCCATCCCGGACCGATCCATGGCTTATGGGGCCGCAATCTGCGCTCATTACCTTGTAACCCAGGCGAAAAGAATCTTGATGGCAATGTTCAGCGCCATCGAATCATCATCAATAATAGAGACCGCTTCTTTCCCGGCAGGAAGAATACTTGCCACAATCATTAATAGTGTGCATAATGATAAAATATAGATGTAACAACAGCGGGAACAAGCAAAAACTACCACATGATACATATTCATCGACGATAAATAGTAAAATAACAAGTGATTCTGAGAATTTGCCGATATTCGAACAGGAGAAAAAAGATATGAGACGTGATTTATTGTTGATTTTGATGCTTGTAATGCTTTCTTTTACTCTGGCAATTGGTTGCGACAGCAGTGACGACACCGATGGAGATATAGACGGTGATACCACAGATGTCGACATTGTCGATGATGATACAGCAGACGGTGATACCACAGAAGAAGACATAGTCGATGATGATGCGACTGACGGTGACACCACCGAAGAAGACATGGTCGATAATGATACCACAGATGGTGATACCACCGAAGAAGACATGGTCGATAATGATACCACAGATGGTGATACCACCGAAGAAGACATGGTCGATGGCGATACCACAGACGGTGATACCACCGAAGAAGACACTGCCGAAGAGGATATGGTAGAGGATGAAGCAGAAGTCATCGAAGAAGAAGTGGAAATTACTGTGCAACCTGGCGAAAACTGCACCAACCCCATAATCATTGATGCTATACCGTATAACAATGCCTCAAACGCTATTGCAAACTTTGTAAACGATATTGATTTTGCAAATGGCAGCGAATCCTGTACTGGGTATTCAAACATTGGTTGGGATAAAGTTTTTGCTTACACAGCAACGAGCGATATTGACCTTACAGTTTCCATGACCTCAAACGGCTGGGATGGTGGATTATACATGCTGAATGCATGTGTGGATGGCACTCAGGCCCAGAATAATTGCACATATGGGATAGACGATCATGGTGCAGATACCGCCGAGTGGATTAATTTTTCTGCAACCAATGGCACAACATATTATTTCGTCGTCGATATTGCGGCAGCTGAATACGCGCCCTCGGATCAGGGTGCTTTCCGCATGCAGCTCCATGAATATACTGGAAGTAAATAGCAGTATTGGATTTTGAACAAAAAAGCCCCCGCAAAACAGCGGGGGCTTTTTTTTGTGTTGGTTCTGTAACTTAGGCCAAAGCGTCTATTGTATCCATCAAGTCAAACCGACGGGGGAACTCCATATCCAGTCTGCGGTGCGTTATGCGCTTCACAAAAGACGAATATTATGTTATGTTTCGTTATTATAAAACTGTGAGTACAGGAACCACATATTGGGGAAGGAATGTATTATGAGACATATACTGGTAACATTGCTGTTGCTTCCGTTGTTAATTGCGGTGGCTGCCTGTTCCGATGATGCAACAAACAGTCCGGATGGGGACATTGACGGTGACCAGAGTACGGTTACAGATGGCGACAGTGACATCTCCGATGGCGACACCCCTGACATTACCGATGGAGACAGTCCCGATATCACTGACGGCGATGCGACGGAAGAAATCCCCATTGATCCGGACAATGCCTGCCTAACCATTGATGACGACAGCACACCGGTGATGGACCTGAGTGCTGAGCCCACCCGGCTTTTCGGCATCGATTCCACGGCCATGAACACCATGGATCAAACAAAATCCCCGCTTACCATGCGGATGCATGCGCCCCTTACCGCCAACCGTTGCGGATCAGCAGGCCTTGTGTACCTTGAGCCGGAAAACGACGACCTGCGCTACCTGGACCTTTCCACCACCGGTCTTGGCGAAATTGTGGATGCAGAGACGTCCTTCAAAAACAAAGAGCTTGCCCTGCTGTTCAACAAAGCCTGCACCCCCTTAATCATTACCCTGGATTCCGACGACGGGATTGTGGTCCACAGCCGCGAAAGCAACGGAAGCTGGATCAAAACCAGCAATGCCTCGGGCCTGCACGGCGGTGATGGCCGGATCAGTCTTGTTACCGCCAAGATGGATAACAGCGGCAAACTGAGGGTCTTTGCCCACCGGCAGTCCGGTGACACCACAACGGGGTTGCTGTGGATGAACAGCGGGGAAACCGGTGCGGCCTGGAGACTCCGCAGTTTCGACCTGCCGGTGCAGGGAGAAATCCATGATTACGCCCATGGCGCTGATGGCGAAATTCATGCGGTGTATCCGGCGGTCAACACCTATCCCTGCGACCCTTGCGACAATGATCTGTACTATGCGATCCTTGCAGGTGGCGGCGACTGGTCCCGTGAAGTTGTGCAGGATTCGGTCTGGGGCGATCCCGATGACCGCTTTGCGGATCAGGCCAGTCTGGCCCTAAGTCCCGGTGGCGTACCGGTGGTGGCGGCATGTTACCAGACCCGGGTCATTACCGGCTCACTGAAAACCAGCGAACTGCGGGTGTACAGCCGCAAGGACAATGACTGGTGTTATGAAACCGTGGCCACGCAGCAGGACGGCTATGCCGGTGCAGACGGCGAAACCTTTACCGGACAAAATCCGCTGATCCGGCTGGACGATAACGGACATCCCTTTGTGCTGTTCCATGACCTGACGGAATGGCACAGCAGCGGCATGGCAAACGGTATTGTGGGACAACCACGGCTGGCAGTGCGATCCGCCGACGGCTGGACCATGGCGACATTGCTGAAACAGGCGGGACAGGTTGAAAGTCCCAATCCTCTCAACGGCTTTAAGAGTGCATTTATCGCTCCCCTGCCCGACGGCAGCGCCGTATATCTGGCGGGCGTGGAATTCGTCTGGGAGACCGACAGCATTTACAACCAGACAGACATGCCCATCAACTATAAGCTGTTTATCCGCCGGGCGGCGCTAAACTGGCAGTAGCGCAGCATACAGGGCAATGCAGGGGGATGCAAAATCAAGGTATCAGTTTGCACCGGGACCATACTGGGAACCGCACTGAGTCCATCCTCCGCGTCAATCCGGCTGGCCCCCATCCTGCACTCCTGATGCCCTTGTGGGACCGTTTCCGGCTCATTACCGGGGCATCCCTGTTCCTGCCTGGCGTCGTCATAAGCCAACCCGGTTTCAGAGTCAAAAGTATTGCCCCAAAAGCCGCAGGTTAAAGACAAGGGCGGTACCATCGCCTCCCCGCATATAAAAACAGAGGTGCGGGTTTAACACCTGCACCTCTGCGGGAGCATCACGCTATTAAAGATAAGTACTAGGGCAGCTCGCCTTCCAGCACAAAGTCCGGAAGCAGCGGGGTTATGACGCCGTCTTCATCGAAATCAACATAAATGGGGTTGGTAAAGGACAGTACCGTGGGCTTGTTCAGCACCGGGAACATGTCGCCGTTACCCCGGACCACCACAACATACCAGGTATCCCGTTCCGGAGTCAGGTCGATGGTCTGGTCAAAACGTACCACACCTTCCTCGGCGCTGATGTCGAACTGCTGAATTTCCTCGCCATTGGCCATGATATGGATGGTGTGTACCGGCACCCATGACGCCGCCTGCACCTGAAGATGCAGATGCACGGTACCCGGGGCGGACAGCATATCCCCCATACCCGCGGTGGCGCCGCCATCGTCGGTCATCTCAACGGTCATAAAGGGACCGGAGGTGACGATCATTTTCTGCGCCACCACATTTTCGATAAACTCGTCGCGGTCCAGGGCCGCCGGATCATCATTGGTGACCTGCACATAGTTGCGCACCTTGCCCACGGGCTCGATGTAGGGATCGTGGGAATCGGTGCCGCTGGAACCGGTAACCACATAGCCGCGATTAAGGAAGGAATACCAGTCCGGCAGGGTTTCGTTTTCCGCAACGCTGAACTGGCTGCCGTTGATAATTTCAATGGCATTAAAGTTGGGGGACCAGTGCTGCTGATTGCCGATAACACCGTTTTCCGAATCCAGCTTGATGGAGCTGAACCAGCCGCCAATGGAGGCGATGCGGGGGTGGTTAATCTGAACAATACGGGTCGTTGCACCGTCACCCATCATTTCGTCCACCAGAAGGGAGCCGGGCTTGTCGTACCAGTCAATGGCTCCGTTATTGATGGCAGTGGGGTCCATCAGATCATAGAGGGGAAACACGTTGAAATGCCCGTAGACATAGGTGGTGACTTCGGTACCAACGATATCCGCCACCCAGGCCTCCAGACCCGCCTCGGTGATATAGTTTGAGATATCCAGAATAAAGTCATGATCGGTGTTTATGGGCACTTCCACGCCTTCGGCGGCATAGGCCCGGGCCTTGGTGTCGTAATCGTTGTGAGAGTCCGGGCTGGCCATGCCATGCAGATGGAAATCGCCGGCAAGATAGCCGGTGGTGTCCACTTCGCGCACCAGGGAAAAGTCCAGGTTCGTCATGCTGCCCGCATCCAGGGTCACCTCGGTCTGTTCCCAGGAGTACTCAAATCCACGGCTGGCATGCACGGTATAGGTTCCGGGCCGGATGTACAGTTCCTCGGGACCACCGGTTGAAAACAGCACCCGCTCCACACTGCCGCGATACGGGTATTTGTAAAACCGCGAATCAACACGCCGGACTCCGTCCACGGGAACGAAATTGATTTTTGCCGGAAGCGTGGCGCCGGTATCATCGGTAATGGTGACGGTTACCCTGGCCAGACCTTCAACGGTGATATCATGGGTCGCATCGCCTGAAAGGGCCACGGTTTCCGTAGTGGAAAACCGGTTATGGTCAGCAGTGGCCAGGACGCTGTAATCACCGGCGGGAAGCTTCATTGAGTATACGCCGTTTTCATCGGTGAGCATGTTGGTGAAGTAGTTTTCCTCTTCCTTGTCAACGGAATTGTCCAGCACCTGCACCCGGGCGTTGGCAATAGCTTCGCCGGATTCTTCATCCTTTACGGTGCCCGAAAGAGTGAAGGTTTCCGGAGTTTCGCCATCCAGAACCTCAAAGCCCTGACGCATGGCTTCATAGCTGCCGTCGGTGACAAAGAAATGGGTGATTACGTCAATGCTTGTGCCTGGGGCGATCATTTCTTTTTCATAGGTGGGAATGACAATGCCCTCGTAGGTCAGCAGGAAGCTCATGACGCCCCGGCCGGGTTTGAAACCGTAACCAACATCATCGGCCAAAGCCACAAAGGCAGGAAACTTGCCGGAGACCATACCGGCGTCAAACCCGTTGGAGGGGAAGAAGTTTTCAAGGCCGTCACCCATGGTAAAGGCCATCATGACAAATTCCATTTCCAGATAGCGGTTGCTTTCATTGGTCACAATGAACCGCATCTCGACATGATCCGCATCGGGTTCCAGAATGTATTCCAGTACCAGGGAAATATCCAGATCCTCAAAGGAAATGATGCCATCCAGCAGGTTGGAGATAAAGGGGAAATAGCCGTCATCACCGGTAAAACGAAGCACTGCGGCCTCACCATTGCTGCCGTCGTTAACCACTTCCACGGTCTTTGGCACAAAGGTCCGCATTTCAAACCCGGCCATGATCTCGCCGAAACGATTACAGCTGGCCTCACCTTCGGGGCGTACGATATCCGCCTCGGCAATTAAAGCGCCTTCGTTGTAATAGCCGTCAGAGGGGCGCATGTCTTCGATAATATACGCCACCTTTGAGTTGTACATTTTGTAGTCCCCTACTTTGCCCTGGGGCTTGATGCCGCCCAAAAGCTGTGCCGCATCCATCACCTTCCCCAACCGCACCTCACCGTCGGACAACCGCACTCCCACATCCACCGTGGATTCTTCCTCTGCCTGTTCTGTGTCGGCATCACCGTCAACGGTTTGTTCCTCACTGTCAGAGCCGCAGCCCGCAACAATAAAAAAGGAACAGACAAATAACCAGATCAGAGCTATTTTTACAGGTTTCATGAACTTTGCTCCTGGAATTCCTCGAATTTCGTATACTTGCGACTTCGCTATAACATTCATGCATTTTAACCACTTATGGAAGATCATGCACCGGGGGTCATGTTTATTCTGCCAGCTGAGATGCTTTGTGTTTCTGCTGATACGAGCAATAACAATATTGGAACCGAATCCTAACACAATTGTTCTGATTGACAATACTATTATGGATATTTCGCTGCAAATATTCCGTATCACAGGCATTTTATGAAAAAATATGCATCCAAAACAGTTCAGTTGCCTGCCATTTATTTTTTGCATTTTTTCCATTTATTTCTTGCATTTGGAAAAATAGTGGTTAGTGTATTGCATGTCCACAGGTGATGAACTTTGAGATACTTAGTACGCCTTCAGAATGAGTTTCTACTGATTGCATCCAGCGTAACTTAAGGGTTTTTACCGTATGAGGGAATAGTCCCTGGACACGTTAACCAGATCGAAAGGATCAATTAGATGCAGAACAAACTTTTTGTTGGCGGTCTCTCTTGGAACACCGATAACGCAGGCCTGGAAAATGCTTTCGCTTCTTTTGGCGAAATTCAGGAAGCCAAAGTTATCACCGACCGCGAAACCGGCCGCAGCCGCGGTTTCGGTTTTGTAACCTTTGCCAATGCCGAAGATGCTGAAAAAGCATTGACCCTGGACGGTACCGAGCTGGACGGCCGGAACGTCAAGGTGAGCATTGCTCAGGAACGCGAACGTCGCGGTGGCGGCGGTGGCGGCGGTGGTCGCCGTTGGTAATACCTACCGACTAAAAAAAAGCACGGGTTTTACCCGTGCTTTTTTTTTGCTTAAAATTGTTTTCACACATGTGTTCACCGGGGTGAACCTGCCCACGCCTGCGGGTTCATCAGCAGATCACAATCAACAAACTGTGCGCCATCTTTGGCCCGCAGGGGCGATGCGCAATACTCAAAGGGATTGAGAATTTCCGTGGGCCGAACGTAAGTCTTTACCACTTCCCCATCTTCACCAAATGCGCGACGCTCCGGCAAAACGGGATACGGCGTATCTTCAGGCACCGACGCATCCCAGATATCCCATGGCACGGTATTGTTATAAAAAACCATGGCCTCACGATATTGCTGCTGAATAAGACGGGCTTCATCCCCGGTCAATGGCATACCATAAGCCGCAGCCTGCACCAGCAACTGGGCCACATCCGGCCACCACTCGGTATATTTGACTGACCGTTCGTCATGCATCAGGCCATCTATGCGCGCCGTCATGCCCTCAAGCAGTTTTCCGGCGGTTGTATGATCCCCAAAGGCAAGGGCCAGCGACAACGCCGTTACATGGTAACCGAATATCATGTTGGTGCCCCAAAAATGGGACGTCATGGTAACATCCTCGTAGCCGCCGCCATGGCCGTAATAGTCCACATCGTCGCTAATGCATTCATTGCCCAAAGGCTCCTCTGCGGCCATGTAGGCGGTAGCCATTTTGCCGGTGCATTCCGCCAGGGGGAACAGGGCCTCATAGGAGGTAAAGGTGGCGAAATCATCCACCCCGCCGTTTTCCAGCAGGGGAATAAAGGCATTACCCTCCCCGTCCCGGGTACGAATGCAGTATTCATGATCCACGATATCCTGCGCCATGGCCCGCACCTGCCGAAACAGCACAATAGCGGCATCCCGCACTTCATTGTCATTGCTTTCCCATATCAGACGGATCAGCCAGGGCATATCCCGGTACAGGTAAGGAAAATCATCCTTGGATCGCTTGTTGCGGACATAAATGTCGCCATAGGTGGGATTGTTCGGATTATGCACCGTATCATGGCGGCGCTCGATAATTTCGTAGCGCACGGAATCGTAATCAACGGCAATCCGCCGCCCTTCGTCCAGTTCCGTTTCGTATGACTGCTGAAAAATGCAGCGGGCCATAAGCGCATTTCCTTCCGCTTCTTTTCCTGCCCACACCATGCCATCGTAATTGGCGCTCAGTCCTCTGATATAGCCCAGCACCAGATCCCGCAGGGTTTGATCTCCGGTGGCCAGCAGCAACCCCGCCGCCGGTGCCAGAGCCCGGGAAACCTTGGCAGTGCTGTTATCAGACGGACGGTCCCAGGTGATGGTTACCAGATCCCCATGCCGTGAAGCAAACGCATTGGTCCACCACACCTTATAGCCCGGCTGCCCCCACTGGTTATCTTCGGGCAATCCCTGCGAATAGCGGGAAAGCCACTTGAAATAATCGCTGTCCTTGAAAAATGCGGTAAAATCCCGGGTAAAGGCGTCAACCTCTGTTGCACCCGGTCCCGGAGCCGAAAGATCACGCTCCACAGTGGCAGATGTTGTATCCACCAAAGCCGGAATATCATCGGGAACAAGGTTGTCACCGGAGTCGGCGTCGTCACTGCATCCGAAGACACATACCAGACACGCAATACACGCCACCATACGCAGCACTATGATTTTTCCGTTCCGGAACATGGTACATCCTCATCTTTTGGGGTGCTTTTCGATGCCCCTTTGTAGCAGAAAGCCCTCCTTGTGACAAGAAGGGCGTTGGGGGATGTGTATATCCGACAGAAAAGCTAAGCCCTTATAACGCCTTTTTGCGGGGCGCTTCCGTCGTCTATCAGTCTCCGTCAGGATGCCCCTGAATTCATCCGTTGTCCCAATCCGACCCGGTGCCCATCTCAACCACTTAACGGCCTCCTGAGGCCATCCTCGGCCCAATCCCGACCAAGGTTACCGACCACGACGACGGATCACCATCACCGATACTATCAAGGCGGAGAGGATGGCTACTTACAATAGCCGCTTTGTTTTGACCGATATTTTTGCTCAAATCTTATCAAAGCCTCAATAAATCTGGTATTCCCGGTTTTTTCCGCTCTTTTCATCATGTCCTCAAAGGGTATGCAATGTGCCCGGGGCCATTGGACAAGGAAATGAATCAGATGGTGGTATACATCATTCTCAGGATCATCCAGTTCGCTTAAACGCTGCAAAAAGGCATCGACATTACATATTTTATAGTTTTTGCACTTTAAAATTATTATCTTATTTTTCAATGATATAGCTGCATATGACCAATCTGCTTCGTGTCTGGCCCATATCTTTTCCAAACAGTCTTTATCGCAGCTGTCTTCACATGAAGACAAAAACATTTTTTCTTCTCCGGGTGCCAAATCACCCTTATCATTGTCATCCAAATCTTCACAATATGGCTTCAGGCTTGGCCTGCCACTCGTCCATCCTTTTGATAAAGCTGTTCTTATGAGGTATTTCACTTTTTCCGCAGGTGTATGATATTCTTTCACCTCTGTCTCCATCACAAGATTAGCAGATATTGCTCCAATATCATAATCACCTTCAGCCTCTTTATCCGGGGTGCCATGTCGATTTGCATTAAACATCCTCATCTGCAAATCCCGACCTGTTGATGAAAATTCATCAGCCCTTTTGCGGGCAAACTGCAGGGCAACAGCAGGATACTGTTTCTTAAACAAGATAAAGTATTCCTGCCTCTTTACCGAATCAGCCTTTTTATCCTCTATGCGGGCAATGAGATCCTGAACACTGAGATTAACCGCAGGTTTGGCCGTTTTCAATTCCTGCTCAGCATTAGTATTATCCTTCCCGGATGCCATTGCTCCAGTACTGTTACCTGGAGGCTTTTTCGCAATGACCATTGGATCATGCCGCAGTGCTTCTTCTTTTGTAGCCACCGATTTTTCTTTACCGGAATTTTCACTATACAAAAACATAAGCCACAATCCTGCCCCAATGGCTACAGACACAATAAATGGTACAAGTATCTTTTTCATCACTGCAACCTTAATCCATCGATTGGGGCCTTTCCAGGTCCAGCCCGCAACAACTGTGCAGATTGTCAACACAGTCGATACAAATTTCCTCATTTTTTGGAATGCTTTTCTGCCCCCTTAATAACAGAAAGCCCTCCTTGAGACAAGAAGGGCTTTCGCGGATGTATATTTCAGATGTAAAAGGCTGAGCCCTTACGACGCCTTTTTACGGGGGGTGGAGGGATAGGCGTCACGGATTTTCACCGGACGGCCATCGAACACCGCCTTGCGGCAGCTTGCAAGCACTTTGCCTGCCACGCTTTTTTCCACTTCAAAGAAGGAAAATTCCCGCTTCATATCAATGGCGCCAATGAGTTTGGAGGTAATGCCGGAGCTGTCGCAGACCAGACGCACAATAGCGCCTTCGTTGACTTTATCCACACGACCGATGCTGATAAAGAAACGCTGGGTGGGGCCCAGGCGGTCATCACGGCCACGTCGCGGACCGTTACTGCCCCGGCTGCGGTCATCCTTTTGGAACCGGCCCCGGGATTCATCCCGGTCACCGCGCCGGGCGGCTTTTCTCTGCTCCCGGGGATCAACGTTGATATCCCGGGCGTTGCTGTATGCTTCCAGCATGCCACTGAATTCCCGTGACATGATCCGGTCAATGATCTCGCGCTTGTCCAGCACTTCAAGGGCTTCATATACCCGGGGAAGGTGCCCGGCGATATGATCGACATTGGCAGGCGTATCAATCAGGCTGTCCACAAAGGCGTACAATTGATTGCGGCAGATGTCATTGCCATCGGGAACCTTTTCAACGGTAAATTTCAGCCGTCCGTTACGCTCCATATCCCTGATGCGAATCATTTCACGGGGATTGACCAGAGCGATGGACCTGCCGGATTTACCGGCTCTGGCGGTACGGCCGCTGCGGTGGGTATAGGACAGGGTGTCATCGGGCAGCCGATAATGAATCACATGGCTGATGTCGTCCACATCAATGCCCCGGGCGGCTACATCGGTGGCAACCAGCACCCGGACACTGTGGTTACGGAATTTGCGCATCACCGTATCCCGCTGGGCCTGGGACAAATCACCGTGCAGGGCTTCGGCCTGAAAACCGTCCTTCTGCAAAAACTCGGCGATCCGCTGGGTATCCATCCGGGTGCGGCAAAACACCAGTCCGAACATTTCCGGGGTGTAGTCCAGAATGCGCTTCAGGGCCTCGTAGCGATGCCGCTCCTGAATAATGCAACAGCAATGCTCAATGTTTGCGGCGCTGTCGTTGCGGTTGCCAATGGTGATCTCCAGAGGATCTTTAAGGAATTTTGAAGCAATGGCCCGCACGCCTTTGGGCATGGTGGCGCTAAACAGCCAGATGCGAACCGATTCCGGCAGTTCATCCAAAATGGCGTCAATATCTTCCTGAAAGCCCATGTTCAGCATTTCGTCGGCTTCGTCCAATACCGCGCATATCATGTTGGTCAGATTCACGGCGCGACGTCGGATAAGATCCAGCAGGCGCCCCGGCGTAGCAACGATAATCTGCGATCCGTCACGCAGGCTTTTGATTTGCGCCTGAATGCTTGCGCCGCCATACACGGCGGTAATACGAACTCCCCGGGTATGCTTGGAAAACTGCTGCATATCACCGGCGATCTGCATACACAGCTCACGGGTGGGGCAAATAACGATACCCTGAGGCTTGCGCAGCCCGGGATCAATGGCCTGCAACATGGGAAGCCCAAAGGCTCCGGTCTTGCCGGTTCCGGTCTGGGCCAGGCCCAGAAAATCGTTGTCAACGGGCAGCAGTTTGGGTATCGCCTCGGCCTGAATCGGCGTGGGTTCAACAAATTCCAGATCCTGCAGGGCTTTCAAAAGGTCATCAGTAAGTCCCAGTTCCGCAAAGCTCATGAATACGTCTCCTTGTGGGCCGTTAACCACGGATACACTCCGTGTATTAACGGCGTGCTCATACCATAGCCACAGCGTCAACAACCGGGTATATCACCGGCGCGGATGTGGCGGACGAGCAGATTTTTGTTGAGGTTAAGGCTCCGTTGCCTTCTTAAGGGGGCGTAAACAGCCGCAGTATTGTCCGACACGAACGGTGCCGGAAAGTGCCGACCGGGCTTGTTACAGGCCGGCGGATACCGGGTACAGGGCGTATTTGAGAACCAAAAAGAAAAAGCGCAGGATCCCTACACAATGAAGCAGCATCTTTGGCCGCTTCGAACAGGCTGCCTTATACGGGGAATATCTCAAAAAGTCAAGACTTTTTCGCAACTTCCATAAAAGCAAACGCAATCGCAGCGCCATAATCAACAATATCAGTACATTAGCGTGCAAAAAAAAGCGGAGCCACAGGGCTCCGCGTTGCTGATGCATCTGAGATATGCACTATTCACATTCGTGATATTCCCCGTCATCTCCCATGCAGGCGCATGCGGGAAATCCCATAAATGACAGCGTTGCCGCAACCGTATCCGGATCTTCGGTAACGGGCAAAGAAGCAAACATCCGCATGGTGCTTCCGGCTTCGGGTTTTGCGGACTCAACCATCACCAGATCACCTGTGCGGGTGGAATCGGTAATGGCCATGTAGCACATACGGACAGGATTCTGATCCTCGTCAAGCTGGGCATCGGCCACCATGACAAAGGCATCGTCAATGTTGGCCATGGTGACGGCCTTGCGACCGGTGTCATCCAGATTGTTGGCCGCATTGGGGCCAAGGCTGATAAAGGTCAGACGAATATGGAAATCCTTGGTGTCCGTAAGCCCCACAGAGGTAATGGTCACCCGGCCGTCCTCAAGCACCGCAGAAGGCAACAGACCGCCGTAGGGGATGCTGCCGTCTTCTGTTGCAAGGCGCATGGTCATGGTGCCGGTTTTGGCGGGTTTGACAGCGGCATCATTAACCAGACCTTTGAACTTCACATTGATGTACTGGTCAGTGTCAAAGTCTTTGAACAGATCTTCAGGCGGCGTGTACACGGTGTAGGATGCCGGAGGACCGTTAAGAATAATTCCCATCAACTCATCCTGAAACGGGTCGTACATATCAACAAGGAAGTTGTGCAAATGCGATATGACAACATCATGCTCCGGGAAAAAGTAGGTTGCCGCCTGATACCCAAAGTTCAGACCGCCATGACCAATACTGGAGCCATGGGCAGTGGGACGCGCCTGCAAGCCCAAACCATATTGCACAGGGCCGTTGAACAGGGACGCTTCCTGGGTATGCTTCATTTCCTCCAGCATGTCATGGCCTAAAAGCTGACCGGAGAACAGCGCGTGGGAAAACACCGCCATGTCGTGAGCCGTGGACACCAGAGAACCGGAGGTCCAGGTGACCGTGGGATGCAGCAGATTTGTGCCGTCAATCAGCCCTTCCACTTCAATGACATCAGGGATAAACATATCAGTACCGGCGGGCAGACCCAGGATAGGCCCGGCCACGCTCATATCGATATAGCCGTGGGCTAAAGCCGCATTTTGGGTGGAACCGATATCCAGATAGGTATTGTTCAAGCCCAAAGGCTGAATGACCCGGGCATTGATTTCGTCACCCGCGGTATTGCCGGTCACCTGTTCAATAATCATGCCCAGCAGCAGATAGCTGGTATTGGTGTATTTGCCGGAGGTTCCCGGCTCAAAATCCATGGGCTCCGAACGCACTGCTTCAACCACTTCCGCCGGGGTCAGCGGGGTTTCGGGATGTCCCATGGCATCAAGCATAAAACCCAGCACAGCCAGGAAGTCCTTCAAACCCGACCGCATATTAAGCAACTGTCTGACGGAAATATTGGACCATTCGCTGTATTCGGGAAGGTATTCTGTCAGAGGATCATCCAGACCAATAAGCCCTTCTTCCACCAGCTGCAGCACGGTTACCGCCACAATGGGCTTGGTGTTGCTGCCCACCCGAAACGCTGTTTCAGCGGTCATATCTTTTTGTGCTGCCACATCAGCAACGCCGGTGGCAAAATCCTGCATTGCGCCATTGGCCAACCGGACCGTAAGGGTCATTCCGGGGTCCTGACTGTACACGATATGATCCTGCATCAGGGTTTCGATGGCCCCCGCCAGCTTCGTATCAAATTCAACAGAAGCATCCTCGCTGCTTCCGCAGGCCACCATTAACATGGCAGAAATACTTAGGAATACACACACCAGGAAAAATCTAACCACCCGCTGATACATACTGCTTACTCCTTATCAACTACGTTTGCAGATGCACTTACACTACACCACAGCAGGGATTAGGCAAGTCCTTTATCCGAAACAGGATCGCAGGGGAATTCCGGGCCATGCGACAACTCTGACGCACCGCATCATTGGCCGTTTTTATGGCTACATAATCGCCAGAGAATCGCAAACAGGTCAATTTTCTCGGGACAACCAACTGGCTTTCACGGGACACGACCCGGCTTCTCACGGGCCGCCCTCGGGAAATGACGCAGCTAAAAAGGGCACTTTTACAACATAAAAACGATATGTAGCAAAAATTTCGATTTTTGGCCCGAGGAAACCACTTCGGCGTCCCGAGAAACGACCATTCGCGTCCCGAGTGGGGAAAGAGAGAACATTATCTTATTGATGTCATTTTGGGTATTTTTGCCCTTATCATGGAATAATGATGCTTTGCATTCCCATTTCAGCCATGATATGGTTTACAGTCTAAAGAAACGTATTCGCTGTACTCTTCGGAAAGGGGATTTCCATGAGGCTGTTAAAACACGCTGTGGTTTTATGGTTTGTGGTCATTGTTTTTGCCGTATGCGGATGCGACAGCGATGAAGATCAGCCCGCAACCGACGGAGACCTTGATATTACCGGGGATGAGGAGATTCCCGACAGCGATGACACCGACGGCGATATCATCCCTGACATGGAACCCAACGACGAAGATGCTGATATTACAGACCCTGATGCTGAGACAGATGCCGATGACAGCGATGTTCCCGGGGACACGGACACCGACACCGATCCCCCGCCCTGCTACAGCAATATCGATTGCGATGACGGACATTTCTGCTTAAAAACCGCCGGAAAATGCGACGCAGGGGGACTCTGCGAGCTTATGCCCGCCGCATGCCCGGAAATCATAGCTCCGGTCTGCGGCTGCGATATGAAAAGTTACGACAACTCCTGCGAAGCCCACGCCGCGGGCGTCAACGCATTTCATCTTAATTCCTGTGATGCGATCAAGACCTGTACCTACCATGAGGAATGCAGCGAGGGCATGTTCTGTAAAAAGGATCACGGCTGCATCGAACAGGGAGCCTGCACCCCGGTGCCGGAAACCTGTCCCGACATATGGGAACCGGTCTGCGGTTGTGACAAAGAGAATTATCCCAACGAGTGCTATGCAAACGCACTGGGAATCAATGCTCTGGGCTCCGGGACTTGCGACATACCCGGTGCCTGCACCCATGACATTGACTGTGATGAAGGCTATTTTTGCCACCCGGAATACGATTGTGAAGGCATGGGAATCTGCCAGCCTAAAAGCGAACCCGGTAGTTGCAATCCACCGGGACCACTGGATAATCCTGTGTGTGGTTGTGACGGCAATACCTATGATTCATATTGTCTGCTGTATGAAGCAGGTGTGGGTGCCTGGCAGTACAACAAAACCTGTGAAGATTTTGTCTCCCCCTGCACCGAAGATATTGAATGTGAAATCGGTGAGTTCTGCTGGCGGGAAACCGGTGTATGCGAAGGGCCGGGTCTGTGCCGGATTATACCGGAGTACTGCGCAGTGCCCCAGTTGTACAACCCGGTGTGCGGCTGCGACGGAAGCTCTTATGACAACTACTGCGAGGCCCACCAAAACAGGGTCAATGTGCAATCCATCGGGCCTTGCATCATTCCCATTACGGGCTGCGCAGACAACAGTGAATGTGAAGAAATAAAATACTGCCGACGTGAAACAGGAACATGCATCGGCCGGGGTGAATGCGCAACGATGCCCGTAGAATGTCCCATAGAGTATGATCCGGTATGCGGCTGCGACGGCCTTACCTACTGGAACAGCTGCACCGCCGCATCCGGGGGAATAAACATCGCATCAAGCGGTGAATGTGACGTTGAGAATCAGTGCAGATACAACGGCGATTGTACCGAAGGCGAGTATTGCGCCTGGCATGCGGGAACCTGCAGCGCAATAGGCTATTGCACCCCCAAGGAGGATATGACCACCTGTGTGGGGCTTCCCCGGTCTGCGGTATGCGGATGTAACGGCATTACCATGGAAAATGCCTGTGAAGCCTCGGCAATCGGCACCAACGTTGCCCATGAAGGGTTTTGCCCTCAGATATGTCTGGAGCCCGAGCACTGTGCGGAAGATTCATACTGTAGCTATGAATTCGGCATGTGTGAAGGACCGGGACAATGCCGAATACGGCCCCTCTCCTGCCCCACTGATGGCACGCCGGTATGCGGCTGCGATGGCACAACCTACCCCAACGTGTGTTTTGCTCAGGCTGTGGGCATGGGCATCGTTGCGGCGGGCCCATGCGAAAACACCTGCTCTTCCAATGCAGACTGCGACATCGGGGAATATTGCGCCAAAACCCCGGGATATTGCGAAGATCAGGGTTTCTGCGAAGAAATGCCGGAAGCCTGCCCTGATGTATGGGAGCCGGTATGTGGCTGTAACGGCAACACCTACGGCAATGCCTGTGAAGCTGCCATGGCCGGGGTCAGTGTTTCCGGCGAAGGAGAATGCCCGAAATCCTGCACCGACAATGCAGATTGCACGGAGCCCGAAACCTACTGCGCCAAAGACATCAACGACTGCGAAGGTCAGGGGCTGTGCCTGTCACAACCCAAGGATTTTGAATGCCTCCAGGATCCCTGGGAACCGGTCTGTGGTTGCGATGGCAACAGCTACGCCAACCCATGCACCATACAAAGTCATGGAATCAATATTCAGCGCAGCGGCAAATGCGACCTGACCGGCCCATGCATGTACAACTCCGAATGCGACAACGGAACCTTCTGCAAAAAGGAGCAGCGCTGCCGAAATCCAGGAGAATGTACTGTAATCCCAACGGAATGCCCCAGACCCGGGCCAGATGATGCCGTATGCAGTTGCGACCTCGTCACCTACCCCAGTGCGTGCCACGCCTGGATGGACTCCCAAAGTGCCACATATGAACGTGCATGTGGCGTTACGAACGCCTGTTTCTCATCGGCGGATTGCGCAAATGACGAGTATTGCCATCTTATAAACTGTGAAGAACTGGGAACCTGTTTTGATAAACCGACACCGGACAGTTGCACCAACTGGCCCATTGATATCGTGTGTGCATGCGATGGCGTTACCTACGATAATGCCTGTTGGCCACAGCAGGAGGGATACTCAATTATCTACCAAAACGGAACATGTGAGGAACTGGGTACTGCCTGCACCGCCAATACCGACTGCGGTATATCCGAGTATTGTTTCAGGCCCGGCGACGCCTGCGAAGGCCAGGGTATTTGTCATACCCGTCCGGCATACTGCGCCCCCGAATTCTGGAAACCGGTATGCGGTTGCGACGGCATCACCTATGACAGTTACTGCGCCGCCCACTTTGCCGGTGTCAACGTGGAATCCCACACCAATTGCAGGCAGGGGGAATGACGCATTCTGTCCATGATGCGGATCAATACAAAAAGCCCGACACCTCGCTGCTAAGGTATCGGGCTTTAATCATTTCGTATAAACAGGGAAGTCACTAAACTCGATTACGGCGCGCCTCTACAACTCCGCGCCGATGTAACCGAAGTAACGTCCCATCCAGTAGGGCAGCAGGTAATCCGCCGGGGGATTTGCCCGGGTTACATCTTCGCCGCAGGTTTCCCGGCTATTGGGGTCTCCCCACCATTCAAACACCGATGAACAGCGGTCCTCAATGGGAATCATATCCTCGGCAAGACCGCCGTGGCGTTCGGAGTCACACCATATATCCAGTCCGCTGGTGTCTTTTGCGTGATAGGCTTTATCCGTGTGAAAACGCTTCAGGGTGCAGATCGAATCATCGACCATCTTCTTTGCCTCTGCGGCATCATAGTACTGGTCGGGCTCCATCATGCTGACAAGAATAAAGTTCTTAAAGGGATCGGATTCAGCCCACAGGTCACGATCCGCCCGGTCCGGACCTTTGGTATTGATACGGAACTGCTCGCGGTAAAATGCCCGCAGATCGGCATCCTGCTCGTACCAAATGAGATTAAAGTAGTTCAGCATGGCAATGGAAATGGTATCATAGTTTGACTGGCACCCCAGCGCCAGGCCCATTTGGCTCAGATAATTGCGGTAGTCATCAGGGTTTTCAGCGGGCTGGTCAATGCACTCCAGCACACCGGATATTTGCAGCAGGCAATCGTAATACGTTGCCGTAAGCTCGGGGTCACCGGTGGCAACCGCCGCTTCCTTGATCCATGCCAGAGCCATAATTGCGTTGGATCCCGGTATTTCGTCCAGAGACATGGCATGTGCCGATCCGTAGCGGGTATTGCGGCCATCATAGTCATTGAGCCAGAAATTGTGATCCACGAGATGATGTCCGACCTTTTTAAGGATATCAAGGGCCATCTGCCGCACTTCCTCGTCATCCACAATTTTGGCCACAATCCCGGCGGCAAACATGTGCCCGGCATATTCGTCCTTGCTAACGTTTATCTGCCAGCAGAAACCGGCAAAACGTTTATCTGTGCAATACTCATCATGCTTCAGCCACCCGCCATCACCACTGTTGAGGCTTGTGTCCCAGGTTTTAAAACAGCCGTCATCATCAATTTTCACAAACTGGTTACCCACCATATTGCTTGCGGGAGGCACATACCGGGCATAGCGCTCGTTATCCGTCGCCGCGCTTGCATAGGGTTCATCGTCTTCAATACAATACTGTTGCGGCAGGGACGGATCGCGAAAATCTCTGGTGTACAGGCCGTCTTTGCCGGTAATCAGCAACATCTGATAAGTTCCGTTAAGAGTACGCCGAAGCTGGGCAAGAGCATCCGCGTCGCCGGTTGCAGCGTAACGGAATGCCTGTGATGCCACATACAGCCCTGTCCACAGGCCGTTGTTTTCCGAAAGCCGGTGCGTACAGGTGGGAAGCTGGTCATCGGGCACGATTTCCGTGGGCAGGGGGCCATCACAGTTTACACTGTACACTCGCGAATACGCCTCATGCCCGGGAGTCGAGGCAGGCACCTGATGTAGCCGGGAAACAATCCAGTCGTAATACGCTGCTTTGTCCTTCAGAAGCATCCCTTCCCGGTAGTCGGTATCGGCACAGGACGCCCACTCTTCCTGGGGCCCGGTCCATGTCTCCCTGTAATCCCAATCGCCATCGGCATTGCTGTTGTCGGGGTCTTCGCTGGAATCACACCCAATGACACACAGTGCCGCCAAACTCAATAATACCCGTAACATCTTTTTCATGCGCTCACCTTCCGGTTGTAGTTTCAAACAGCATAGGGTACTGTCTCACGGTGTCAATCATTTGAACGATGTTTCATCCCTCAGTATGATGAATTCTCCGATTTCCAGGCAATATTGACCTCTACCCCCTGAAGCTGCTTTCAAACTTGACCATGTACACGACTGGTAATAGACTGATTGATTATGATTGAAAGCCAATGGCATACATGGATTGATTCCTACATTGCCGCCACCGGACCTTTGGGGCAACTCGTTATTGCAGCGGCTCTCGGTGCAATTGTGGGCATTGAACGCGAATACCGCGGCAAGGCTGCGGGTATCCGCACAAACATGCTCATCACCATCGGGGCCTGCCTTATCATGATCCTTTCGGAAAAAGTGGCGGGGCTCGATCCCGTTACCGGAAAACCCCTGTGGGACCCGGGACGTATGGCGGCCCAGGTGGTCAGTGGTATCGGCTTTTTGGGCGCAGGCACCATTATCCACTCCCGGCACTTTATAAAGGGCCTTACCACAGCGGCCATGATGTGGCTTTTGGCTGCCGTGGGGCTGGCGGTGGGTGCCCATTACTTTGTGATTGCCGCAGGCACCGTGTTTATCATCATCGTTGGGCTGTCCCTGCTGAATCCCGTTGAACGATTCTTCAGCACCATCCGGGTACGAACCTGTCAGGTGGACCTGGAACTGAATATGGCCAGCCTCGCCTTTCAGAAAATCGAAACCCTTTTGGGCGAACACCGCATGAAGGAACATGGCTTCCAGATTCAAATCAAGGGCGATGTAATCCACACAAGCTTTGCCTACAGCGGACGCCCCTCGGAAATCAAGGAACTGCAGGAACAACTTTTATCCCTCAAAGGCGTAAATAAACTCAACATTGAAATTGAGGGCTGACATGCGCATACAGCTCATTCAAAGCGCGGCAGTGCTTGGGCATTTCGGAAAAAATCTTACACAGCATCTTAAGATTCTTACCACGGCACAGCAAAACGGTATTGATCTGGTCATCTTCCCGGAGCTGTCCCTTACGGGCTATCTGCTGCGGGATCTGACCGAAGAAATCGCCATCTCCCCGGAAACACTCCAAACGTTTTTTCAGCAGGGACTTAATAAGGAACAGCCCATAGAATTTGTTGTGGGCTATGTGGAGCAATCACCATCCCACCGGGTATACAACAGTGCAGCGCATTTTTCCCTGGATGATGAAGGCAATCTGCACCTGATACACAACCACCGGAAAGTCAATCTGCCCACCTACGGCATGTTTGACGAAAACCGCTATTTTTACGCAGGCATGCATGTGCATGCCTATGATTCCCCGAAGCTGGGACGCTGCGGCCTGCTTATCTGCGAAGACATGTGGCATCTGGCCAACCCTCTTATGCTGAGCCTGGACGGCCCGGAACTGGAAGGCATCGACTGCCTGATAGCCATCAGCAATTCCCCGGCCCGGGGCATCACAGAATCCGGCAAAGGCGGGCTTCCCAACATCGATTTCTGGCACGCCACCTGCCTGACCTATGCACAGCTTTTAAATTGCCATGTCCTGCACTGCCAACGGGTGGGCGTTGAAGACGGCTTCATTTTTAGCGGCGGCAGCCTCATTACCGCCCCGGATGGCACCATAGAAGCCGTCGCCCCCATGCTCAAGGAACATATCCTTGAGGCAGAGCTGGAACTGGAACCGGCCCTGCGACGCGGACGGCAGCGCTTTAAGGGCCGTAGCGCAGATGATTTCCTGCGGCTGCGTCATGGTCTGGATGTGCTTTCAAATCAATGGCTCAATACAATGGACAAGAATCATGACAACTGATTTTCTTTCACAGTTAAATATTAAAACCGAACTGACCCGCGACCTTCTGACCACCTTCATCCGTGGGGAAATGGATCGCATTGGCATAAAAAAGGCCATCCTGGGGCTTAGCGGTGGGCTGGACAGTGCTCTGTGCGCCTATCTGGCGGCTGAAGCCCTTGGAAAGGAAAACGTTATCCTGGTCTCCATGCCCTACCGGATGTCTTCAAAGGAAAGCGTTGAGCACGCACGGCTGGCCGCGACGTCTCTTGATGTCACCACCTATTACGAGATCGATATCTCGCAGCAGGTGGATGCCTATTTTGCCAGTGAAACCACCCCGGAGCCCAGCAGTGAAAGCCAGCGGCAAAACCGCCAGGGCAACAAAATGGCCCGGGAACGGATGTCGATTCTGTATGATCTGTCCTATCACCACAATGCGCTGGTGCTGGGCACAAGCAATAAAAGCGAACTGCTTTTGGGCTACGGCACCATTTTTGGCGATCTGGCTTCGGCCATAAATCCCCTGGGCGACCTGTACAAAACCCAGGTCTTCCAGCTTTCGGAATTTATGGGCGTACCGGAGCCCATCTGCACCAAACCCCCCAGCGCCGACCTCTGGGAAGGCCAGAGCGACGAGCATGAACTCGGCGCAAGCTACGCCATGCTGGATCAGATACTGATCCTGCTGGTGGACATGCGCTGCACCCGGGGAGAAGTCATCGGCTACGGCTTTGAAGAATCCCTGGTAGACATGTGCCTCAACCGGATGCGCACCAACCAGTTCAAGCGCCTGCCCCCGGTCATCGCCAAGCTGAGCCAGCGAACCATTGGCAAGGACTTCCGTTACAGCCGCGACTGGGGAACCTGATTATTATGCCAACGGATTCCCGTCATCCCAACATAGCCATTTTTGGTGGCAGCTTTAATCCGCCGCACCGCTATCATCTGGCCATTGGCCTGCATGTGCTGGAGCATCACGACATTGACGAGGTCTGGTACATGCCGGTGCAGCGGCACGCCCTGGGTAAACAAAGCGTACCCTTTGCCGACCGCATGGCCATGGTCAGCGCTCTGATCGCCCCGCACCGTCCACGGCTTTCGGTGATGGATTTTGAAAACCGCCACGATGGCCCCAGCTATACCATCGACACCCTCAAAGCCTTGCAGGAAACCTATCCAGATCATGCATTCTCCCTGATTCTGGGCACGGATATCCGGGAGGAAACCGAGCGCTGGAAAGACTTTGACATCATCGAGCGCGACTACCCCATTATCTGGATCGGACGGGAAGGCCATAAGGAAGAAGGTTGCGATGTGGTGATGCCGGATATTTCCAGCACCCTGATCCGGGATAATATCGCTAAGGGTATAGCCACGGACGACTATCTTACCCCGGAAGTCCTTGAGGAAATCTCCCTGCGAAACCTGTATCAGCCGGAATAAAACCTATCGGTAGGGCTGGTTTTCCAAAAACTGCGTGGGAATACTTTTCTGCTGCGCATGGGACAATGCAAATGCAATGGCGGAATCAGGCTTCCCCCTAAGCTTTAGGGCTTTGTTATAGGCAACAATGGCGGCATCGTACTGAGCGCACAAATGCAGGGAATACCCCAGTTCCCGGTACAGATAAAACTGTTCCGCGCCGGGAGCGGAGCTTAGAATGCTTTGAAACTGAACCGCCGCCTCATAGCAGACGCCATGAGTTCGCAGCCAGTGAGCTAGGTTCACCTGCATCTTGAATGATCCCGGACAGCTCAGCGCAGCGGAACGGTACAGCCGTTCTTCCGAGGACCAATCCGAGGCCCGCAGCATTGTGCCTCCGGCCTGCAATACAATAAACAGGGCAAAAAACAGCACAACGAACCGGCGGGACATCTCCCACCGGGTCATAATATACTGTCCAGCCAGCAACAGCAGTACAACAACACCGCCGCTGGCCAGCAGCAACTGGCGTTCCGCCAGCAGCGAAGGCCCCACAACCAGCAGATTTGAACTGACTCCAACGCCCACCCAGTACAGCAACACCGCAAACATCAGCGGCAAATTCTTTTTACTAAACGCCCACAGGAATATGCCCGCAGACGACAGCAGCCACATGCCGCCAATCACGGCAAACTCCCAGCGAATCGTGCAGCCCGCATGCTCCAGAGACCACATCCCCGGAATCAGCATCAAACATACGCCTTTACCCAGGGCGGCCAGAGCACCGTAGAACTGCGCTATAGCTCCGGTACTGGCCAACGGGTTATCCTGAGCCTGTACAGCAACCCCCAGATGCCCAAACAACTGAAAGCGAATGAAGAGATAAGAAGCAATGACAAGCCCAAAGGCAAGATACAGAATCACTGTTCGCTTTACGCCTGCTTCCCGGCTGCCGGATCGCATGATATCCACCACGATTACCGCAGGAACAAGCGCCATGGCACTTTCTTTGGACAACAGCGCCAATACAAAGAGACAGACCCCGACTAGTATGCCACCGGTCTTCCACCGGTTTTCCCCCAAACTCCATATGAGCAGCGCCAGGGCAAAAAGGGTAAACATAAGATCGGATATGGATGCCGCAGACAATGCAGCTTCAATATGCACCCCCATCACCGCAAACAGAGTTGTTCCGGCAACTGCAAACCCGGCGGATAATCCCAGCCGCACCAGCAGCAATGCAAATAATCCGGTGATTATGGAATAGAGGAATAAGCTCCCCAGCCGGTATACAACCACGTCCGCTCCGGCAACACTGTACAGTGCCCTCGCCCACAGAGCGGGAACGGGACGATAACTGGCGGTAGCGCCGGAACCGCCGAGGCACCACAGGTCACTGGTCAACAGCTTTGTAACCGGAGCCTCCCCAGAGGTACATGGATTGTTTACAACGGTGCGGAACTCGTCGTAGGCGAATTCCCCAGGCCAGGCCGGAATATGGATCATGAGTATGACAGCAAAAATGCACACCCACCAGATGATAATTCTGGCGGACAGCGAGGGCATTTTCACTGGTTCAACTCTCCCATGATTTCCTGAAGAAGTTGATCCGCCTCTGCCTGGTGGGGGGTATTGGGATAGTTTGACTTAACATACCCAAGCATCTGTTTGGCGATATCCTTGCGCCCCAGATGGATACCCAAAACCTCTGAGCAACGGATCAGACTTGCGGCGGCAACAGGGGTGTTGGGATTTTCTTCCGCCACCCGACGATACAGGCTTGCGGCATCCTGATACTCGTGTTCTTCATGCATGGCCCGGGCCACAAAGTACAAAGGTTTGGCTGGCAGGGAAAACCTGGGAGCCAGAGCAACGGTCTCGCGCCAGACATGCACTGCCTCGGCATAATTTTTATCGGCATGGGCGGCCCGCAGGACGTTCATAGCCATATCCTGAACCTCACCACTGCGTTGCATTTGCACCAGCAGGTTGAAGTAGCCAGTCAAAGCTTCTTTGTGAGTTGAGTTCTGATTCAGAATTTTACGGTATTGTTTTTCCGCCTCAGCGTATTTGCCAAGATTGTGATTTTCAACGGCCAGAGACAGCTCATATTGCAGGGCATCCGAGCCGGAACTAGCCTCAACCATGCCGTAATCGCCATAGCTCGGCTCATGAGAATCATAATCGCTTGTGGATGACTGCTGGGGAACCGCAGCATTACCCTGCTCTTCCGGAGCATCTTGAGGAATCGGTTCCAGTGATGCGGCTTCTTCCATGTCCCCTTCTTCCGCCACCGGAACTGTAACATTCTCGGCAGCGCTGACAGCCTGAGCATAGGTTCTGCCCACGGTGCGGGCAAAGGCTATGAAGGTGCTTACCCCAAGGGCAAAAAAGATAGCTACAACCAGTCCGTGCACAAAAAAGATTTCTACCTTGGGAAAGAGTTTGAGACCAACCAGAACCAGAATGTAAATAAACACCGCCTCGGTTAGCAACACGGCCCACTGGACGATCAGATTGCCGCCACCCTTAAACAGATTAAGTTTGTTCAGAGGCCAGAAGATTTCCCATACGGTTTCCTTTTTTGCCGCCTGCGCAAAGGCCATGGGCCAAAACAGGGTTGCCAGGGCAATACCGCCAATGGCCATGGGGGAAATGAAAAAATCTATGGAAAACAGGGTTTCGGGGGCTTTTCCCAGTACGTTTATCCATAATAGCGCGACAGCTCCAAGAAACGATGCAGGGATGGTGAGCGATGCAATAAACCTGATAAAATCGCCGACTACCGTAAAAAAGAACTCCCTGCTGCCCAGGGGATCAACAAACAAATCAGTATCATCAAATGCCCCGCGTAGCGCTTCCATGATAAAGGAAACCGTAACCGCCAGCGGAAATATCAGAAACAGAAGGATTCCCGGCAAAAGGCTGTCAGCCAGGGCCAAAAAGACGGCAAAGAACACCGCCTGAATACCAACTGCAGTCAAAGCCTCAATGCTTGAAGCGTACTGCCAGTCCTCCAGGGCATTGGAAATAATCTGCCCCGGAGAAATAATCGGCACCGCAGGTCCAAAGGACTCAATGGAAGAAGAGGATTCGCTTTTTTCCTTCTCTTTTTTTGAAGGCTTGGCAGCGAGCTCAAAAAGCTTTGCGCCACATTCGGGACATAAGTCAATGGACATGGCATCATAGGTTTTTTCGACTTTACATTCTGAACAGAATGTTTTGCCGCACTGCTCGCACATGTATTCGGCGGGGCGATCACTATGATTTATGCAAACTTCTTTCACTGACCATTCCTGTTCATAAAAATGGTTACTGTCTTCAGGCCGTGGCGTCCAAAGGTTCGTCTTTGCTGTTATCCCCGGTTGCTTTCATAAGACGATCCACCGCCTGAATCACTTCCTCTGCAGTCACTTCCTGCATGAGCGGACAGGGCCGCAGCCGCTGCTTGGGACGGGCATATTTTGCCGCATCGGGCCAACGACTGATAATTTCACTTTTACCCCAGAAAGGCCCGCGCAATGCCGGATCAGTGGGGCCAAACAGTGCGATGGTGGGAATTTCCTGCGCACTGGCAATATGCATGGCCGCGCAATCCCCGGAGATATGCATCCGGCAGGATTTCAGGAATGACGCATGCAGGGACATATCCATTTCAGGGGCAACTTTTGCAGCTCCCTGGGATTTACTCTCTATATCCCATGCCGTACCGCGCTCCCCCACTCCCCAGGTAATCAGGGATGTAAGGTCGTACTTCTTTTTGAGATGCTCTGCAACCTGCACATACCCTTCAATGGTCCACTGCTGGCTTGCCCATTGGGTACCGGGATGCAAAATGACATACTTTTTCGGCTCAAGGTTAAGGCGGGTCAGCATGCCGGATTTCTCTTTTTCAACGTCTTCGGAAACCGCAATACCCGGCGCCGGCGGAGCCTCGGTAATATCCATCCATCCGGAAAGCAAATTCAGGTATTGCCATACCATATGCTGACGCTCTGCATCGGGATCAGGAGGCACGCGGAAATTATTCAGACACCGGCTGATGAGCAGTCCTTTACGACCAATGCGCAGCCGCACACCGGCAAGGCGCATCAACCAGCGTCCCGTACCGGTATCCTCAATATCTATGGACGCTGCATACAGTCTGCGGCGCAGTGCCAGTACGAAATTAACGAACACCACAAACACTTTATAGAAAGGCCGCAGGGGCTTGAATATTTTATATACTTCGGCTTTGGGAAACAAAACCGTCTTGTCCAGATCAGGCCGTCCCTGCAACAGCGGCAGGTTCTGTTCATCAACCATCCACTCCAGACGTGCCTTGGGAAAACGGGTTCGTAAAACCCCCAACAGGGGCAATGCCCATATGATGTCTTCAACGCCGCGCCGACACATGATGAGAAATTTATAGGGCCATCCGGCCAGAGTTTTCTTTCTGCGGGTCATGAGTATCTCCAGTTGTCGCATAAGAATGCAAAACGCTATGCTAACATATTTAGATATCACAAACCCCTTTACCACGCAAGATACGAAGCCGTATATTGACTTCCACCAAGAGAAAACCAAAAACAGATGTATTAATTTTTTTTATTGACCATACCATATTGACAAATCGCGTCATGGTATGGTAACTATCCATCCAACGTGATTATTGCTTATTTCAGGAGTTTCACATGGACTTGTTCCCCAACGAGACTGTTTTCCTCTCCTTTGCCCTTTTCATATTGACCTATCTTATAACAAGTCGGTTAATTATTCGTCCGGTATTGAAAATTTTATCGGTGCGGGAAAAAGAAATTTTCGGGGCCGAACAGCGGGCAGCAGAACAAAGAGAAGAATCTGAAAAATCCAAGAAGGAATATTACACAAAGATCCAGGGA
>Ga0070728_10001984_pt1 | contig 27290 bp, 19 predicted proteins | sample tdDd471_FD_66723 | JGI IMG/M metagenome (GOLD analysis project Ga0070728, IMG submission 66723) | Marine sediment microbial communities from the Atlantic coast under amendment with organic carbon and nitrate - tdDd47.1 | ecosystem: Environmental > Aquatic > Marine > Coastal > Sediment | place...
TGAAGCCCGGATGGCTCAGAGCCTTGATGAAACCCGCAAGGCGCTTGAGACGGCGGAGGCGGAAAGCCGCGCCCATGTGCTGACTATTGCGGACAAAGAGGCCCGCATAGGCAATCTGGAACAAAAGCTGGATGAATCCACCAGCGCCATGAAACAGTTGGAAGATGAGGCCCGCAAGCTGGAAAAACAGGGCAGAGCCCTGCGGCTGACCATGGCGGATCGTGAATACCGGACTCAGCGACTTGTTCCAATACAGACCACCAATCCGGAGCAGGAGCAGGAGCTTGATAGCGCCCGCAGCGAAATTGCTCTTTTGGAGGCCAGTCTGGACAGTCTGCGGCAGCGGGAAGAGGAGCTGCTGGAAGAACGTGCGCATCTTACCGAGGAACTGGACAGCGCAAACGCCAGCATGGCCAACATCCAGCGTCGCTACGAAGAAAAATGGCGCAAGCTGGAAAAAGATTGGCTGGCCTGGGAGCCGCTGGTGCGAAGCCTTACGCCCAAGAAGCTTCGCTCCATGCTGGAGGAGCGCACAAAGCTGCGTACCCAGATAGACGAGTTGAAAAAATCCCAGTCTTCCATGAACGATATTGTCCGGCATCTGACCGAGCAGTCGGAACATCAGGGCGTAAAATCCGCATGGAAAGACGAGCGGCGCACTATTCTGGCCATGGTTACCGAGCGGGATCGCCGCATCTTTGAGCTTGAGCACTCTCTTGAACGGTACAAAGATCAGATGGATACCATGAAGCAGGAGTATGACCGTCAGGATGCTGAAGGCGAGGACCGCCTGAAGGATTTGGGCAAAGCGGAACTGATTGCCAATCATCGCCTGGAGGCCATGCAAAGCGAGCAGCAGAATCTGCTGGGTTCCATACGTCGTTTGCAGGATCTGATTATCGATCTGGAAAGCCGTCTTGCCCGGACCGAAACCCGGATGCTGCTGCGCAAGGCAGAAGAAGACGCCAAGCGTACCGTTTCAAAAATTACGCCGCTGATAAAACCCCTGAGTTCCATTGAGGAAGACGAGTAAATCCGGGGTATACAAGTATAAAAAAATACCGCCCCTGTGGGCGGTATTTTTTTTGTGATAATTGTAAAGAGTTACTGTGAACCCTGCAGGTATTTTTGAATATCCTCGGGGTCCAGCGGCGGGGCGATATCCGGCTTTTGTCCCGTCATGACCTTCACAAGCTGCTGGATTTCCGCCGGGCCCGCAGGCAGGACGATCATCCGGTCATTCATAACCATGCTGGGGGTGCCTTCAAGCATCAGGCGGTTGCCTTCTGCCAGGTCGTTTCTCATGGCTTTGAAGGCAGGACCGCTGCGGTCATTCATGCAGGCCTGTATTTGTTTCCAGTCACCGCCGGTGCCTTTGCCCAGTTCTTCCCACAAGCCTTTTTCCTCAAAGCGATGCACGTTTTCCATGAGCAGGTCATGGGCGTTCCAGTAGAGATCCTGTTCTCCGGCGCACAGGGCAAACATGCTTGCTTTGCAGGAATACTGGTGGAAGGGGCGCCCGTGGAGCAGATCATTGCATTTATGATCCAGGGGATAATCCTTGCGGATAATGCGCAACTGCGGCATTTGCGGCAACTGGGCTTTGAGTTCCAGTTCCATGCGGCGGCAGAAGGGGCATTCAAAATCCGTAAACACATACAGGGTTACGCTGCCTTTGGGGTTGCCAAATACCTGTCCCGTGGCGTCGGAGGGGACAAATTCCGGCTTAATGGGCGGGCTGAGATAATACTGCCACAGGGCGGTCAGGCGGTCTTTGGGTGTGTCGATACCTGCGCCAATGGCCGCCGGGGTTTCCTGAATAATTGAATTGGTTTGTTTTTTCTGTGCCAGCGATGCCTTCAGAGCCGCATCCCGGGCCCGGGTTTCCTTGATATTGATAACGCCGATCAGGCCGATGCACACCAGCCCCACCACAATGGTCATGGCGAGGGTTTCCCGGTGTTTCAGGCCGCTGCGAACAGCATTGATGGCAGTGGCTATGCGTCCCTTTTCAAGATCCCTGGTTATCAGGAAGGTCAGAATCAGATTGACAATGGCGCTGATGTAAAAGCCGATGCAGATGGGGCAGGGGACTTTGACCACAAAGGTTAGCAAAATTGCCATAAAGATTGCATAGGCTACGGCAAACCCTGACAGAATAAACAACAGGCTGTTGAGTCGGTCACGGATGTTGTCACGCAAGAATGCGAAGATCCAGGTGACCAGAAACGCGAAATGGAACAGGGTTCCCCAGGTGCCGTTGGAAACACCGAAAACCTTGCCCCAGGAGCCACAGATGGCCGGGGAGCAACTGGAAGCCTTGCCGGTTCCTATGGAACACAGGGTGGAAAACACCTGCCCGGCGTAGCAGTCAAGGCCCATGCGCATGGCCTTGGCGCTGAAGCCCAATCCTATGATGGCGGTAAGTCCTATGGCAATCTGGAGAAAACGTTTCATAAAGCGGGTCTCCGTGGGAGCAGTGGGTCATCTAATGTAGGCAAATACTATGCACCGCTGCCCCGGGTGTCAACAAAATACCCCCGATCAATAACCGGGGGTATTATCTGGTCAAATTATCAGATGCGCCGGAATCAGGGGGTCATTTCCACCCGCAGCAACTGGTCGCCGATAAAGACATAGTCACCGTGCTTCAGTTCCACCGGTTCGGTGATACGGATGTAGGTGCCGTTTTTAGAGCCGGTGTCTTCCAGGTAGAAGTCTTCGCCCTTTTGCACCACCTGGCCGTGATGACCGGAGATAAAGCGATCTCCGGGGAAATTGAGATTGCATCCTTCACGACCAATGCTCAACGGGGAGCGGTCAACCATGAACGTTGCGCCGGTGATGCCGCCCTGCAGAATATGGACCAGCCGGGGTTTGAGGCCTTCGGCTATGGGGCTGCCCAGCATAACCGTGCCATCATCGGGCATATTCAGCCCGGGCAATGCAGGCAGATCCTCGCTGTTTTCAAAGCGGAACAGCTGCTCGCCGATACGGAAAAACTGACCGGGCTTCAGTTTGGTGGAGTCCTTCAGCCGTATCCAGGTGCCGTTGAGGCTCTTTTTGTCTTCCACAAAAAACTGGCCGCCGAAATAGAAGAAGTTGGCATGGGCAGGAGAGCAGTACGGGTCTTCGGGGAACAGGATAAATCCCTCGCTGCGCCCGGCGATATGCTCGGTGGAATTAAGCTGATAACTTACTCCTTCAAAACCGCCGCCCTTGATAAGCACCAGTTTGGCCTTGCCGCCTTCCTGCATGGCTCCAAAAAACTGTGTTTTATTGGCGCCGCTTTCCTCGGGGGCTGCATCAAATTTATTTCCGCAATTGCTGCAGAATTTTGCAGAGACAGGATTGCTTTCACCACATTTTGAGCAGATCCAGGGGTCTGCGGCGGCAGTGTCTTTGACGATCATGGTGAGGTCAAAACCACACTGGGAGCAGAAGGTGGCGTTATCCTGGTTTTCGGCATTGCAATTGGGGCATACTTTCATAAGGCAATCTCCTTTAAGGATGTTCCATGCCAGGCTTATGGCAATGGAATCCGCCTGATTTCACATACTTTACCCTTTGTTTTGTTATAATTCCCGGTCGCGGCTAATGTCAATAAAAAAGCCGAAAACAGGCGCTGCGCAAGTTTGACATCGTTTCGATCTTCGCGTAGAATTACCGCAACGAGCGTAACAAATATAACAGGAGTCTAGCATGAGCGACAACCTGGCCAGAAGCTTTGTTCTTGTGCATGGTGATAACGGAGCCGTTATCCTTGGTGCATCCTCAATTTCACCGGTTCGGGTATTAACCGATAACCCCGGCGAATTTCCCGATTCACTGGTACTTGAAGGCGGGCAGAAGGTTCCCCTGGTAATGCTGGATGCACATGCCATGGACAGGCTTTCCGGGGATGCCCCGGCACCGGTTGCCGTTGCCGTACCCGCAGATACCCCGGCGATTGATCCCGCATTGTTGCAGAAGGCCGGAAAACTTCTTGAAGCGGTGCGTACTCCCTGGCCCGGCGATGTTCCTCCTGTCGATGCATTCATGCCTCAGGCAGACGATATGGAACGCCAGCTGAAGGACGCCATTGACCAGATGAACGCCCTTGCGCAGCAAACATCCGAGGCTGTTTCCCGCGGGCAGGAGCAATGGTCCGCGCTTATGGGGCAGTTGGAAGAGCTGAAAAACAACTATTCGCTTCTTATGGAAGAACGCGATCAACTCAAAGAAATAGTTGATACATTATCCAGCACATGAAACACACAAGACTAACAGCAGACGAATAATTACTATGGGCAAGGATTCCAAAAAATCAAAGCAGGATAAAGAAGTAGATCCGCAAGCACCTCCCATAGATGCTTCCGATACCATGTGGAAAATCCGGGCGGAAGAAACCCGGGAAAAGCCAAAGTCCGGTTTTTTCAAATCCATTTTTGGGAAAAAAGAAGGTGAGGACGCCACTGAGTCCTTTTCCTATGATGATTTTGAACGCTTTTTGCAAAAAGGCCACATGGTCAACGCCACCAAGGCGGCGGAATACCTTATGCACCAGAACCGCGCCAGCGGGGAATGGTGGATGGTGGAGGATATATACAAGCGCCTTATGAAGCGCTTTCCCGATGCTCTGCCCACCACGGAAATCTGTGCCATTATGCTGGCCTATGGAGTTTCCAAGGGCAAGCTCGGTCTTGGCGAAATCGCCATGCGCCAGCTTAGCCGTCTTGATCCCCGTCATGAGGTCATTATCAAGCGGCTTCCGGCCCTTGTTGAACTGTGTATAAAAGACAAGGAAGTCCGCAAGGCGGCGTACTGGCTGGATCGCCTTCGGCAGATGCGGGCACCCTACGATACTCTTAAAACATTAAATGATAAACTGCGGGACCTTGACCCGGCCCAGGCCTTTGCCGACGACTGGTTGGGCACACCGCAGGATACCGGCCGGAGTAAGACCACTACTCAAACAGCGGCTCGTCCCAGAGAGAATACTCCCTCCATCAACAAACCCCGGCAAACGCAGCAGCAGTCGGTTATCCGCACCTACACATCACTGGTGCTGGATGGTCGTTTTGACGATGCCTACCGGGTGCTGGAGCAATGCCACAATGAACCGCCCAAGCAATCGCATCCGGTGGATCATATCAAGCTGGCGGAAGGACTGGTTCGCGAAAAACGCTTTGCCGACGCCCTGAAAACCGTTGGAAAAGTCAACGCCTGGTATCCGGATACACCGGAGGCTCCCCAGGCGCTGTATATCGCGGCCTGGCTCTTTGGAGAAATTTTCAAGGACAAGGTCAAAGCAATCCGTGCACTGGATGTCATTCTGAATAAGTACCAGGGCAGTGTGTTTGCCATCAAAGCCGTCAATTTTAAATCAAGATTGCAGCAGGGGGAAGACGAGTAACCCATGTCTGACAGGGGCGACGATCTGGTCGGGCGGATAGCCAAGCTGGAGGAGGAGAACCGTCGTCTTGTGGCCATGCTGAGCAATGCCGACAGTCAGGATGACGCCCGCACCGTCTATGGTCTTAATGCGGTGGTTATTCAGATTGACGCTGAGTACCGGGTTATCTATGTCAATCATACCTTTGAGCAATGGTTTGGTCGTCACCGTTCCCAGGTTGAAGGCCGCCTGTTGTCAGAGGTTGAGGACATGGTGGAACTGAATCTGGGCTTTATGTTTGCTCTGCGGCAGGCCCGCCGCGCCGGTGGGAACTACAGCACGGGATTTGCCGTGAGCCGCACCATCGGAGAGACGGCCCGGTATCTGAAGCTTACGGTTACCACCCTCAGCAATGGTCGGGCGGAGTTTTTGCTGGAGGATCAAAGCCAGTTGAAGCTGCTGGAGTCCACCTTCCGGAAATATGTCTCATCCAACATCATTGATGAGCTGGTGAAAAACAACTATAACCCCATGGTGGCCAGGCGTCAGGAGGTAACCATCCTCTTTGCGGACCTGCGGGGCTTCACCGCCCTGTGTTCACATAATCCGCCCTTTATGGTGAAGCGGATCATCGATGAGTTTTTAAGCGAAATGATGCGGATTATCGTGGAGCACGATGCCACGGTTGACAAAATCATAGGCGATGAAGTCATGGCCCTGTTTGGTGCGCCGATTCCCCATGATCACCACGGCCTGCGGGCAGTGGAGGTGGCGGTGGAAATGCAGCAGGCCCATGCAAAGCTGATGCAGGGCTGGCAGAATCGCGGCATGCCTGCGCCTCAATTGGGTATTGGTATCAATACCGGTGAGGTTATCGTGGGTAACATCGGCAGCGAAATTCAGATGAGTTATACAGTGCTTGGACATGCGGTCAATGTGGCCCATCGTCTGTGCAGCGCCGCCCATGGCGGACAAATACTGATTAGCAGCGGAACGCTGGATGAGGTCAAGGATGTGTTGCAGCGTGATCCTTCCAGCGCCCGGCGATCCCTGAAATTCCGGCGCGGTCAGGAAATTCAGGTGCGGGGAGTTGATGCTCCCCTGACAACCATTACCGTGTGTACCGAATAAAGTCCTGAAGTTAGGAGTCAACATAATGAAAATTACCGTAATCGGTGGAGGCAGCACCTATTCCCCGGAACTGGTGGACGGATTTTTACAGAACTGGGAGCAGCTTGGGCTTAAAACCCTGGTGCTGGAAGATATCGATGAGAAACGACTGAACATTGTGGCGGGTTTTGCCAAACGCATGGTGGAACACGCCGGTGCAGGTTTTACCGTGGAGGCGACCACCGATCTGACCGAGGCGGTCAAAGGTGCAGACTTTGTGTTTACCCAGTTTCGGGTAGGGCAGCAGCCAGCCCGGCATCAGGATATTCTGCTGGGTATGCGGCACAATCTTATCGGGCAGGAAACCACCGGCGTGGGCGGTTTTGGAAAGGCCCTGCGCACTATTCCCGTGGTTAAGGAAATCGTTGAAACCATGCAGAAGACCGCGCCCGAAGCATGGCTGATCAACTTTACCAATCCTTCGGGCATTATTACCGAAGCCTTTATTTCCCTGGGGCTTAAGAAGATTGTGGGTCTGTGCAACATTCCCATTGGCCTGCATATGGAATTTGCCGCGGCTTTGGGCGTGGGTATGGAACGCATTGAAATGGACTACGCCGGACTGAATCATCTGGCCTGGGCGCGGCATGTCCGGGTGGATGGTGAGGAAAAACTCGGCGAGATCATCGATATGGTAGAGCAGGCTCTGATCAAGGGCGCACCGGCCAATATCGAAGACATGGAGTATCCGCCGGAGTTCCTTAGCAACCTTCAGGCGATACCCTCTCCCTATTTGCGCTATTACTATGTATCGGATTACATGCTGGCCAAGCTCAAAAAGAAACCTCTGACCCGTGCCCAGGAAGTTATGGAGATCGAGGAAGAGCTTTTGGAACTCTATGCCGATACCTCGGTTGTGACCAAGCCCGAAATTCTCAGCCAGCGGGGCGGGGCCTATTACAGCAAGATCGCCATTGAGCTGGTTGAGGCACTGGTTCGGGACGAGCCCACCCGGCACATCGTCAACCTGGCTGCCGAAGATGCCTTCCCGGGCATTGGCCCTACACAGACGGTGGAAATTCCGGCGGATATCAGCAGCAAGGGCATTCGTCCCATTCCTTTGGAAGAACCTCTGGCTCCCCACATGCTGGGACTGACCCAGACGGTAAAGGCCTATGAAACCCTGACAGTGCAGGCGGTGCTGGAAGGCAGCTATCGCAAGGCATGGCAGGCATTGTGCGTACATCCCTTGTGTGGTGCTGACAAGGCCAAAGACGTGCTGGACGATATCATCAAGACCTTTGATATCGACTATCTCAAATAAACGATTTGTTTCCTAATACAGCAAAACGCCGGGCTTTTAGCCCGGCGTTTCACTTTTGGCAGGATGAATGTCTAGTCGCGACATTCTGGTTCGTCGCCGGTGCAGGCAAAGGGGTGTAACACCCGCATGCCGGCGCATTCGGCTTCACAGATACTTTCGTAGGTTTTACAGTCTGCTCCGCATACTTCCGGTCCCAAAGGCGGGCACACACAGTCATCGGACTGGCACAGGCCGTTAATACAGGCCATGTCCTGGCTGCAGTCTGCGTTTGTGGTGCATGGCTGGTCTCCCGCGAACTGACTCATACAGTCGCGATAGTCCTGGGTGAAGTCCCATCCACATACGCCGCTGTCGGTGCGGAGGCATTGAGCAAGATCAAGGCAAACGTATTCAGGTTCCCAGTTTTCGCAATTGGTGGATATGTCATGGTTTGCGCAGAGCTCAAGATGGCAGCCGGTGCGGAAACATCCACTGTTGGTGTTTTCCTCAACGCAGGTGCCGGTGTCTGATGCACAGTAGAATCCCTGGGGACAATCTGCGTTACTGGCGCAGGTGACCCGGTCCACCATTTCGCAATGCCCCCAAAGGGAATTGGGATCGCCGGGTTCCGGATCGCGGCGGAAGTATTCGCCGTTTTCATCAACACAGAGATAGCCCTGGGGGCAATCGCTGCTGTGACGACAACCCTCATCTCCCCAGTTGAAGCATTCTCCGCTATGCAGGATCTCGATATCATTGCATTCGGCTTCGCAGGGGTTGGCATAGGTCATGCCATCGGAGCCGCATACCGGCTGGTATACCGGATTGCACTGGCAACCGTCGTTGGTATCACATTGTGCTTCTATGATCAGGTAGCCTGTGCAGCTGTCATACCAGCCTTCCGCCGGGGTATCCTCGCTGCCGCAAACCGCGTCACAGGGGGTGCAGGGCTGATCGGCTCCCGGGCAGTATTCACAGGAGGCTTCGGCAATAAATTCGCCGGTGCAACTGTCAAACCATCCCTCAATGGTTTCATCGTAATCGCCAATAAGCGTATAACTGCTGTAACAGACAGGCTGGCAATGACCGATATCATCCTGACACTCACCCCAGTACAGCATGGCTACTTCATGGCATTGCAATTCGCAGATGTTGGCGTAGGTTTCGCCGTCAGCGCCGCATACGGGTTCCCATACATTGGGGCATTCACAACCGGGAACAGTGATGTCGGTGCAGAAACCTTCCTGGCACATCGCACCGTCACTACAGTCCGCATCGCTTTCGCAGGGCAATCCGGTTGAGCTGGCGCATTCGCCTTCATACGCAACCGAAACTCCGGCGCATTCGGCTTCGCAGCGGTTGGAGTAGGTTTCTTGGTCACTGCCGCATACCGGTTCCCATACCCCGGGACAGTTGGCTTCGCATCCCGAAGGCTCGGCGGGTTCACAGAAATCATTCCGACAGACATGCTCAACGGGGCAATCGTCATCGGTGACGCATTCCGGGGTTCCGATATCCCGGCACACACAGGCCGTGCAGCCATTGGGATCGGTCATAAATCCGTTTTCGCAGTACAGACTGCACACATCATCGGGGCAGTGGGGTTCGCTGCACACGCCGTTACAGCCAAGACTCAGGCCAAAACTGCCGCCGGTGCTGTTGTCAAAGCTTGCGGCCAGAATCAGATACCATCCTGCACGCCGGATTTCGTAGCCGTCCACCACTGCGGTGACTTCGCCGTCCCAGTCATCGGCAATCAGCAGGGTATCGCCCCATGATCCCTTGGCGGAACGGGGACCGTAGAGCATGACCACGGGGTCAAAACCGTCATCCAGGGCCATCATGGTAATGGTAACCTTGGCGCCGGGAAGGGCATCGAACTGATAGGCTTTAAAGGGAAATCCCTGGGCGAGGCTGCCGGTAACGGCATCGCCGTAATTGATGTTTTCAAGTTCACTTAAAAAAGTATCGGTTGCATCGGCGGCGGGAATCACCGGTGCATTATAATGATTTTTGTCGGTTGTTTCGTCACCATCGCTAATGGCTTCTTTTCCCGGTCTGTCCAGGCTTTTTTCCGCACATGCCACGGCAAATATCGCCACCAGGGTCAGGGCGATCAGGGTAACAAACATGCGTGTGATATGTCGTGTTGTCATCGGGCACCTCGCAATCTACTCGGCCTCACAGGTTAATATGCAATTCCAGTGCCAGAAGCATTTTATTGTGGCAATATATTGCCGGTTATAACATCCTGAAATTGCAGGTGAAACCTGAGCCGTATGCTGTGTATTGTGCCAATAATATGATATAGGGCTGGTATTGACAAGCAAAACTTACACCTGTGACATGCTCCGTTGACGGGAATTGTCACCCAACATGCCGAAGTTTGTGGAAAATGGCTTGCGCAGCGCAGGTTCAGACATTAGCATATCGTCATGGAACACCAAAAAAACATTGCGCAGGATGCCGCCAGAATACGGCGGGTGACCATGTGGGGCGCGGTCGTCAATGTCATGCTGGCGGTGGTAAAAATCATCAGCGGCATGCTCAGCGGCTCCGTGGCCCTGGTGGCTGATGGCGTGCATTCATTCAGCGATCTTTTAACCGATGTTATTGTGGTTGTGGGGGTGTATGTCAGTGATTTGCCGCCGGACAAAACCCACCCGTATGGTCATGGAAAGTTTGAGACTTTTGCTTCCATTGTGGTGGCTGTGGCCCTGGGGCTGGTGGGTGTTGGTATTGCGTGGGACGCCGGAACGTCATTGTACAACCGGGAGGAGTCATTTCCCGGGCCTGTGGTGCTGGTGGTTGCTTTGATTTCCATTGTGGCCAAGGAAGTTCTGTTTCAGGTGACCCGCAAAGTGGCGCAGCAGACCGATCGCCCGTCGGTGCTGGCCAATGCCTGGCACCATCGTTCCGATGCCTTGTCTTCGGTGGCGGTGTTTCTCGGTGGGGTTGCCGGGATGTTTGGGTGGGGGCACGGGGATCAGGTCGCCGGTATTGTGGTGGGGGCCATGGTGGCGGCGGTGGCGGTGAAGCTGTTTTCTGATAATGTTCAAGAATTATCGGAACATGCGGTCTCTGATGAGACCCTTTCGAAGGTGCAGAATTGTCTCGAACGCCACGAAGATGTCAAGGGCTGGCACCGGTTACGCAGCCGCAAGGTGGGCCGCGAGGTGTTTATGGATGTGCATATTTTTTTGCAGCCGGATATGACCGTGGCCCAGGGGCACGATATTGCCGATACCCTGGAAGATGAGATTCGCCGGGTGTTGGGCACTCCCGCAAATATCACCATTCACATGGAGCCATATACGCCGCAGCGGGCCGCCCGAAACGGCATTGTATAAAACTATCTCTTGCTTCGAAGCCCGGAATGAATATGGTATGAATAAGAGGGCATCAACGTCTGATGCTTCCTGAAGTGATGGAAAGTACGATTATTATGGAAGATTCGATCCCCTTTTCGTGGTCATCCCGGTCCCGGACATTGATTGATATTGTGAAAGAGGAAGCCCGTGAGCTGCCCCACCCGGTGGCGGTGTTTGATTTTGACAACACCATGGTGCTGCGGGACGTGGGAGAGGCGCTTATGTGTTATATGCTCCGCAAGGGGCTGTTGAGAAATCCCGAAGAAAACATGTTCTCGCTGTTGCGTCCCGAAGAAGCGGTGCTGGTCAGCAGCCTGCTGGAACGCAACGCCCCGGAATCCCTCAGCGAAACCCTGTACGCCTACCGCAAGCAGGAAGAGGAAGACACCCAGAAGGCCTACCTTATGGCAGCGGCGGCCCTAAGCGGCTATACGCCCGAAGGGGCCCGGGAACTTCTGGCCACGGCAGCGGATCATATTATTGGTCCCAAAGCAGATGCAACGCCCTTGACTATGCTGGAAGACGACATCATCGAGTGGTACGAAACCGCAACCCCTTTTGCCCCCATACAAGAGCTTGTAAAGGAATTGCAGGAGGCGGGTGTCGATGTGATGATTGTCACCGCTTCATCCGAGGAAGCCGTGGCCCAGGTGGCGCAGCGCTGGTTTGGGATTTCCCCGTCAAAGGTGCTTGGCATTCAGCTTGATACCGATGAAGACGGGCGCTATATACCGGAACCCGGCAGGATCATTACCTGGAACGAAGGCAAGGTGGAGGTTATTGAGGGGTATTTGCCCGATGACGCCACCATTTTGTTTGCCGCCGGTGACAGCGTGACGGATTTTCCCATGATGGATCAAGCCCGGCACAAGTTGTTCATTGGCCGTGACGGTAACGAACGAGCCTGCCGCCATGCAGAGCGCAAGGGCTACATTGTGCAGGACTGCGGCTGTTAGTGTCCCGCAGCAGAATATCCCCTGTTACTATAGCACGATATGGGGCTTACTGGTCGCCGGAGGCTTTGTCCGGTTTTTCCACGGGGATGAATTCGTCCCAGCCAAAGTGTTCCGGGTATTCCCGCCAGGGGCCTTCACAGACCGGATTCAGGGCGCATTGCTTGCAGGGTGGTCCCTTGAGCTTGCCCTCGTTGTGCCGGTAATCGGTATAGTCGTCAATCACCCAGGCGGCATCGAAAATTTTTGTCCGGGGCATAACCCATTCCGCAGCGCATTGCTCAAAGCCGCCCTGTAAAAAGCACAGGGGAATCGCCTCGGTCATAACGCCCACACCGCCATTGATGCCGATGCGCAGCCCCTTTTTCACAAAGGGCTCGATCTCCGACATCCGGGGGACGATTTCATCAAAATACTGGGCCGCCGAACCCAGGGCGTGAACAAAGGCGAACTGGAACTGGGTGACGCCCAGTTTGACAAACAGCGCTGCCATGGCGGGAAGCTGCTGATAATTGGCCCGTGTTATCACCGAATTGGTGATGACAGTCTGGTTAAGGGTTTTCAGGTTCATCATGCCCTTGACGGTTTGCTGAAATGCTCCGGGGGCCCGGGTGAGCCCATCGTGGGTCTCTGGCGTGGAGCCGTGCAAAGCCGGGGAAAATTCCGTTGCACCGGCTTCGATGATTTTTTTCAGGTATGGCATGGAGGCAAAGGCCCGGCCATTGGTCTGCATCTGAATGACCCGGAACCCCAGTTCCTTTGCATAGGCAATCAGCTCCGGCAAATCCTTGCGGACAGTGATTTCACCACCGGTAAGCACCACTTCATCGGCGTCCTGACGCCCGGTCTTCAGCAGGTCTTTTACCTCATCGGTGGTTTTGTCCGGGTATTCGTAGCGTTTTTCCCCCTGCACACAAAACTTGCAGCGGTTATTGCAATCAAAGCCGACTTTTACATCTATTCTGCGCTGAGACATCCGTGGTCCTCCTTACTATCCCGGGCATGATACATCATTGCCGCTGGAAAGACAATCACCGCCCGCATTATTACCCCTGGTGCGATTGTCGGGCATGTCATGGGGTTGACACAATGCGGGTGATTTCCTTTTTGATATCTGCCGGAAGTTTTGGCAGGCCCAAAAGCCAGCGGATAACATCCGCAGAGACTTTGGAATGCGGGGCTCGCTCTTTTAGCAGCGTTACTTCCTTTAACAGACTGCATCCCTGATCTTTCTCGATTTCTGCATACAACTGCTCCGCAGACAAACGCCAGGGGTTTAACAGGCGGAATGCCGCTATATCTGCCGGGATCGCACCTGCGGCCGGCGAGGCAAACAGGGCGGAGACTTCATCAAAATACAGCAGATGAAAATCTTTCCGGTGCAGCAACATCCCTGCAAGATAGGTATTGACCGTATTGTTGATGGAACGGTCCATGGCTACCAGGGATACCGGGTATGCGTCGAGTATGCGTTCCAGATGGTCGCCTTCTCCGGTTTGGGCATATTTTTGCAAAAATGATCCGCTGAATACCTGGGGAATTCTGCCGTCAATAAATATATGTACCTTGGGCCACAGGCGGTAGGCTATGTAGGAGTGACAGCCCAGGGATGTGCATATCAGGTTGCCGCCGATGTGTTCCCGTTCCATAAAATCCGCCATGTCCACAGTAACGCTACGGCGATCCACCGTAACTCCCGGGGGCATGCTGTTGGCAGGGCGTATGGATAACAGCGGCAGGGTCAGCAGGGCAGCCACAAGGATAAACATCACCGGCGCATGGCGTCGCTGTAGTACTTTAACGTGCGTTGCAGAAACCATGCGCAGCAGATCTGCGGTAGCGCATATGCTGAACACGGCGGAAAACCGGTAGTATTTTAGCGCATAGGCCAGCAGGGCCAGCATGAACAGGGCATAAACGGGGCGCAGCTTGCGGTATTGCCACAGGGTGACGCCTATCCATGCAAGGGTGAGTATGGCAAAGGCGGGGTAGTTTGGCTGTGCAAAGGAAAAGACCTGATGCATGGGACGCCACTCGGAAAGCAGGCTGGTATGGAAAATATCGCCCATACTGCCAAAGTATCCCCCAAACCCGTGCATGATCCCAATGATAAGGGCCGCCACAGCAACCGCTGCAATTTCAGGCATCCGGCGGCGGAAGGCATCGGTCAAACTGCTTTTTTGCCGAAAGGAAAGAAACAGATCATCGGCAATCATCGCAGAGGCAATGGCCAGCCCCAGTATCCAGCTTGGATGGCTGACAGACCACAGCAAAAACACCAGCAGCAGTATAACCGCCCTGATGTATTGCTTTATACCGATGGTATTTCTGAAGTGCAGCAATGCATAGGTTGCCGCCAGTAGCAGATATCCCAGCATGTATGGACGGTCACCGATACGATTTTGCATGGACAACAATAACAGACAGGTCAGGATGCATGCAGTGCCCACTGCCTGCGGCATCCAGCGGGAATGTTCGGAACGGGCAAGGGGCAGCAGCAGCAGCAACGTGCCCAGCAGACACATCATGCGGAACAGCAGCAGTCCCGCCGGGCCGAGGCCATCGTACAGCAGATACATGACCACCCCCGGCAGCCATTCCCAGTTAACCCAGGAAGTGCCGTTATGGGTGAAGCTGAACAGGTCAGCCTGGGGAACCTGCCCGGTATCTACAATTACCTTGCCGGTGAGCATGTGCCACCAGTGGTCGTCACTGCCAATCTGATGAAAGGTGGAGGCCAAGGCCAGCAGCGTCAGCAGCAGGGCCACCAGTGCCAGCAGGGTGGGGGTGTGAGCCCATCGGGTAGTATTCTGTTGAGCGGTGTTCATGGTTGTGTCCGATGATTCATGGGTGTATTCAGTGCTCATTCGTTTATGAAAGGGTGATGACCTGTATCAGAGCGTTGCGCAGATCCGAGAGATTTGCCGCCGCCATATCCGCCTGAGCCGGGGTAAGCCCGCCAAGGCCGCAGGTGGGGGTGAGGTATACCTGTTCCATGGCGTCAATGGTGCTGCCCAGTTCAAAGCCCAGCCGGGTGATGATGTTGGACAGCGCGGTGATAATATCCCGGTCATGGTCGTCTTCAAGGGTCAGGATGTCCACGGACCCGGCAAGCAGATCGCGGTCATCCGCCATCCAGACCGCAAGGTCTTCCACATTCTGCCGGTCATCGCTCAGGTAGTGCATTTCAAGGCTGACAAAGGAGAGTCCGTTGATATCCAGCAGGGGCGCAAGGCGGCGGGCGCCGCAGGCATGGACACCCACGATGCTCCGGGTCAACAGCTTCAGCTTGTTGATGAATCCCTGAAGCCGTTCCTGCGCCTCAGGCATGCGCGGGTCTTCGGGATCTGCGGGAAAGCTCGGTTCATCCACCTGTATCCATACCGGTATGTCCAGCGGACGGCACAGATGCACCATGCGCCGGGCACAGGCCAGCAAAAATTCCTCCAGCCGTGCCGCTACCGTTGGAAAGGTGCTCAGCTCATTGCCATGCATGTCCGGCAGGCGCAGCAGGGTGACCGGGCCGGTTATCTGAATTTTGATAAAGCGGGTGAACTCCCGTCGGGGGATAAGTTTCTGCACCAGCACGGGCATGATATCCGAACCCATGGGAAATATGAAATCTTCGTGGTACGGACCGGGTTCCAGTTGTGCATCAATGGCTTCAAGCAATGCCGGATCATCGCCGGTGGTGTTCAGCATCAGACGGCCTTGGGAGCCCACCATCTTTGGGGCGGGAAAAAACTGGGCGATCATGTTCCAGCCAAAGTCCTGCCCGAACAACTGGGGCCAAAACGGGCAGCGTCCGTAATTGGCAAGGACGTGTTCCACCGCCGCTGCGGGATCGCGTATGGGAAGGCCTCCGACGCCGGTGATGCTGAGAATATCCATCTTTGGGTCCTGTATTTATGAATGCGGTGGTTTCGTCAGCCGTCAGCATAGTGGAAACCCGCTGCTATTGCAAACATGCCCCATATGCACTGTGATGTTGTGTAATTCCCGCAATTGGTTATACTGATGATACCAAGATGAACAACGGTCTTATCTGTGGAAGGAGTTTGCATGCACCAGGCCATAGAACCTGATTTCGCAACGTTTCGCGCCATGGCCCAAAAGGGCAATGTGGTGCCGGTGTATTCGGTGCGTATGGCGGATTTGACAACACCGCTTTCACTGTACTGCAAGTTCCCCCATGGCAATCACAGCTTTCTTTTGGAAAGTATTGAGGGCGACGACCCATGGGCCCGTTTCAGTCTTATGGGCATTGCACCGCGTTTGATTTTCAAAAGTTCCGGCAGCACGGTGTCTATCATCAATAATGGCCGCGAAGAAACCTTTGAAGTAGACAACCCCCTGGACAAACTTCGGGAGCTTTTCGATTCTCTTAAACTGGTGCGACCGGAGGATTTTCCTGCCAGCCCCGCCGCATTTGTAGGCTACTTTTCCTTTGATTCCTATCGCTATTTTCGCCCCGATGTACCCATCATGGAAAAGGAGCCCTTTGAAGGGCCGGACATCTATCTGATGTTTACCGATGATCTGGTGCTGTACGACCGGTTTTCCAATCTGCTGTACATTGTCCATAATGTTCGGCTGAAACCCAATGACGACCTTGCAAAGGAATACGAGAAGGCCGTGGACCGGGTTTCCACCCTTATCAAATATGTCAACGGTCCCTTGCATGAAGAATACCTGTGGCCCATTGCCTCCAGCACCGATTCCACGCTGCAGTGCAACGTGGAAAAAAACGACTTTGTGGAAACCGCCACCGAGGTGAAGGAGGCCATTGACAGCGGTACTATCCAGCAGATGTCTTTGGCACAACGCTGGTTTGCCAAATTGCAGGCCACGCCGGTCAACATGTACCGCGCCATGCGCTATGTAGAGCCTGCGCCCTATGGGTACTATCTGAAAATGGGTTCTTTGGAGGTCATGGGAACCTCGCCGGAAGCAATGGCCCGAACCTCCAATAACGAAATTCTGCTGCGCAGTGTGGGCAGTGAAACGCCCCGTCCCGGTGATCCGGACAGCGATATGCGGGTTATCGAGGAGATCAGCGGCAATCGCAAAGCCATAACCGATATTGAAATGTTTTTGGATCAGATCCGCAAGGATATCGCCAAAGTCGCCCAAACCGACGGCATTCGGGAGTCACCCCTTAATGTGGAGCGCACCATGCGCATGTTCCGGCTGGCCGCAAGTCTTCGCGGGCATCTGAAGGATGGCATAAGCGTTTTCGATGTGCTGAAAGCCACCTTCCCCGATGCCATGGTCTGCGGCGTACCCCGCCGGGAATCTTTGGAGCTGATCGAAAAAGTGGAACGGGATCGTCGCGGGGTGTTCGGAGGCGGCGTGGGCTATATCGGTCTGGACAACAGCATGGATTTGGTTACCGCCCTGCGAACCGTTGTGATTCACCGGGGAAAAACCCATATTCAAATCGGTGTGCCGGTGAATGCGGATTCCGATGCCAACCGTTTGTTTGAGAACGGATCATTAAGTGCCGAAGAACTGTTCGACGCCCTCAACAGCGCGGCGGCGGGCCTGGAAGGTAAACTCTAACCCTGGGGAAGGGATGCAGTCTGTAATGGAGATTCGTCGTTCCGGTTTTGGCGTGTACCTGCGGCAGCTCAATGGCGCCGATGCACCCTATGTATATGTGTATTCGCAGAATCCCCTTATTTATGAATTCATGCCCTGGGATGCCCCGGAAAGCGTTGACGATGTCCGCGCCTTTATCACCGAGGCCATGCACCGTTCGGATCTGGAGCTTGGCTATGATTTCGGCGTGCATCGCTGCGGCGATGACCTGCTGTTGGGCGTGGTGAGTCTGGCGGATATCAGTCGCCGTCATCGTTCGGCGGAAGTCGGTTACTGGCTTGCCAAAAAATTCTGGAACAACGGCTATATGTATCAAGGCCAGCTGCTGCTGCTTAACTACGCCTTTGAAGAGCTGGGGCTTAACCGGCTGCAGGCCAAGGTCAGCCCCCGCAACACTCCGTCGATTCGCAGCATAGAGCGGCTTGGCTTTACCTGTGAAGGCACCCTGCGGGAAGATGCCTACTGGAAGGGACGGTATCATACCCACCAGGTGTGGAGCCTGCTGCGCAGCGATCCCATGCCCGAACTTCGGAAAGACAAAAAATAGCAATGCCACGTCACCTGTTATGGCTGTTGTGTGCGGGCTGTATGCTTGTTGCAGTGGTGTTGTGCGCCCCGGCAGTGTTGCAGGCCGATGACCCGCTGCCCCCGGCGGCCTTTGAAATGGTTATGACGCTGGAGAATGTCAATCATCCCCACAAGGCAGTGTTCAATGGTTTGCGGCAGGGTAATCCGGTGATCGTGGTGACAGATACCCGCAACCACTGCATTAAGGAATGGGTGGCAGGCTCCGGTGAAGGAACGACCGTACTGGCCGGCACCTGCGGCACTGCCGGTGATACCCTTGGCAACAGTCCTGGTGAAACCCTGCTGAATACCCCGGTTTCCGCCATTGTTGCGGATTACAAACTGTATATCGCCGACACTGGCAACCATCGTATTTTGGCAAGCGAGCTGGATGCCATTGTGCAGATCCAGCCCTTTGATGCAGAGCAGCAGCTTCCCGTTGATATTGACGCACCCCTTGATTTGGCGGTGTATGAGGACGCCATGTATGTGGCCGATGGCGGTGCCCATCGGGTTTTGGGTATTGATATAGCCTCGGGGGATGTGCTGGTGCAGTTGGGCACAGGGGAGCCGGGTTACAACGAAGAGAATATCGGCATCACCGATCAGCCGCTAAACCGGCCCGCCGGTCTGGCAGCCTATGCCACCACCGGGGGCAATCTGTTTTTGTATGTGCTTGAAGCGGGCAACCGGCTGGTGCGGGAATACAGCCCTGCCGATGGTGTACTGCGTCCCCGGGTGGGCGATCCCTGGAGCGTGCCACAGGTATGGCCACCGCACATGACCCCGGCGGCCTTGCTGGCCTTTAAGCGCCCCTTCCGCATCAGTGTTAACAATAACCTTACCGGCATGATTATCACCGATCCCGCTGCCCGGCGGGTGTGGATACGTTCCGCTGAGGGATTTGTGTTTCCCCTGGAGCTTCCCTTTTTGGCAGAAGACACGCCCACCTACAGCGCCGAATATGACGCCTCCGGGGAGAATCTGGTCACCACCCATCCTGACATGGTGGTCTGGTGGCGGCGGGTTGTTCCCCAGGATTAATCCCGGTCCCGGACCTTGATCCCGTATTTACGCATAAGGGCGTGGAAGTTGGTGCGTTGCATCCCTGTGTTTTGCGCTGCCTTGCTGACATTCCAGTTGGCGTTTTCAAGGGAATTGATGACAAATTGCCGCTCCACGCTTTCGTAGACCATTTCCCTTAGCCGTCGCTTGGCTTCCTTCAGCTCTTCCACATTCCGCGGGGCTTCCTTGCTGTCTATGGGGATGGTGTTGGCAGTGCCGTCGATTTCCGGAGGCAGATGATCCACGCCAATGAGTTCGCCGTCGGTGATGGCCACCAGGCGCTGGATAATATTTTTCAGTTCACGGACGTTGCCAGGCCATTTGTAGGACATCAGTTTGGCCATGGCCTCGGTGGAAATACCCCGGATGCGGCTGGCGCTGTCCTTCTTTTTGGCTTCCTTCATAAAGTGGGCAGCCAGAAGGGGGATATCTGTGGGACGCTCCCGCAGGGGCGGCAGTATCAACGGAATGACATTGAGGCGGTAGTACAAATCCTCACGGAAGCTGCCTTCTTCCACCATCTGGGTCAGATCCCGGTTGGTGGCGGCCACCAGCCGGATGTCTATTTCCTGATCGTTGTCACCGCCCACAGGCCGGATGCGGCGGCTTTCCAACACCCGCAACAGTTTGCCCTGCAACTCCAGGCTGATGTTGGACACCTCATCCAAAAACAGGGTGCCGCCATTGGCCAGACTAAAATATCCCGGACGGCTGCCGGTGGCCCCGGTAAAGGCTCCCCGTACATGGCCGAAGAGTTCGCTTTCCAATAGATTGGGGCTTACCGCCGAAAGATCGACTGCAACAAATTGTTGTTGGGCGCGATGGCTTGATCGATGAATTTCCTGGGCAATGAGCTCCTTGCCGGTGCCGGATTCACCATAGATAAGCACGGAAAAATCCGTGGGCGCGATTTTGTGAATCTGTTTGGTGATTTCGCTCATGGTATCGGAGCGGCAGATCAGCCCGGAGGCCACGGTGGCTTTGGACAGCTCGCTTTTCAGAAACTCGTTTTCGGTTTTCAGCTGTCGGTTTTCCAGCGCCTGCTTGACGGCAATGGCCAGTTCTTCCGGGGTAAAGGGCTTAGGGATATAATCGAATGCGCCCTTTTTAATGGCCTCAATGCTGGTCTGGATGGTGGCATAGCCGGTGATGATGACAATGCTGATATCCCGCCGCTGTGCACGGATGGCTTCCAGCACCTCAATACCGGACATGTCCGGCATCTGAAGATCCAGCAGCACCAGTTCGTAGTCCCCGTCAATGGCCCGCTGAATGCCCTCGGTGCCGTTGAGTACATATTCAACCGTATGGCCTTCTTCTTCCAGAATGCGTTTACAGCTTATGCACACTACTTTTTCATCATCAATGACCAGGATCTTTGCCTTGAAATCCGGCATCGTTCGCTATCCTTTCACTACTCGGTATCTGCTGATTCGAAGTGTCGGGGTATATGCAGGGATATGATGGTGCCTTTACCCGGCTCGCTGTCGATGTCGATGGAGCCGCCATGGCGCTGCAAAATACCCAGGGACACAGAAAGTCCCAGTCCCGTGCCTTTGCTCTTGCCTTTGGTGGTAAAAAAGGGCTCGAAGATCCGTTTGAGATGGTTTTCTTCGATGCCTACACCGTTATCCCTGAACTCCACCAGGGCAAAATCCCCGCTGGAGTCGTCATCAATGGTAATCCAGATGCGGCTGTCAGAGACATCCCGCAAACCTTGTTCCTGAGCGTCCCGCAGGGCCTCGGCGGCGTTTACCGTCATATTGATAAACACCTGCTGCAACTGCTTTGCGTCCGCCCGCACATACATGGGGCCCTTGTGGTATCGCACCGTAATATCCACCAATCGGGTGGCCTGATACTTGTTTGCCAGGGACATGGTGCTTTTCATCACCTGGTTAAGGTCGATAACCTTTTTGGCGGTGGGGGTTTCCCGGGCAAAGTCCAGCAGGCCGCTGACGATTTCACGGCAGCGGGTGGTCTCCTCCACAATAATTTCCAGATCTTCCCGGGAGTTGGTGCCTGCGGGAGTATGGCGCAACATCAGGCTGGAAAGGCTCAGTATGGCGGTAAGAGGGTTGTTGATTTCGTGGGCCACGCCTGCGGCCAGACGGCCAATACTGATTTGTTTTTCTACCTCGGAAAGCCGGTTTTCCGTCATTTCCCGCAGTTGCATATCGCGGGTTTTCACCGCCTTTACCATGCGGTTGAAGGCCCGGGTAAGCTGCCCCAGTTCATCGGCGCTTTCGATGCGGATTTTGTAATTGAGGTCGCCCTCCGCCACCCGGCTCATGCCCTCGGCCAAAGAGGCCACGGGTTTGACCAGCCACCAGGAAAACAGCAGGGTCATGATAATGCCGAAGATAAGGCCTCCGGCGATCAGGGTGCTGAACAGCAAAATGGTATGGGACTGGGCTTCCATGTATTCCGATACCGTGGTGCCAATGCCCAGCATGCCGATAATGCTGCCCCGGTAATCCCTGATGGGCTGATAGGCGGTGTAAAACGGTTCGCTGACCACCTGGGCGATGCCGATATAGGTTGAACCCTTTTGCAGTACCTCCCGGATAACCGGATCATCGGCGTTGCTGAGCAGGGGAGATTCAAAACGGTCCTGGTGCAGTGATGTGGAAATCCGGATGCCCTGCTGAAACACCGTGGCGGCGTAACAGTGATCCAGATGGCAGGTGCGTCCCACCCCGGCCATCTGTACCATGTGGGTTACCATATCGGTGGCGCCATTAATAAGGAATGCGCCGTATACAGCCCCCACGATGGTGTTGTCCCGGGAAACCATGGGGGAGACGCTCATCAGCACCATGACTTCCGGCTGGTCCATAAAGGGTTCCATTTGCCGGGCCAGTTTTGGGGCTTCCTGCAGAATGCGGCGGGTGGGAATCATTACCGCCGATGCAATGGTTTTTTTGGTGCCAATGGCTTCCATCACAATGGGCATGGGGCCCAGTTCGTGGTTTTCCTCAATGGCGCTGTGGGCCATTAGGCTGCCGCTGATATCCACCACACCGGCGAAGTCAAATACTCCCTGTGACATAATGGAGTCTACCATGTCGCTGCCGGCGCAGGCATCGGGATAACGGCTGGCAATACCGGTGACGTGCTTCATGTTGTCAATCCGGGCATCCCATATCTGCCAGGCGATTTTGAGGTCCACCTCTACCTTGCTTTTGGCCAGTTTGAATATCTGGGTGCCCAAAACCATGTTGCCGATAATGATGGTGGCGGTGGCGGAACTGATGATCAGGATGAAAAACGCCAGCATCAAACGACTGCGCAGGGACATACGTCCCAGCCATTGCAGAAGGTTCTGCATTCCGCTTGCAGGTTTTCGTTGGTCTATGGTCATACCGCTGTGACACTCCTGAACGTATATTTTTTTAGTACATCGCTATTGTAAGGGATAACTGGCTGTAAAAACAAGTCTTTTTATTGCCGGATGTCGGTTTTTTGCAATGAATGAGCCTTCAATGCACCTGATTTGAGGGGTGTATAAAAAGCATATACAAAATGCTGTAAACCGTTGACAAGCTATGTAATTTTTAAAAGTATAATTAATTTAAATAGATACGATAAATTTGACTGATTCTGCTTCGATTTATTAGTGTATAAAAATACTATACAAAAGGATCGTGAAAAGGTGTACAAATTTAGTATACGGTAAAAATATGCAGTTAAATCAAATGATTATAAAAATATACGCAAAGTGGCACGGGTTGTGCATCTATACTCACTGCGCGCACCGAGACCATTGAAATTTTTTCGAGAACTCTGAAAGGAGTTGAACCATGACCAAAGCTATCGCCTATACAAGTGATGTTATCCTTGGTCGCACCGGTGAAGTTATCGGACGCGCCCATCAAAAGGAATTGATCGAACGCCATGCCGCAGATAACGGTATCGAAATCGTGGCCTGGTTTGAAGATGAAATGTACAGCGAAGACGTGATGAGCCGCAGCGGTATCCAGAAACTCCTGGCCAATAAGGACACGGTGGATCTGGTGCTGGTGGAGCGGGTCTGGAGCCTGTCGCGGGACATGAAGGTGCTGGAACCCTTTATGGACGCAATTGAGCGCAAGGGAGCCAAACTGGAAAGCGCCACCTATATGTGGGACTGCGTTTCCCAGATGTGCCGCCGCCGCTTTGACGCCAGTCTGCCGCAGCTTAAGCCGACCCGACCCACGGTTACCCGTGAAGAAGCCGGTCCGGTGCGTGTTCGCAAGCCTGAAAAGCTGAATTTCGTTATGTCAAAATAGACGTAACGGAACATTGAGAATGCGGGAGAGGACTGGCCGGGGCCAGTCCCTTTCGCCGTTGCAAAAGGAGCCAAAGTATGAATCTGAGCGATGCACACCGCGAGATAATGTGGAACATTTCCGCCGTATGGCTGATGTACACCCTCTTTATCGTGGCCATGGGCATTTTCGGCTACGGCATGTGGAAGCGCATTTCCTTTTGGCGCAAAGGCAAGGCCGATGACGAGCGATGGAGCGACTTTGGCAAGCGATTTTTCTTCATGGTCAAGGAAATCCTGCTGCAGGGCAAAGTCCGCGGCGAGAGCTTTGCGGGCTGGTTCCACAGCCTGATCTTCTACTCCTTTGTGGTGCTGGTCATTACCACCGGTGTGGTGGCCATTGACTTTGATCTGGGCACCAGCTTCTTTAACGGCTATGTCTATCTCTTCCTGTCCGGTGCTTCGGAACTGGCAGGCGTATTTATTCTTATCGGCGTGGGCATGGCAACCTGGCGGCGCTACATTAAAAAGCCCGACACCCTGACCCGTAATTTCGGCGATACCTTTGCTCTGTCCCTGGTGGCGATTCTGGTCGTCACCGGCTTTATGGCCGAGGGCCTGCGCATTGCCTCCCAGGGCGACCCCTGGGTCTGGATTTCCCCGGTGGGCTGGGTGTTTTCCCTTATGTTTACCGGTATGAGCCAGGATGCCATGGCGGTAACCCATAAAATCCTGTGGTGGGGCCATACCGTGTTTGCCATGGGGTGGATCGCCTCCATACCCTTTACCAAGTTTTTCCACCTGCTGAGCCTGCCCGCCAACGTCTTCTTTGCAAAGATGACCTCTCCGGGTACCCTGAAACGTCAGGACATCGAAGGCATGATGGAAGATCCGGACTTTGATGAGGAAAACTTCAACGTCGGTATTCAGCGCACCAGCGAATTCACCTGGAAACAGCGTCTGGACTTTGACGCCTGTATCGAATGCGGTCGTTGCGAAAACATCTGCCCCGCCAATCAGGCGGATCAGCCCTTTGGACCCAAACAACTTATCAACAACCTGCGGGATCTGGTGCACCAGGCCGCAGCGAAAAAAGCCCCCGAAGGCGGTAGCGTGGGTGCGGCGGCAGCCGATGCCTGCCCCGATGTAGTGGGCAACGCCTTTGACGAGGACTTTATCTGGTACTGCCGTACCTGTATGGCCTGCATGGAAGTCTGCCCCGCCATGATCGACCATGTGGACACCCTGATGGAAGTCCGCCGCAACGAAGTCATCATGCAGGGTCGGATGCCCGGCGAAGCCGCCCGAGCCATGCGCATGCTGGAATCTTTGGGCAACCCCTTTGGTCCCCAGGATACCCGTATCGACTGGATCGACGACATGAAGGTCCGCGTGGTTGGCCCCGGTGAGGAAGTGGATGTCATCTACTGGGTCGGCTGCTGCACCACCTTTGATCCCACCAAGCAGAAAATCGCTCAGGATCTGTGCAAACTGCTGGACCGCTGCGGCATTGACTTCGGGGTGCTGGGCAAAGATGAATCCTGCTGCGGTGACCCGGCCCGTGCCATGGGCCAGGAAATGGTCTTCCAGCAGATCGCCAAAGAACAGGTTGAAGAGCTTAAAAAGCGGAAATTCCGCGTACTGCTTACCTCCTGCCCTCACTGCTACAACGTGCTGGCCAACGAATATCCCCAGTTTGGCGGCGACTTCAACGTGATTCACCACAGCGAATTCATCCACGAAATGCTGTGGAGCGGTACTCTGCAGCCGTTGCAGGGTGAAAAGCAGACCATGGTTTATCACGATCCCTGTTATCTCGGTCGTTACCAGAAAGTCTATGACAGCCCCCGTGAAGTGTTGAAATCCATTCCTGGCGCCACCCTGAACGAAATGAGTGACACCCGGGAACAGAGCTTCTGCTGCGGCGGTGGCGGCGGTCACTACTGGATGGACATCAAAAAGGGCGAGCGTCTGAACAATATCCGTGTGCAGCACGCCATTGACGCCGGTGCAGATACCATGATCACCGGCTGTGCATACTGTATGCAGATGCTGGACGACTCGGTGAAAATCCTGAACATGGAAGAGAAACTGGAAGTCAAGGACATCGCCACGGCGGTGCTGGAAAGTCTGGAACGTAAAAACTAGAGCACTCTGGTGTTGGGGCACCATCCACGGCGGGCCGTATGGCCCGCCATTCTCCAAAGCTGACGGATGCTGACCCACTGACACCTTTAGAGCCAACGGGAATACCCTGCGGCATTATCATACGGCACTCTGGTGTTGGGGCACCATTTTTGGCGGGCCATTCGGCCCGCCATCCTCTTTTAAATCACCGATAACCTGCGGGGTGTCCCTGTGCAAACCAGGGCTACGGTGCAGATGCCGGGAAGCTGTGAAGCCTCAAAGGTAAACCATGGGCGCGATCTATTGATTGCGAGGTTTTTACCGGGCGTATCACCCCACAAAAAACGCCACCCTCCCAGCGGGAGGATGGCGTGATGTAACGTCGAAATAGTAAGCGGTTTAATCGCAGGTGATCTTGTTGATCTGCAATTCCCGCATGGAGGCGCTGCTGGTAACACCAAAGAGGTATCCGCCCTGCATGGCTAAATGGTAAATGCCGCCAAGACCAATATTGGTGTCTGCTCCCACGGGATTCGCCAAATCGCTGATGTCGATGACGTGGTATCCCCGGTTGTAGGTGCCAACAAAAATAGTATCGCGGTATTTTATAATCGATTCTGTCTCATAGGTGGTGGGGATGAACTGGGCTGCACCAGGGTTGGTGGGATCGCTGACATCAATGATGGCTACGCCACCAAGGCCATGGGCGATGTAGGCAAAGCCGTCAACAACATCGATATCCGCGCCAAAGTTGTTTGAAGCATAGGGAGTATTGCTGATGGCCGGTGTGCCCGGAGTGGTCGGGTCTGTGATATCGTAAATGGCAAGGCCTGCGGTTTCCGAAGTGCTGTTATTGAAGAGGGTATACAGAGTGGAGCCCTGCAGGTACACGCCACCGGTGCGCGACTGTGGTACTGTGCTTTTCAGAACCGGCACAAGGGGACTTGAGATATCAACAATATGGAAACTGTGGAGGGTACGAAGGGCGCAATAATCACCGTCAATGGAAATGCCGTAGAGCTGACCAAGGCTGTCCAAATATACCGGGTCGCCGGGGGTGGTAGGATCGCTGATATCCAGAATGGCAAGGCCATCGCTGTTAGCTGCTACATAGAGGTAATCGCCTTGGACCGCCAAGTCAAACACGCTATTGGTCAGGGTTTTAGTGGCCACCACCGTGGCGTTGGATGCCGGAAGTGAGGAGATATCCACCACCACCACGTTGCTTCCGCTGCCAGTAAATACATAATCGCCTTTAACCGCAACACCCTTCATGCTTACGGCCATGGTGAGGCGCTGGATATTTTCCAGACCGGTGCCACAGGTGATGACGCAGTCAGGATAACCTTCGAAGTTTTCGTCGCAGGCATCGCAGAACTGATCGCCGTAACCGTACTGGCAGGTGCAGATGCCGTCGGCGCAGGAGCCGTTGTCGTTGCAGGTGTCGATGTCGCAGATCACCTGTTCGCAGGTGGGGTAGTTGTAATAACCCGGAATGCAACCATCACAGTAATCGCCGCCAAAAAGTCCATCGCAGGTGCAGATATCATCATCGGCATTGCAGCTGCCG
>Ga0070728_10001986_pt1 | contig 27276 bp, 32 predicted proteins | sample tdDd471_FD_66723 | JGI IMG/M metagenome (GOLD analysis project Ga0070728, IMG submission 66723) | Marine sediment microbial communities from the Atlantic coast under amendment with organic carbon and nitrate - tdDd47.1 | ecosystem: Environmental > Aquatic > Marine > Coastal > Sediment | place...
GATGCCTTCGATCTTGACCCGGCGCACCTGGCGTCGCCGCTGCCGCGCGCCTACCAGTGGGCAGACGGATCAGCCTACGTCAATCACGTCGAGCTGGTCCGCAAGGCCCGCGGCGCGGTGCTGCCGGACAGTTTCTGGACCGACCCGCTGATGTACCAGGGGGGCTCCGACACCTATCTCGGACCCCGGGAGGACATTCCGGTGTCATCGGAGGATTTCGGCATCGACTTCGAGGCAGAGGTCGCGGTGATTACGGGCGACGTGCCGATGGGTGTCACACCCGAACAGGCTGGCGGGCACATTCGCATGCTGATGCTGGTCAATGATGTGTCGCTGCGTGGGCTTATCCCCGGTGAACTGGCCAAGGGCTTCGGCTTCTTCCATGGCAAGCCGTCCAGCGCCTTCAGTCCCGTCGCGGTGACACCTGACGAACTCGGCGACGTCTGGGATGGTGCGAAGGTCCACCTGCCGCTGCTCTCCACCCTGAACGGCGATCTCTTCGGCAAGCCGGAGGCGGGCCGGGACATGACCTTCAGCTTCCCGCAACTGGTTGCCCACGCGGCGAAGACCCGGAAACTGTCGGCGGGCACAATCGTCGGGTCAGGCACTGTTTCCAACCTGGACCCCGATGGCAGCCCCGGTCGCCCCGTGGCACAGGGGGGCCTTGGTTATTCCTGCATCGCCGAGATCCGCATGATCGAGACCATCCGTGACGGCAAGCCAGCCACATCCTTCATGCGTTTCGGTGACCGGATACGGATCGAGATGCAGGACGGCGAAGGCCAGTCGATCTTCGGGGCCATCGACCAGAAGGTCGTGCAGGCCTGAGCAGGGACGCCTGCTGCATTCATGCAGCACGATTGCAAAGGCTGACAGCAGAGCCCGGAACGTTGAGACAGGTAACAGTTCAGTCCATTGACATGGGTAACAGGTTCAGCTGACAGGCTGTCGGCTAACCCAGCAGCACGTTGTGGCTGCCGCGTGGCAGGCGCAGCACCATGCCGTCGAGTTTCTCCGCCAGCAGGACCTGACAGCCGAGGCGGGAGGTCTCCTGCAGGTCGTAGGCGAGGTCGAGCATGTCCTCCTCCTCCTCCCGCGGTTCGGGCAGGCGGTCGTACCAGGGGTCCTGCACGATGACGTGACAGGTCGAGCAGGCCATGCAGCCTTCACACGCCCCCTCGATCGGCACATCGAAACGGTGCGCCACCTCCAGCAGGGATTCGCCGGGCTTGCCTGTCGCCTCGATACGCTTTCCGTTCGCACTGACGAAGGTCACCCGGACGGTTCTCTGGTCGTTCATGCTTTCTGCCTGGCCTTTCCGATGGCGTCGCTGAGGATATCAATGGTGCGGTCTATCTGAACCTGATCGTTGGTCCGTGCCAAGCCGATACGCAACGAACCGCGGATGGCAGATTCACTCAGGCCGATGGCCTGCAGCACGTGTGACGGGGCGGAAGACACGGAGGAACAGGCCGAGCCGGTCGAGATGGCGATCTCCGGTGCCGCGCGGATGATGTCATCGGCGTCGGCGCCTTCGACGCGGAAGTTCAGGTTGCCGGGCAGCCGCATCAGTTGCGCGCCGTTGATGTGCAGCCCGTCCACCCGCTCCGACAGGCCGAGCCAGAGCCGGTCGCGCAGACCCCGGATCGTGGCCATGTCGTCCGTCAGGTGATCCTGCGCCAACCGGCAGGCCGCCCCGAAGCCCACCGCCAGCGGTGTCGGCACCGTGCCCGACCGCAGCCCGTCCTGTTGCCCGCCGCCTGCCATCATCGGGCGGATGGCCGTGCGTGCCGCATCCGACAGGACCAGCGCACCGATCCCCTTCGGTCCATGCAGCTTGTGCGCGGTGACGCTCATCAGGTCGACACCCAGGCGGTCGATATCGATGCGGATACGGCCCAGGGCCTGGGCTGCGTCGCAATGCATCAGGGCACCATGCGCGTGCGCGGCGCGGGCAATGTCCGCCACCGGCTGGATGGTGCCGATCTCGTTGTTGGCCAGCATGACGGAGACCAGTCCGACGTCACCGCCTGACAGTTCGGCAGCGACCGTTTCAGGATCGATGCCGCCGCCCGGTTCGACTGCCATGATGGTGACCGGCCAGCCCTCCCGCGCCAACCGCCGTGCGGTCTCCAGCACGCAGGGATGCTCCACGTTGGTGGTCAGGATGCGGCGGCGTTCTGGCGGCAGGTTGGCCGCGATGCCGGTCAGGGCCCAGTTGTTCGCCTCCGTCGCGCCGCTGGTGAAGATCACCTGATCGGGGGAACCGCCAAGCAGTTCCGAGACCTCCATCCGTGACAGATCGACCGCAGCTTCCGCCGCCCAGCCATGTTCATGGTGGCGCGAGTGCGGGTTCCCCGGCCGTTCCGTGAACCATGGCAGCATCTCCGCCAGGACATCGGGGTCGACGGGTGTGGTGGCATGATGATCCAGGTAGATGGCGTCACTCACGCGGCGCGTTTCCTGTTCCAGAGATCGCTCCAGGCCGAAAGCAGGGCGTCGATATCCTCAGCCGTCGTCGTCCAGCCTGTCGAGACGCGGATCGCCTCGGTCGCGGTTTCCATGCTCTGCCCCATTGCGGTCAGCACATGGGACGGGGTGACCTTGCCGGAACTGCAGGCCGACCCGGCACTGACCGCAATCCCGGCCAGATCCAGCGCCATGACCTGGGTCTCTGCGGCAACGCCGGGCATCCGCACACAGGTCGTGTTGGGCAGGCGTGTCACCCCGTCACCCATGATTTCGACCGTTGGGCAGGCTGCGCGCAGTCCCGTTTCCAGGGCCTGCTGCATCTGTTTCATGCGTTCGATGCCCACTTCGAGTTCTGCCAGCGTCGCCTCGGCTGCCGCACCGAAGCCGGCAATTCCGATCAGGTTCTCCGTACCCGCCCGCCGCCAGCTTTCCTGTCCCCCGCCGACGATCATCGGCGCGATCTGCAGGGCGGGGCGAACGATCAGGGCGCCAACACCGGCGGGGCCGCCGATCTTGTGCGCGGACAGGCTGACCAGGTCCGCCACGGCGACCAGATCGGCCAGCATCATCTTGCCTGCGGCCTGAATGGCATCGACATGCAGCAGCGCACCCGCCTCGCGACAGATCGCGGCGACCTCGGCAATCGGTTGCACCACACCTGTTTCATTATTGGCGGCCATGACGGAGACCAGTGCCGCCGCCTCATCATTGGAAGTCAGAAGCATGCGCAGCGCGTCCAGATCGAGGCGCCCGTGCCCATCAACGGGAACAATCTCGCCATTCAGTCGTTCGGCGGTGCGCAGGGTGGCGTCATGCTCGACTGCCGAGACCAGTATCCGGCGGTCCGGCCAGACCGACAGCGCCCAGTTGCCGGCTTCCGTCCCGCCACCGGTGAAACAGACGTCTGCGGCCCGACAACCGGCCAGTGCCGCAACCTGACGGCGGGCCATATCCAGCCGCGCGCGGGCAGCACGGCCCTCCGCGTGCACGCTGGACGGATTGCCGACGCCGTCCATGACAGCCTGCATCGCCGCCCTGGCCTCGGGCCGCAGCGGTGCAGTCGCGTTGAAATCCAGGTAATGTCGCTGCTTCAGCATGGTGCCAGATCAGCACCGGCGCGCGGTGCCGTCAATCTTCACCGCAGGAAATGACGCGCACCAGCGGCTCCGCATCCTTCGCCTGCTGCGCTTCCAGCTCTTCCACCCGCGCCCGCAGGGCCTCCATCTCCGCCAGCATCGCCGACAGCTTCTGGGCCATGGGATTGGTGGAGCCATCCGTCGGCATGCCGTAGGCGGCGAAGGTCGGCAGGTGATCGTCGGGGTTCTCCACCAGTCGCGGCTTCGACTTGTTCACGACTTCGGCGGGGATGCCGACCACGGTCGCACCCGGCGGCACTTCCTTCACGGCCACGGCGTTTGCGCCGACACGCGCGCCCTTGCGAACGATGATCGGCCCCAGAACCTGTGCGCCGGAGCCGACGATGACGTCATCCTCCAGCGTCGGATGCCGCTTCTGGCCAACCTGCGCCGCAGAGTTCACCGACGGCGCGACGCCGCCCAGCGTCACGTCATGGTACAGGGTGACATTGTTGCCGATCTCCGCCGTCTCCCCGATCACGACGCCCATGCCGTGATCGACGAAGAAGCCGGAGCCGATGGTGGCGCCGGGATGAATCTCGATGCCCGTCAGGAACCGCCCGATCTGGGAAAGCCACCGCCCGGCCAGATGCAGCCTGCGCTGCCACAGCCAGTGCGCGGCGCGATAGATCAGCACGGCATGAAAGCTCGGGTAACAGAGCGCGACCTCAAGCATCGACTTGGCGGCGGGATCCCGCGCCATGATGGCCTTGATGTCAGATCGCAGAGACTGCCACATGGCGTCACTCCCCGGTGCATTGTTCCGGATGCGGAACAGCACCCGATACCAGCTATATATTCTACGCATTTTGTTCGTCAAACCACCACCCGCTCACAGAGGGGTGTCCGGAAAACTGGAATAGCGGCGCCAATGGGCGTATATGGGGCGCCGCCCCGCGGATTCCTGCGCTGTGCCGCACAGCATTGCAGGTGATGCCCCCAAATCTGTCTGAGGATCATTCAGTCCCCATGCCCGAAGTCATTTTCAACGGACCGGAAGGTCGTCTCGAAGGTCGCTATCATCACGTCGAGGACGAAACCGCTCCGATTGCCCTGATACTGCATCCGCACCCGCTTTACGGCGGCAACATGAACAACCGGCTTGTCTTCAACATGTTCCAGCTGTTCAAGGCGCGGGGATTTGCGGTCTTGCGGTTCAACTTCCGGGGTGTTGGCCGCAGCCAGGGTGAACACGACCAGGGCATTGGCGAGCTCTCCGATGCCGCCTCCGCACTTGACTGGATGCAGCAGATCAAGCCGGACGCGCGCGCCTGCTGGATCGGCGGCTATTCGTTCGGAGCCTGGATCGGCATGCAGTTGCTGATGCGCCGGCCCGAGGTCGAGGGCTTCATTTCCGTCTCCCCCCCCGCCAACATGTTCGATTTCACCTTCCTCGCTCCGTGCCCGTCGTCGGGCATCATCGTGCAGGGTACGGAAGATGATCTGGTGCCGGAGCCGGATGTGCAGAAACTGGTTGATCGCCTGAAGACGCAGAAGGGGATCATCATCGACTACGAGAAGATTGATGGTGCCAACCACTTCTATGAGCAGGAGATGGAAGAGGTCGATCAGTTGATCGGCAGCTACGTCGATCGCCGCCGTGCCGCGATCGAGGGGCTCTGAGCCACCTCCGCAGGATCACTCCGCTGCTGACCTCTGACCCGGCCAGACGACTTCCCCGCCGGGCATGGGATGCGGCACGCCTGTGGTGCCGGGTAGACTGAGCGGCAGGTCCCGCCACGCCCTGACGGCCAGGAAGGCGAAGGCCTGCGCCTCCACCGCATCACCGTCATGGCCGATGGCTTCCACGGGGTCCACCGGCACGCCCAGCGTTTCCGCCAGTTGGTGCATCAGTGTCGGATTGTGCCGTCCGCCACCGGTCACCAGCCAGCGCAGCGGCGGTTGCGGCAGGTGGGGCAGGGCACGCGCGACCGATTGCGCCGTGAACGCGGTGAGTGTCGCCGCCCCATCCTCGGTCGAGAGCGCTTCCGGCCAGCTTTCGGGCTGGAATTCCTCCCGATCCAGGGACTTTGGTGGTGGTCGGTCGAAATAGGCATTGTCCATCAGGTCGCGTAACCAGTCCGCATCGACCTGACCAGCCGCCGCCGCCTTGCCGTCCGTGTCACGGCCCGTTCCGGTACGCCGCAGCATCCAGTCGTCGATAAGCGCATTGGCGGGCCCGGTGTCAAATGCCAGCAACGCCTCCGCATCCGCACCGATCCAGGTGACATTACCGACCCCGCCCAGGTTCAGCACGGCCAGTGGCCGGGGCAGACCGGCGGTCATGGCGGCATGGAACAGCGGTGCGAAGGGCGCACCCTCCCCGCCCGCTGCCACATCTGCCTTGCGGAACCCGGTGACGACCGGCAGGCCATAGCGATTGGCAAGCGCCAGGGCATCACCGATCTGCACGGTCACCCGTCGCGATGGATCGTGGAAGGTCGTCTGGCCGTGAAATCCGATCAGTTGCGGTCGGGCGTCCGGAAATTCCGCCAGAAAACTGTCGATGGCGCGGACATGGGCCGTGGTCACCACCGCTCTCGCCGTATCGGAGGCGACGGGCTGGCCGAAGTCGGCACGGATCGCCGCCTGTTCCTCCGGCAGATAGCCGTATCCGGAACGGGGGCCGAGTTCGGCAATGGTTTCGCCATCGCTGGTCAGCAGCGCCACGTCGACACCGTCGACGGAGGTTCCGCTCATCAGTCCAAGCACGGTCATGGGTGCATCGCTTCCGGTCATGGGGGGAGTGTGCTACAGCCGCCACCGAACGCCAAGGCAGCTTCGCCCCGGCAGGACGATCCAGTACCCGAAGGCAACACGATGACCAGTCCCGATACCGATGTTCGCTCCGACTTCCTGAACGCCATGCACAGCCGCGGCTACGTGCACCAGTGCACTGATACAGCAGGTCTCGATACAGCGCTGATCGACGGGGTGGTCCCGGCCTATATCGGGTTCGACTGCACTGCTGACAGCCTGCATGTCGGCAGCCTGGTCCAGATCATGATGCTGCGCTGGCTGCAGAAGACCGGCCACAAGCCCATCGTGCTGCTGGGCGGTGGCACGACGCGGATCGGCGACCCGTCGGGGCGCGACGCCGCACGGCAGTTGCTGACAGACGAGGATATCGCCAGCAACATGGCCGGCATCCGCAAGGTGTTCGAGAAGTTCCTGACCTTCGGCGACGGACCGACCGACGCGATCATGGTCAACAACGCCGACTGGCTGGACGGGCTGGCCTACATTCCGTTCCTGCGGGACGTGGGGCGGTATTTCTCCGTCAACCGGATGCTGAGCTTTGATTCGGTGAAGCTGCGGCTGGAACGGGAGCAGTCGCTGACGTTCCTGGAATTCAACTACATGATCCTGCAGGGCTACGATTATCTGGAGCTGTCGCGTCGTGTCGGCTGCCTGCTGCAGATGGGTGGATCGGACCAGTGGGGCAATATCGTCAATGGTGTCGAACTGACCCGACGCATCGACCAGCGTGAGATATATGGCCTGACGTCCCCGCTGATCACCCTGGCCAACGGGCAGAAGATGGGCAAGACGGCGCAGGGCGCGGTCTGGCTGAACGAGGATCGCCTGAGTGCGTATGACTACTGGCAGTTCTGGCGCAATACGGCGGATGCTGACGTCATCCGCTTCCTGAAGCTGTTCACCGAACTCCCGCTGGACGAGATCGAGGGACTTTCGCGGCTGGAGGGTCAGGAACTGAACGAGGCCAAGAAGCGCCTCGCCGACGCCGCCACCACGATGGTGCATGGTGCCGCCGCCGCCGCTGCCGCAGCCGAGACCGCCCGCAAGGCGTTCGAGGAAGGTGACAGCGCCGAGGGCCTGCCGACACTGGACGTATCCGCCGCGACGGTCGCGGAGGGTGCTGCCCTGATCGATCTGATGATCGGGGCCGGAATGGCGAAGTCGCGCGGCGAGGCGCGGAAGCTGATCCGTGGCGGCGGTGTCCGCCTGGCGGACGAGAAGATTGCCGATGAGGGGCTGACCCTGAACGCGGATGCCTTTGGCGACGGCAGTGTCAAGCTCTCCGTCGGCAGGAAGCGGCATGTCCTCATGCGGATTGCCGACTGATACGGGCGGCTCCGGGCGGTTTGGCGGGAATCCAGCCTGGCCGCCGCCGCCGCAACCCGGACTCAATTGCCGGATTCGGAAAATTTTACCTGATTGCTCTGGAAAGTGGCTCCTGACCCGGCAGTTGCTGCCGGGTGCGATTCACCTGAATTTCATCGGAAAAATATAAAAATAATAGAAAAAACAAAGGGTAACGCGATTTTGGCATAGTTGGCACATAGGTTGAAATCAGTTCGGTACACGGCGCCAAGGCGCTCAACAGGTGTACCGGGGAACCAGAGAAGAAGGTTCCCACGAACAGGAGAAGACCTAATGACACTTTCGGTGAACACCAATGTCAGCGCGATGGTGGCCCTTCAGCAGCTCAACGCAACCAATCGTGACATGGCGGAGGTTCAGACCCGTATCAATACCGGCCTGAAAGTTGCCGGTCCGAAGGACAATGGCGCGGTCTATGCCATCGCCCAGAACATGCGCGGCGAGATCGCCGGGTTCGAGGCGGTGAAGACAGCCCTGGACAACGCGGTCAGCGTCGTCGATGTGGGACTGGCCGCCGGGCAGACAATTTCGGACCTGCTGATCGAGATGAAGGAGAAGGCGGTCGCCGCCCTGGACTCCAGCCTCGATACCTCCAGCCGCAACGCGCTGCAGAACGATTTCGCTGCCCTGCGTGACCAGATCGGGACCATCTCCGGCAATGCCGAGTTCAATGGCTTCAACATGCTGGATGGCTCCGCCTCCTCCATCGCCGTGCTGGCCAATCCGGATGGTGATACCATCACCGTGACGGCCCAGAACATGACCACCGGCACCGCCGGACTGGCCCTGTCGGCCCTGTCGCTGGCGACGGCAACCAACGCAGCGGCTGCGCGCTCCTCGATCGACTCAGCCATCGATACGGCCAACCAGCAGCTTGCCCAGTTGGGCACCCGCGCCAAGTCCATCGAGATACATCAGGGCTTCGTGGACAAGCTGATCGACAGCCTGACCTCCGGTGTCGGCAATCTGGTCGATGCGGACCTGGCCAAGGAAAGCGCCCGCTTGCAGGCCCTGCAGATCAAGCAGCAGCTTGGCACCCAGGCACTGTCCATCGCCAACCAGGCGCCGCAGAGCATCCTCGGCCTCTTCGGCTAAGACCCGGCGTCTGCAGACTGAAACGGACAGGGCCTCGGCAATCGCCGGGGCCCTTTCGATTCAGTCCGGCAGACCTGCCGCCACCTGCCGCAGCGCGTCCGCTGTCGCCGCATCGGCAGGCAGAAAGGCCTCGATGGCGATCTCCGACAGGGTCACGTCGACCGGCGTGCCGAACAGCGTTGTCGTGCTGAACAGCGACAGGATCGCGCCGCCCTCGGTGCGGATCCGCAGTGGCATGACATAATCGATCATGTCGGCGGGGAATGCGTCGGCTGCATCATCCGCCGGGTCCTGGTCAGCGGCTGAACCGGAAGGGGCGTGGGGTCAGTCCGGTGATCCCGCGTCCCGGATCAGCGACCGCGATAGGTTTCGACGTTCTGATCCGGCAGCCAGACACCGGCGGGCGGTTCCCCGGTCTGGTAGAAGACGTCGATGGGAATGCCGCCGCGCGGATACCAGTAGCCGCCGATGCGCAGCCAGACAGGGGCGATGCAGTCCACGATCCGCCGCGCGATCAGGATCGTGCAATCCTCGTGAAACGCCCCGTGATTGCGGAAGGCGCCGAGGAAGAGCTTCAAGCTCTTGCTCTCCACGATTTCCCGGTCCGGCACATAGTCGATGACCAGCCGCGCGAAGTCCGGCTGTCCGGTGACCGGGCAGATGGAGGTGAATTCCGGTGCGGTGAAACGCACCAGATAGGGATGACCGACGTGCGGGTTGGGCACCGCATCCAGCAGTGCCGTGTCCGGGTCGTCCGGCAGGGCGCTTTGCTGGCCCAGGTGTTTCAGATCGTCCTGCATGGTTCTGCCGTATCCTGATTGCGCATCCGGTTCCGTCCTGCCAGCAGCTGTGGCAATGTCCGCCCCCATGATTCCGCGACTTGTTCTTTTCGACTGCGATGGCACGCTGGTGGACAGCCAGGCTGGCATTGTCACGTCCATGCAGACCGCATTCCTCAGCTTCGGCTTGATTGCACCGCCGCCGGAAGGGGTCAAGCGCGTCGTGGGCCTCAGCCTGGATGTTGCGGTGCGCCAGCTGGCACCGGCGCTGGGCCAGTCCGACGCCTTGCAGGTCGCCGCGCTCTACAAGGAAACCTTCCGCAACCTGCGGCTTTCCGGCGAACTTCAGGAGCCGCTGTACGAGGGGGTGAAGGCTGCGGTGCTGGAACTCGACCGGCCCGACACCATTCTGGGCGTCGCGACGGGCAAGAGCCGCAGGGGCCTGTTCGCGGTGCTGGAACGGCACGGAATGCAGGTGCGGTTCCAGACCCTTCAGACCGCCGATGATGTGGCGGCAGGCAAGCCTGCGCCCGACATGTGCCTGAAGGCCTGCGCGGAGACCGGCATCGAACCGGCAGCGACCGTGGTGATCGGTGACACGACCTTCGACATGCAGATGGCCCGCAGCGCAGGTGCCACGCCGGTCGGCGTCGCCTGGGGCTATCATGGGGTCGATGAATTGCGGGACGCAGGCGCGGTCGAGATTGTCGCGCACCCGCGTGAGATAGCGCTTGCGGTGCAGCGCATTCTGCCGGGAGAGGATGCGGCATGAAACGGTTTCACAAGTCTGCCGGGACGCAGGTCGCGGACGGTGGTCATGCCGTGCTGCTGGACGGGCGTCTGATCCGCACGCCGGCGCGCAGGCCCCTGGTGGTGCCCAGCCTGACCCTGGCGGAGGCCATCGCGGCAGAATGGGATGCCCAGGGGGAGGAGATCGACCACCGCGCCATGCCGCTGATGCGCATGGCGGGTACGGCCATCGACGACCTGGCCGGGATGCGCGACCAGACAGCGGATGCCGTGGCGCGTTATGCGGAGACGGACATGGTCTGTTTCTGGGCTGCGGAGCCGCAGAAGCTGGTGGAGCGCCAGCAGGCGACATGGCGGCCCTTGCTCGACTGGCTGGAGCAGATGTTCGCCGCTCCCCTGGCCGTGACCACCGACATCCACGCGCAGCAACAGCCACCGCAGAGTCTCCGCGCACTGCATGAACATGTGCATCGCCTCGACAGCTTTCGTCTGGTGCCGCTTTCGGTGGCGACGGGTACGGCGGGGTCGCTGGTGATCGGGCTGGCGCTGGTACTGGGGCGGCTCACGGCGACGCAGGCCTTCGATGCCGCGCAGCTTGACGAAACCTTCCAGATCGAGGAATGGGGCGAGGATGACGAGGCGCGGCGTCGCCGGGCGGGTATCGTGACCGAATTCGAGGCGGTGGAGCGGTTCTGCCGTGCCCTGGATGACGCAGACATGCCGCCCGCCGGAGCCGCTGGCGCTTCGTGACCAATTACCTATGATCTGAAAATTCAGATTCGCGAGACAGAACAACAGGCGGGGAGCATTCGATGCAGGACATCGTTCAGATGCTGGAGGAGAAGCGGGCCAAGGCGCGCGCGGGCGGCGGCGAGCGCCGGGTGCAGGCGCAGCATGCGCGTGGCAAGCTTTCGGCGCGGGAGCGGATCGAGCTGCTGCTCGACGAGGGCTCGTTCGAGGAATGGGACATGTTCGTCGAACATCGCTGCACCGACTTCGGCATGAGCGAGAACAAGATTCCCGGCGACGGCGTCATTACCGGCTATGGCACGGTGAACGGTCGGTTGATCTTCGTCTATTCGCAGGATTTCACCGTCTTTGGTGGTGCGCTGTCGGAGATGCATGCCCGCAAGATCTGCAAGATCATGGACAAGGCGCTGCAGGTCGGCGCGCCGGTCATCGGCATGTGCGATTCCGGCGGTGCCCGTATCCAGGAAGGCATCGACAGCCTGGCGGGCTACGCCGACGTGTTTCAGCGCAATGTGCTGGCCTCCGGCGTCGTACCGCAGATTTCCATGATCATGGGGCCGTGCGCGGGTGGTGCCGTCTACAGCCCGGCCATGACGGACTTCATCTTCATGGTGAAGGACACGTCCTACATGTTCGTGACCGGCCCCGACGTCGTGAAGACGGTGACGGCGGAGACCGTGACGGCGGAACAACTGGGTGGCGCGATCACGCATACCACCAAGTCCTCCGTCGCCGATCTGGCCCTGGACAACGACATGCAGGCCATTGCGCAGGCGCGCCGGTTCATCGATTTCCTGCCTGCCTCCAACCGCGAGGAAGCGCCTGTTCGTCCCACGTTCGACGATCCGGAACGGCAGGAAGCCTCCCTCGACACCCTGGTGCCGTCGAACCCCAACAAGCCCTACGACATGATGGAACTGGTGGAGAAGATCGTCGATGAAGGCGATTTCTTCGAGATCCAGCCGGGCTTTGCCAAGAACATCATTGTCGGCTTTGGCCGCATGGAGGGGCAGACGGTCGGTATCGTCGCCAACCAGCCGATGGCGCTGGCCGGGTGCCTGGATATCGACTCCTCCAAGAAGGCCGCGCGCTTCGTGCGCTTCTGCGACTGTTTCAACATCCCGCTGGTAACGCTGGTCGACGTGCCCGGCTTCCTGCCCGGCACGTCGCAGGAATATGGCGGACTGATCAAGCACGGGGCGAAGCTGCTCTACGCCTATGCCGAGGCCACGGTGCCGAAGGTCACGGTGATCACCCGCAAGGCCTATGGCGGTGCCTACGACGTGATGAGTTCCAAGCATCTGCGTGGTGACGTGAACATGGCCTGGCCGAACGCGGAAATCGCGGTCATGGGTGCCAAGGGTGCGGTGGAGATCATCTTCCGCGCCGACATCGGCGATGACGCGAAGATCGAGGCGCGGACGGAGGAATATCGCAAGACCTTCGCCAATCCGTTCATTGCCGGTGCGCGGGGCTTCATCGACGACATCATCATGCCGCACAACACCCGCTTCCGGATCATCAAGTCCCTCAGGATGCTGAAGACCAAGAAGCTGGAGAACCCCTGGAAGAAGCACGATAATATTCCGTTATAGGAAGCAGGCGGGTTGGCCGGGTCGGCCAACCCGCCGTCTCCAGTTACCGACCTCTGCCTTCTGACAGCGTCTGTCCGGAAAGACCGTCAACCCTTGCGCGGCTTCGCCACCCCATCCCCGACAGCCGTGACACCCGCCGCAATGTCCTGAATGACAACGGCCCCGGCGCCTATGGTGGCTCCGTCACCCACCGTCGCCCCGGGGCGTGCCACGGCGCCCGCACTGAACAGTACCCGCGCGCCAATGCCGACATTGCCAGCCAGATGCGCACCGACCGCGATATGGCTGCAGTCGCCGACCTGACAGTCGTGGCTGACCGTCGCACCGGTATTGATGATCACGTGGCGACCCAGCCGTACGCCGGTCTGCAGCACCGTGCCTGCGAAGATCATGCAGCCGTCACCGGTCACGGCGGACGGTGAGACCCAGGAAAAGGGGTGGACCAGGGTCGCGAACGCACAGCCGTCCAGGGCTGCCGCCAGTCTGGCGCGGGCGCCATTGTCGCCGACGGCAATCAGCCATTCGGTGTCCGCGGCCTTGTGTTCGGTGGGGTCTCCCGACAGGACCGGCACGCCCAGCAGGGTCTTGCCCCAGGCTACGCTGTCCTGGTCCAGCAGGCCCTTGATCCGCCGTCCCGCAGCCTGCGCCGCCTCGATACATTCGCGGGCATGTCCGCCTGTCCCGACGATGAGCAGGGGCGGGGCGGTCATGCCGGCTTCAGTCGCTTGCCAGGGTCAGGCGCAGGCCGTCCCGGAAAACCATCTCGGCCGGAACATCGAAGGCCGCCGTGGCGCGGGCCGGATCACCGATGGAGGTCCGGATATCGCCGGTGCGGGCGTCCGCATGGGTGATGTCGGCCTCCGCGCCGCAGATTTCCGCCACCATGTGGGCCAGTTCCAGCACCGACGTCGATTTGCCTGTGCAGACATTGTAGACCGCGCCTGCACCGCCGCCCGCATCCATGGCCGCGACCAGGTGCCGGACCACATCGCCGACAAAGACGAAATCGCGAACCTGTCCGCCGTCCCCGAAGATGGTGATGCCCTGACCGGCCTTGATCCGGTCGGTGAAGATCGCGATGACGCCGGAATAGGGGGACTTGGGGTCCTGGCGGGGGCCAAAGACGTTGAAGAATCGGAAGCCGGTGTTTGGCACACCGTGAACGCCGTGCGCCACCCGGCCATGCAGCTCACAGCCCAGCTTGTCCGCGCCATAGGCGGACAGGGGCTTCGTGATCGCATCCTCGTTCAGCGGTACATTGGCATTGTCGCCGTAGACTGCGGCGGACGAGGCATAGACCACCGGTATGGCCTTGCCGTCCTTCGCCGTGCGGGCGGCGTCGAAGATGGTGATGGTGCCGGTCAGGTTGGTGCGGTGGCTGGAAACCCACTCCTCCGTGCAGCGCTGCACGGAGGCGACGGCGGCCAGATGGAAGCAGCCGTCCTTGCCAGCCAGCTCACGCTCCATCAGTGCGGCGTCGGAAATGTCACCGACAATGATCTCCGCGCCTTCCGGCACGTTCTCCCGCTTGCCGGTCGACAGGTCGTCGACGATGGTGACCTGATCGCCGCGCTTCATCAGGAATTCCGTCAGATGCGAGCCGATGAAGCCGCATCCCCCGGTCACAAGCCAGTGTGCCATCGCATCAAGTCTCCCGATCTGTCGCGGGGTTCAGAGCCCCAGTGTGCTGCGCACGGCCTCGATGAACTGGTCAACCTGGATCGGCTTGGCCAGATAGGCATCCGCGCCGGTTTCCAGCACCTTGCTCTCGTCCCCGGCAGTAGCCATCGTCGTCACCACGATGATGGGCACGTCCTTCAGCGCCGGATCCGCCTTCATCTGGCGTACCAGATCCAGGCCCGACACGCCCGGCAGCATGACGTCCATGATGATCAGGTCAGGCGTTTCCTCCGCCGCCAGCTCCAGGGCTTCCTGCCCGTCGTCGGCTGTAACCACGTCGCAGTCGAGCTGTTGCAGGGCAGAAGCATAGACTTCCTGCACCAGCATATTGTCCTCAACGACCAGAATACGCTTTTCCATCTGCTCCCCAGTTTCCCAATTCGCAGTCGGCGCTCAACCCAGACCCGGGTATGCGGCGCGGACCGCGGCGGCCGTTTCCGGCGCCATGTTGACCAATTCCTGTGCAAGAGTCAGGCCTTCCTGCTCATTGCCCTGCTTGACCGCGATTTCGCAGGCGCTTGCCTTTTCCTTCATGGCCCCGAGACCGACAGATCCGGAGCTGGATGTCAGGTCATGGGCCTGCTGGCGCACCCCTTCCATGTCCCGCGAATCAATGGCTGTCTGCAGGATCGCCACCTTCTCCTGCATCTGTACGAGAAACTTGCCGAGGAGCATTTCCACCAGCTGGTCGCCCAGGCTGGATTTCAGCGCCTCGAACGCCGCTGCATCAAACTGTTCTGACATGGCCGTCACATCTCCACATCCCGGATCCGCCAATCTGCGTGACGCTACCCGAACGCCATGCAGAATGCGAGACCTGCAATCCGCACGGCGGTGTCGCTACTCCTGCGCACTTGATCCAACCGGCGGGTACACCTAGTTTCGCGCAACATGTGCAGGGAAACTGATTGAGGCGAGAAGGGGATGGCGATGCGTTTCGAAGGCACCAGCAACTATGTGGCGACCGAGGATCTGATGGTGGCGGTCAATGCCGCAGCCACCCTTGAGCGGCCTCTGCTGATCAAGGGCGAACCGGGAACCGGCAAGACGGTACTGGCGCACGAAGTGGCAAAGGCGTTCAACGCCAACCTGATCGAGTGGCATATCAAGTCCACCACCAAGGCCCAGCAGGGCCTGTACGAATATGATGCGGTCTCGCGCCTGCGTGATTCCCAGCTGGGTGACGAGCGGGTGAAGGACATCCGCAACTACATCAAGCGCGGCAAGCTCTGGGATGCCTTCACGGCGGAAGAACGTCCGGTGCTGCTGATCGACGAGATCGACAAGGCGGACATCGAGTTCCCGAACGATCTGCTGCTGGAACTCGACCGCATGCAGTTCTTCGTCTACGAGACCGGTGAGACCATCGTGGCGCAGCAGCGCCCGCTGATGATCATCACCTCCAACAACGAGAAGGAACTGCCGGACGCTTTCCTGCGCCGCTGTTTCTTCCACTACATCCGCTTCCCGGATACGGAGACGATGCAGGAGATCATCGAGGTGCATTATCCGAACATCCAGTCCGAACTGGTGTCGGAAGCGCTGAAGATCTTCTACGATATCCGCGAGGTTCCGGGTCTGAAGAAGAAGCCTTCGACGTCGGAGCTGCTGGACTGGCTGAAGCTGCTGATGGCGGAAGACCTGACGGCGGAGACACTGCGCAGCCGCGACCCGAAGAAGCTGATTCCGCCGCTGCACGGTGCGCTGCTGAAGAACGAGCAGGACGTGCACCTGTTCGAACGGCTGGCGTTCCTTGCCCGTCGTGAGCAGAACAAGAACTGAGGTCTCGTCGTCACCTTGCGCGATGAACGGTCCGATCAGGAGGTAACTGCATGTTCGTGAATTTCTTTCTGGAACTGCGCGAGAACAAGGTACCCGCGACGCTGCGCGAGTACCTGACCCTGATCGAAGCCGTGCAGCGCGGGGTGGCGGGCTACAGTGTCGAGGATTTCTACTACCTGTCCCGCGCCACGCTGGTGAAGGACGAGAAGAACCTCGACAAGTTCGACCAGATCTTCGGCAAGTGCTTCAACGGGCTGGACTTCGTGTCCGACCAGGTGGACCAGGAAATCCCCGAGGAATGGCTGAAGAAGCTGGCCGAGAAGGTGCTGACCGAAGAGGAAATGGCGGAGATCGAGTCCCTCGGCGGTTTCGAGGAACTGATGGAGACACTGAAGAAGCGCCTGGAGGAGCAGAAGAAGCGCCACCAGGGCGGCAACAAGTGGATCGGCACCGCCGGAACTTCGCCCTTCGGCGCCCACGGCTACAATCCGGAAGGTGTCCGCATCGGCCAGAAGGAAAGCCGCCACCGCCGCGCGGTGAAGGTCTGGGACAAGCGCGACTTCAAGAACCTGGATGACAATGTCGAACTGGGGACCCGCAACATCAAGGTCGCCCTGCGCCGCCTGCGCCGCTTCGCCCGTGAGGGTGCGGACATGGAGCTGGACCTGCCCGATACCATCAAGTCGACGGCGGAGAACGCGGGCTTTCTGGACCTGAAGATGGTGCCGGAGCGCCGCAATACCATCAAGGTGCTGCTGATGCTGGATATCGGCGGCTCGATGGACGACCACATCCGTACCTGCGAGGAGCTGTTCTCGGCCGCAAAGACCGAGTTCAAGCACATGGAGCACTACTACTTCCACAATTGCCTCTACGAGAAGCTGTGGAAGGACAACAAGCGCCGCCATTCGGAGTTCGTTGATGCCTGGCAGGTGCTGCACACCTATCCGGCTGACTACAAGGTGGTCTTTGTCGGTGACGCGACCATGAGCCCCTACGAGATCGTCTATCCCGGCGGCTCCGTCGAGCACTGGAACGAGGAATCCGGCGAGGTCTGGATGAAGCGTTTCCTCGACATCTATCAGCGCGCCATCTGGCTGAACCCGGTACCGGAGAAATACTGGGACTACACGCCCTCGATCAAGCTGATCCAGGAACTGATGGGCAACCGGATGTTCCCGCTGACGCTGGAAGGCCTGGAAAAGGGCATGAAGGAACTGTCGAAGTAGGGTTCTCGACGCGCCGCCGCTCAGCGAGTTTCTCGCGGCATCGGGCGACGGATCCCTATCGGAACGCCTTCCGTGCCGCCGCTGTCACCACGCCCCAGGCGGCATTGACCGACAGGCCCGTGATCAGGCCCATGACCGGATCGCCCGATGGCTCGATGCCCTTCATCGGAAAGACCACGGCGACGGCGATCAGGGTGGGGGCCACGGCGCCGAAGATGGCGACCAGGATCCAGTACTTCAGGCCGCGTCCGAACCAGGGCGCGATCAGGCCCAGCACGATGCCCCAGACACCACCCCAGAAGGTGATGGAGACAAGCTGCGGCACGCCGAACGGCTCCACCGGCTGCATGGGGAAGGGGGCGAAGCTGGCGATGCCTGCGTCATGGAGCAGCATCAGCACGATCTGATGCCCCGCCAGCACACCGATGCAGCCCGCTATGAACCAGAGCAGCAGGGAGCGGGCGGAACGCATGATCAGCCTTTGCCTTCCGCCGGATACCAGTTGGGCTCCCGCTTCTCCAGGAAGCTGGCCAGGCCTTCATCCGCTTCCGGCGTCAGACGCTTGGCGGCGTGGGGACGGACCATCTCTTCCATCTCCAGCGCCGAGAAATACAGCGCCGAATACTTCAGGATCGATTCCTTGGACTGCGCCAGGGCTTCCGGCGGGCAGTGCAGCAGGGCGTCGATGATCGGGGCCGCCGTCGCGTCCAGATCGGCGGCATCACAGACCTCGTCCACCAGCCCGATGTCCATGGCGCGCTCGCCATTGAACCGCTCGCAGGTCAGCGAATAGCGCCGCGTCCGTCCCGGGCCCATGCGGGAGATCAGCTGCGGGAAGATCGGTGCGGCCATCAGCCCCCAGCGTGCTTCCGTGATCGAGAAGATGGCGTCCCGCGCCGCCACGATGATGTCGCAGGCCGCTGCCACCCCCGCGCCGCCGCCGAAGCAGCCGCCGTGGATCAGGGCGATGGTGGGCTTCGGGAAGGTGGTCAGGCCCTGCACCGCGTGGGTCGTGTTGCGCGACACCTCCGCGTTGGCGTTCCAGTCCTTCACCCGCACCTCCCGGATCCAGGACAGGTCGGCGCCCGCCTGGAAATGCTTGCCGCGACCCCGGATCACCACCACGCGGCAGGCGTCGTCCGCCGCCAGCCTGCCGAAGGTCTCCAGCAGGGCGCTGATCATCTCGCCATTGTAGGCATTGTTGCGCTCCGGCCGGTTCAGCCAGACCGTCGCTACACCGCGTCCGTCAATCTCTGTCTCGACGACACTCATGCTTCGTTCTCCCCTTGTGTATCCGCCTTGCCGATCCAGTCCGGGAACGTCCCGCTCGCCGGATCGAAGATCGCGTTCATCCGCCGCAGCCGCTCGATCGGTGCCAGCGTCGCGGCAATCAGTGGATCATCCGGCATGGCTGTTGCCAGCTTCGACCCCCCGATATCCCCCGCCAGCCCCCCCAGCGCGCCATCGATCTCCGCCTCGCTCAGCGTGCCCTTGGCCCGCAGACTGCCAATCAGGGCCGCTACGGCAAGCAGCAGTCCGGCAGTCTGGGCATCGGAGATATCGGCGTCACTGGTCATGGTGGCTCATCCGGTTCCTGTTACGGGCAAGAATGATTGGTGATCCCGACAGGATTCGAACCTGTGACCTACTGATTAGGAATCAGTTGCTCTATCCTGCTGAGCTACGGGACCACGCAGGGCGGAACCTATCAGCGCAGTTCGTGGGCGGAAAGTCCTGAAACGCGCTACTCCGCCGCGACCTGCAGCCGTTCTAGCCCTCTGGCGGGATCTCGGTCGCCGTTGCGCAACCGCGCCAGGTCATGGGCGTTCTGCAGCCTCAGCCACTGGTCTGCGGTTGAGCCAAGCACCGCCTCCAGCCGCACGGCCATTTCCGGTGAGATTGCGCTTTCACCACGGATAACGCGATAGAGCTGGGACCGCGTCACACCCAGGGCCTTTGCACCTTCGGCAACAGTGACCTCAAGGGCTTCCAGGTCATCCCTTATCAGGCCGCCGGGATGTGGAGGGGAATGCATCGGCATGGCTCCTTTCCTCAGTGATAGTCCAGCAGATCGACCTCGGTCGCCTTGCCATCTTCGAACCGGAACACGATCCGCCAGTTCCTGTTGACCCGGATCGACCATTGTCCCGCAAGATCTCCAGTCAGGGGATGCAGCCGGAACGAGGGGTTTGTCAGGTCGTCCAGTGTCCGGGCTCCATCCAGGGCAGCAATGACCCGCTCCAGCCGTTCAATGTTCTCTGTAGGCAGGCCTCGACGCTCGCCCCGTTCGTAGAGATTCTTCAGTCGCTTGTGTCGGAAACTTTCAATCATCCAATACTCTTCATGTATGTAATTCATCGCATGTCGCGCGACAAGCGAATACCGCTTTGTGAGTCCGGGATGTTCCCATTCTCCATATAGGGGAAGGAATTCCATGGAGAGAACAAGATATCCAAAGACAACCTTGAGTCGCGTTGCTGAATGCGCCGTCAGATGCGCCGCTCAGGCCAGCCCGCCCATCAGCAGGGCGGCGAGCATGATGAAGCCCATGCCGATGTTGGACTTGAACTTGGCCAGGCAGTCGCGGCTGTTGTCGATGTCCACGCGCACGACCTGCCAGACGAAGTGGGCCACGACGGCGGCGAAGCCGAGCAGGAACCAGTGGCTGAAACCGGCCTCCCGCGCCGCCAGCGCCCAGAGCACGATGGTGAGACCGTAGAAGATCCAGAGTGCCGGGCGGGTACGGCGACCCAGCTTCCGGGCGGAGGATTTGACGCCGATCAGCGCGTCGTCTTCCTTGTCCTGGTGCGCATAGATGGTGTCGTAGCCCATGGTCCAGAAGAAGCCACCGGCATAGAGCAACAGGGCGGGCAGTTCGACAGTGCCCGCCGCTGCGGCGTAGCCCATCACGGCCCCCCAGTTGAAGGTCAGGCCGAGCCAGGCCTGCGGCCACCAGGTGACCCGCTTGGTGAAGGGATAGACCACCACCAGGAACAGGGAGAAGACGCCGAGCCAGATGGCCGTCTGCCCGAGCTGCAACAGGATCGAGAGGCCCAGCAGGGCGAGGAAGGCGGCCCAGAGCGTGGCCTGCTTCGCTGTGACCTGACCTGATGGAATCGGGCGCAGCCGCGTGCGTTCGACCTTGCCGTCGAAGTTGCGGTCGGCGATGTCGTTCACCGTGCAGCCCGCACCGCGCATGATCAACGCCCCCAGCCCGAACAGCACGAACAGGCGCAGCGTCTCCAGATCGAGGACCGGGCGGGCAAGGATGATCGACCACCAGCAAGGCCAGAGCAGCAGCCAGGTGCCGACCGGCCGGTCGAACCGGGCCAGCTTGAACCAGGGTTTCAGGAATTCCGGCGCATGGCGATCAACCCAGTTGTCGCCCCGCGCATCGGCGATGATGCTCATGCATCAGCCTCCGTAGCTGCTTCCACTGCTGCCGACGCCTGCTGATCCGCCTCGAACAGCCAGACATCGGTGGAGCGGATGTCGTTGTCCTCCAGCTCCCGCGTCGTCGGCACCGCATAGTGTGCCAGCCGCCGCATGCCGCCGCTCGGGCGGTAGGTCCGTCCGGGATCCCCCATGATGACGGGCGTCCCGGCGGCGACCAGGGTACGGAACCAGTGTTCGACCCGTCCGGCGAGCGGTTGTTCGTAACAGATATCGCCTGCCAGCAGAACATCCGTGTCCGGCAGGATCTGTCCGACCATGTCATCGCCGCGCGCTGTCACGACGACATTGTTGGCTGCGGCATTCAGTTCCGTCGCGGCAACGCTGAAGGGATCGACGTCCACGGCCAGTACGGATCGCGCGCCGGCAATTGCCGCAGCGACGGCCACCAGACCCGATCCGGCGGCGAAATCCACGACCCGCTTGCCGTGCACCACCTCCGGATTGTCCAGGATGTAGCGTGCCAGCGCCTGCCCCCCGGCCCAGGCAAAGGCCCAGAACGGCGGCGGCAACCCCTTCTCCTGCAAGGCTTCTTCGGTCAGTTGCCACAGCGGCACGGCTTCCGTCGCCAGATGCAGCCGCACCTCCGGCACCAGCGGGGAGGGCAGCAGTGCGGTGTTGGCGCGGATGAACGCGGTGCGGTCGTGGATCGATTCAATCATCCGCTGCTTATAGCGTCGCAGTCACGTTACTGCAGCTTTGGTTGAAATCGGGGGCGCGACGGTTATATTCCCGGCACTTTCATCAAGCCCGCCTGGTGCGGGTCACCTGATCTCCGTGCATGGAGCGACCAAATGCTGATTTCCCCGGCCTACGCGCAGGCCGCCGGAGGCGGTGGCGATATTTTCTCCGCCATCCTGCCCCTCGTCCTCATCTTCGGTGTCTTCTATTTCCTGCTGATCCGTCCGCAGCAGAAGAAGATGAAGGAGCATCGCTCCATGGTGGAGAACGTGCGCCGTGGCGACACGGTCGTCACCGGTGGTGGCATCATCGGCCGCGTCACCAAGGTCAAGGACGAGGCGACGATCCAGGTCGAGATCTCGGAGAATGTCCGCATCGATGTCGTCAAGGGCACGCTGACCGAGGTTCGCACCAAGTCGCAGCCCGCTGGCGGCGATGCCAGGCCGGCAGCCGCAGCGAACGAGGACAAGGGCGGACTGCTCGGCAAGCTCGGCTTCAGGAAGTAAGCTGACACGACCATTCGCGTTTCCCGCATCGTGACGTAAAGGCAGCCGATCAAGCTCATGCTCTATTTCGCCAAGTGGAAGATTGCGGTCATCACTGCCGTCTGCCTGATCGGTCTCGTCTTCACGGTGCCGAACTTTCTGACGTCGGAGACGCGGCAGTCTATTCCCGACTGGCTGCCGAACCAGTCGATCAATCTCGGCCTTGATCTGCAGGGCGGTTCGCATCTGCTGCTGCAGATCGACCGGGAGGCCGTGCTGCGGGACCGACTGACGGATCTGGCGGAGACCATGCGCAACGACCTGGGCGAGATTCGCCCGCGTATCCGCCGGTCCGGCTTCCGGGTCGGTGACCTGTCCGTATCCTTCGAGGTGCGTGACACGGATCGCATGGAGGAAGTGCGGGAGGTCCTGCGCGGTCTGGTGACCCAGATCGGTGGTGGCATCTCCGTCGGTGCCGGCGGGCCGGACCTGCAGATCACCACGGACGGCAACCGCTTCATCGCGACGCTGACAGAGGCGGGGATCAACGGTCGCCTGTCATCGGCGGTGCAGCAGTCCATTGAGATCGTGCGTCGTCGTGTCGACGAGACCGGTGTCAATGAACCGACGATCCAGCGCCAGGGCGACGATCGCATCCTGATCCAGTTGCCTGGTATCGATGACCCCGACCGCGTCAAGCGACTGCTTGGTCGTACGGCCAAGATGACCTTCCATCTGGTTGATCTGAGTGCTGATCCGAACGCCGCCCGGCTGCCGCCCGGCACCATGGTGCTCTATGAGGAAGAGGGCGAGGCCCGTATCCCCTGGGCCGTGCGCAAGAAGGTCGAGGTCTCGGGCGAACATCTGGTGGATGCGCAACCGAACTATCAGGACGGTCGTCCGGTGGTGTCCTTCCGCTTCGATGCGGTCGGTGCCCGCAAGTTCGGCCAGATCACCAGCCAGAACGTCGGGCGCCCGTTCGCCATCGTGCTGGATGACAAGGTGATTTCCGCGCCGCGGATCGAAAGCGCCATCCTTCAGGGTTCCGGCATCATCACCGGTGGCTTCTCGGTTCAGGAGGCCAACGACCTGGCCGTCCTGCTGCGTGCCGGTGCCTTGCCCGCGCCGCTCACGATTCTCGAGGAACGCACGGTCGGCCCTGACCTTGGTGCCGACTCCATTGCGGCGGGCGAACTGGCTGCCGTCATCGGTTTCGCGGCGGTCGTGTTCTTCATGTTCCTGGCCTATGGCCCCGTGTTCGGCATCGCGGCGAACACGGCGCTGGTGACCAATCTGGTGCTGATCATCGGGGCGCTGTCCGCGCTGCAGGCGACGCTGACCCTGCCGGGCATCGCCGGTATCGTGCTGACCATCGGCATGGCGGTCGATGCAAACGTGCTGATTTTCGAACGCATCCGGGAGGAACTGGCCAATGGCCGTTCGCCCTTCAATGCGGTGGAGGCCGGTTACCGCCGCGCGCTGACCACCATCGTCGATGCCAATGTCACCACCGGTTTCGCCGCCGCCGTGCTGTTTGCCATGGGTTCCGGCCCGGTGCGCGGCTTCGCGGTGACGCTGTTCCTCGGCATTGTCTGTTCCATGTTCACCGCCATCCTGCTCAGCCGGATGATTGTTGCGCTCTGGCTCCGCCGGAAGCGTCCCAACGTGCTGACGGTCTGAGGAGGATACGCCCATGTTTCGTCTGAAACTCGTTCCCGAGAAGACCAGCCTGCGTTTCATGGAACGCCGCAAGATCGCCTTCGTGCTTTCCGTGCTGCTGATCCTCGGGTCCATCGTCATGTACTTCGGTGAGGGGCTGAACCGGGGCATCGACTTCGAAGGCGGCATCCTGGTCGAGGTCAAGACCGAGGGGCCGGCCGATCTGGCCGCCATGCGCAGCCTGATGAGTGGACTTGGCCTGGGGCAGGTGGCGCTGCAGGAATTCGGCGCGCCCGACGACGTGCTGATCCGCGTCGAACGCCAGCCGGGTGGTGCGGAGGCACAGCAGACAGCGGTCAATACCGTCAAGTCGGCGCTGGACCCGGAATTTCCGGGCATCAGCTACCGCCGTGTCGAGTTCGTCGGGCCGACCGTCTCTGGCGAACTGGTGGAGGCGGCGACAATTGCCGTCCTGACCTCCGTCGTCATCATGCTGATCTACATCTGGCTGCGGTTCGAGTGGCACTTCTCCGTCGGTGCCGTCATCGCACTGGTGCATGACGTGGTGATCACGCTCGGCATGTTCGCGGTGACGGGGATCGAGTTCAATCTGGCTTCCGTCGCGGCGATCCTGACCATCGTCGGCTATTCGATCAACGACACCGTGGTGGTCTATGACCGCATTCGGGAGAATCTGCGGAAGTACAAGCAGATGCCCCTGCCGGACCTGCTGAACGTCTCCATCAACGACACGCTCTCGCGCACCGTGATGACCTCCGTCACCACCCTGCTGGCGCTGGTGGCCCTGTTCATCTTCGGTGGTGAGGTCATTCGCGGCTTCGCCTTCGCGATGATCTGGGGTGTGGTGATCGGTACCTATTCCTCCATCTTCGTGGCGGCGCCGGTTCTGATGGTGCTTGGCCTGAAGCGTGGCACGCGGGACGCGGAGGACGAACAGGGCGACAAGGCGACTGCCTGACAATGGACATCACCCCGGCCATACCCGCCGGTCGCCAGGTCATCGACGGCTATGGCGGCGGTGGTTTCCGGATCAGTCACCAGCGGCGTGAAGGCTCGGTGCTGGTGTTCCCGACCGAAACCCTGTCGTGGTCGATTTCCGCCATGAGTGATCTGACCGCCGATCACTTCCAGCCGGTTCTGGATCGCGCGGCGGAGGTCGAGGTGCTGCTGCTCGGCTGCGGAGCCTCCATCGCCTTCCTGAAACATGACCTGCGCGCGATGCTGAAGGATCACGGCATTGTTGCCGACCTGATGGATACGGGCGCCGCCTGCCGGACCTACAACGTGCTGCTGTCGGAGGATCGCAGGGTCGCCGCCGCCCTGATCGCGGTGGAATGACTGACGACGGAACCAATGGTGCTGCCACCGGTCCGCACGGCCTCGACCCGCTTGCGGCAGACCTGCGGACCGGTGATGCGGACCGGTTCTATACCGCCATGTTCGCCGCCCCGGCACCGCGCAAGCGACTGCTGGCCCTCTACGCTTTCAACCTGGAAGTGGCACGTACGCGGGAGCGGGTTTCCGAGCCGATGCTGGGTCAGATCCGGCTGCAATGGTGGCGGGAGGCGCTGGACGAGATGGCGGCGGGCAAGGTGCGCAACCATCCGGTCTGCGTGGCGCTGAACGACTGGCTCGGGGATGGTTTTCCGGCGGAGGTCAGGACGCGACTGGACGCAATCCTGGCCGCACGGGAACTGGATCTGGAGGACAGTGCCTTCCCGACCCTCGACAGCTTCCGCGACTATGCTGCCGCGACCGGCGGCACCCTGCTGGAACTGGGACTGCATGCCACCGGGACCGCTGGCAAGGGGATCGAACCTGTCGCCCGCCATGTCGGGACCGCCTATGCCATCACCGGTCTGATCCGGGCCATACCCTTCGCCGGGACGGTCGGGCGGATGCTGATCCCGCAGGACGTGCTGGCGGGTGTCGGCGCGACGGACAGTGCGTCCCGGCGCGACCCTGAGCGGATGCGCGAGGCGGTGAGCGCGCTTGCCGATAAGGCCGCCGACTCACTTGCTGCCGCGCGGCAGGCGGCACGGGGTGTCCGTGTGCGGGGTGTGGCGCGGCCCGTGCTGCTCCACTGCACCCTGGCGGAGATGTACCTGAACCGCATCCGCCGCGCGGGACACGATCTTTCCAGTCCGCGGCTCGATCCGGACAATTTCAACCGCATCTCCCGGCTGCTGTTCCGAAATTTCCTGCGCAGATACTGATTCTGTCGAAGTCAGGGTGCCTGCTCTGCGCCGGTCCCCCAGGATCCGCATCGGGGATTGGATGCAGAAGGGGCGGGGAACCTTCCGGTTCGCCCGCCCCCTTGATGTCCTGAACAGATCGCCGCGGATCAGTTGCCGCCGGTGACTTCCAGCATCTGGCCGCTGACGTAGTTCGAAAGCGGCAGGCAGAGCATGACCACCGCACCCGCAGCCTCTGACGGCTTGCCACCACGGCCCATCGGGATCATGCGGTTGGCGGCTTCGATGTTCTGCACCGGCACGCCGATGGGGACCTTGTTGCCTTCCACCTCGATCATCTTCTTCTCGTCGGTGGCCTCGGTCAGGCGGGTCTCGATCAGGCCGAAGGCCACGGCATTGACGTTGACCTGATAGCGGCCCCATTCCTTCGCCAGTGTCTTGGTCAGACCGACGATACCGGCCTTGCCGGCGGAATAGTTGGTCTGCCCGGCATTGCCGCGGGTGCCGGAGACGGAGGAGATATTGACGACCTTGCGGATCACCGCCTCGCCCTGCTTCTCGACCTCTTCCTTCGACTTCACCCGGATGAATTCGGATGCGGCCTTCAGGATGCGCCACGGGGCTTTCAGATGGACGTCGATCATGGCGTCGAACTGGTCGTCGCTCATCTTCTGGATCACCGCGTCCCAAGTGTAGCCCGCATTGTTGACGATGATGTGCAGGTTGCCATAGGTCTCGATGGCCGTATTGACGAAGCGGTCGGCGAAGCCGTCCTCCGTCACGCTTCCGGCGCAGGCAATGGCCTGTCCACCGGCGGCCTTGATCTCCGCCACGACCTCGTTGGCCGGTGCCTCGTCCAGATCGTTGACCACCACAGCCGCGCCGAAGCCCGCGAGCTGCAGTGCAACTTCACGCCCGATGCCCCGACCGGAGCCCGTTACCAGTGCAACCTTTCCGTCCAGCATTCCCATCTGATCCTCCCCTATGATGCGCTGAATTCCATGGCGTTCTTGTAGCCCGAGTACACGGGCTGGTCGATGGCGACCTGGCGAATGACGCATTCGCGCAGATGCATGGCAAGCCCCGGATGGTCGAGGGCGATGGAGCCATCGCGCAAACCACCCACCAGCACCTGCAGCAGTTCGGCGCGCGCCCCATCCCGTTCAAGAACCCGTTTCAGACCTTCATGTTCCAGCCGTCGGCTCTCCGGCCCCAGTGCCGCGTCGCGCAGCACGATGTCCAGCGAGTTGGCGGCGACGCGGGCGAGGAAACTTGTCCTCCCCTCCGTCGCATCCATCACGTCGGCGCGCAGGAAATCGCGCACGCTGGTGGTCAGTTCATCGGTGCGCGGCATGTTGATGTCATCACCACCATCGGCCTCGACAACCG
>Ga0070728_10001987_pt1 | contig 27267 bp, 24 predicted proteins | sample tdDd471_FD_66723 | JGI IMG/M metagenome (GOLD analysis project Ga0070728, IMG submission 66723) | Marine sediment microbial communities from the Atlantic coast under amendment with organic carbon and nitrate - tdDd47.1 | ecosystem: Environmental > Aquatic > Marine > Coastal > Sediment | place...
CTGACCTTCGACGACGGCCACGACACCGGCCTCTATTCCTGGGACCTGCTCCACGATCTCGGCCGCAACCGCACCGCTCGCTGGACCGGCTATCTCGACGAACTCAAGGCCAAGGGGATGAGCCGCGAGCAGTAGGCGGCGGGACAGCGCCACGACAACCCGGATCGTGGCGACACTTCATGGAGGAGCGGACATGCGATTTGGCGGAAAGGCGGTGCTGGTCACCGGCGGGACGCGGGGCATCGGCGCCGCCTGCGTCAGGGCGTTTCTCGCCGAGGGCGCGCGGGTCGCGGTCAATGGAAGAACCCCGGCTTCCGTCGCCAGGGCGCTCGAAGCGTTCGGAGAGGGTGCGGTCGCGGCGCCGGGGGACGTCGCCACGGTCGCCGGCTGCGAGGCGGCCGTCGGCGCGGCGCTGGATGCCTTCGGTCGGCTCGATATCGTGGTCAACAATGCCGGCGTGTTCTTCCGGGGGACGATCGGGGACACCGACGAAGCGGCCTGGGACGCGGTGATCGACGCGAATGTCAAAAGCACCCAGTTCGTCACAAGGGCCGCGCTGCCGGCTCTGCGGGCTGCCCGCGGATGCGTCGTCAACATCGCCTCCGAATCCGGTCTCAACGGATACCCCGAAACAACGGCCTATTGCGCCGCCAAGGGGGCGGTGGTGAACCTGACCCGGTCCATGGCCATGGAACTGGCGCCCGACATTCGGGTGAACGCGATCTGTCCGGGAGTGATCGATACCGATATGGCCCGCGCCGGATTTGCCGTCGACGGCGACGAGGCGGAAGGCATCCGTCGCCAACACGATGCCTACCCCGTCAAGCGCATCGGAACCACGGAAGAGGTGGCCGCGGCGGTGCTGTTTCTCGCATCCGCCGAAGCCGGTTTCATCAATGCGGCCATTCTGCCGATGGAAGGCGGCGCCACCGCCGGCAAATGGTGAACCGGCCGCGTCAGTCCTCTAGTGCTTGACGACGACCCGGGTGCCGACCTTCACCTGCCGATAGAGGTGCTTGACGTCCTCGTTGGTCATCCGGATGCAGCCCGAGGAGACCGCCCTGCCCATGGTCCAGGGTTCGTTCGAGCCGTGGATGCGGTAGATGGTCGAGCCGATATACATGGCGCGGGCGCCGAGCGGGTTGTTGGGTCCGCCGGGCATGTAGCGGGGCAGGCCGGGCTGCCGCTTGCGCATCTGCGGCGGCGGCGTCCAGCCGGGCCATTCCGCCTTGCGGGTGATGCGGTGGGTGCCGCTCCACTGGAAGCCCGGGCGGCCGACGCCGATAGCGTATTTCAGCGCCCGGCCGGCGCTGAGGATGTAGTAGAGCCGCCGCTGCTTGGTGTTGACGATGATCGTCCCGGCGCGGAATTTGCTGTCGTAGGAGACGGTCTCGCGCGGGATGCGCCGGTAGATCCGCCCGTGGCGCTTGGAAACGGTCGGTCCCTCGACCGCCCGTCCGCTGCTGTCGTAACGGGTCTGGACGCCCGGGTTGAATTCGATCGCCATCGCCGGGGCCGACGTGACGAGGCCGAACGCCAGTCCGGCGAACGCAAGGGATACCTGCTTCATTGCACTCTTTCCGTTTCTTGCTGCATCGTGAGTCGGAGATTCGAGTCGCTTGGGAACGTCGATCTTCCGCGCGCGAGTCACTGGTCCGCGCTCGGCAAAAGTGGCGCGATCTTGGCAAAGTTGTCAGCGAAATGGCAACCGCCGGACTGTAAAGTTCACGCTTTGGTGTCCTGTTTCCTAAGCCGGTGTTGTGCGCGGGACACGGCCGTTGCCGTATTTTTCATCAAACGGCCGGCTCCATCGTCATCCGTCGGGATCGATCGACGGTTTCAGCAGCGATCCGCCCCCGCCTTCGCCCTCTATGACGCTGGCGCGGCGCGGGGTGATCCTCGACCGGCATGATTCGGCACAGGCCCCCGAGGTGGGAACGGCCCGGCGGAAACAGCCGTTTGCGCGGCACAGGCAGAAGCCGTTGGCGGTTTGCCCGCAGCTCTTCGAATATTTCTTCGTCGTCACGTCGTAGGTGCACTGGAAGCGCGTCCCCTCCGGCTCGTTGCACTTGCACAGGCAGGCGAGCAGTTCCTCCTTGCCGGCATAGTCCGCGAGCCCGGTGAGGGCCGCGGTCTTGCGGTCGACGCCGACGGGGGCGAGGTAGCGCGCCGAATAGCCTTCTGCCAGTTCGGCGACCGGCTTGCCGGCGAAGAGGCCCGCGGCCAGGCCCGGCAGCGCCGGCGTTTCCACCGCGTCGTCGGTCGCCTTCAACGATACGATCGTCAGCGCGTTAAGGGCATCGCCGATCGCCTGGAGCTGCTGGTCGGTCACCGGTTTCGACCAATTGGCATAGGCCTCGAGGGCCGCTTTCTTGTCCTCCGGCGTCATCTCGGCCGTTTCGGGTTGCCTGTGGAAGGCGCCGCGAAGGATCACCAGCGCCAGCCGCGGCCGTTTGCGAACGCCCCATTGGGCGAGGAAGTCCGCCCAGGCGACGGTCGTGACCGCGCTACCCTTGCCGAGCGCCACGCCGGTGGCGTTGTACACGGCGTTGACGACCAGCACGTCGCCGTCGCGGAGCTTCTCCAGCGCCTCGCGCACGGCGGTCGTCCCGTCGTCGGCGGCCGAGGAGTCCCAACGCGCGACGGCGGCGCGGTCGGCGAGCTTCTTGTCGATCGGAAACACCTGGCCGTTGCCCGCGTCCGACGCGATCGACACCACCGACCAGTTTTCGGCGGCGCGCGCCGAAACGGTGGCGAGACCGGCCGCCAGCATCGCGGCGAAACCGAGAATCGGAAGGCGCATTTGTCGGATAGCCCTAGTCAAGATGCAGCTCCTTGAAGAAATCGTTGCCCTTGTCGTCGACGACGATGAAGGCGGGGAAGTCCTCCACCTCGATCCGCCAGATGGCTTCCATGCCGAGCTCGGGATAGGCGATGCATTCGACCTTCTTGATGCAGTCCTGGGCGAGGCGGGCGGCGGGGCCGCCGATCGAGCCGAGATAGAAGCCGCCATGCTTCTCGCAGGCCCGACGGACCTGGGCCGAACGGTTGCCCTTGGCGAGCATCACCATCGAACCGCCGGCTTCCTGGAACTGGTCGACATAGGCATCCATGCGCCCCGCCGTGGTCGGCCCGAACGAGCCGGACGCATAGCCCTCCGGCGTCTTCGCCGGGCCGGCATAGTAGATCGGGTGGTTCCTGAAATAGTCGGGCAGCGGCTCGCCGGCCTCGAGCCGGTCGCGCAGCTTCGAATGCGCCAGATCGCGCGCCACGATCAGCGGTCCGCTCAGCGACAGCCGGGTCTTGATCGGGTGCCGCGACAGATCGGCGAGGATCTCCGGCATCGGCCGGTTGAGGTCGATCTTCACCATGCCGCCGGAGAAGGCGTCGTCGGTAATCTCCGGCATGTATTTGTGCGGCTCGGTCTCGAGCTTCTCGACGAAGACGCCGTCCCTGGTGATCTTGGCCAGCGCCTGGCGGTCGGCGGAGCAGGAGACGCCGATGCCGATCGGCAGCGAGGCGCCGTGGCGGGGCAGGCGCACCACCCGCACGTCGTGGCAGAAATACTTGCCGCCGAACTGGGCGCCGACGCCGGTCTGTTGGGTCGCCAGATGGATCGCCGCCTCCATCCCGGTGTCGCGGAAGGCGGTGCCGGCCTCGCTGCCCTCGGTCGGCAGGCCGTCGAGATATTTGGTCGAGGCGAGCTTCACCGACTTCAGGTTCTGCTCCGCCGACATGCCGCCGACGACGATGGCCAGATGATAGGGCGGGCAGGCGGCGGTGCCGAGCGTCAGGAGCTTCTCCTTTAGGAAATCCATCAGCCGGTCGGGGGTCAGGAGCGACGGCGTACCCTGGAACAGGAAGGTCTTGTTGGCCGAGCCGCCGCCCTTGGCGATGAACAGGAACTTGTAGGAATCCTCGCCCTCGCTTGCGATGTCGATCTGGGCGGGCAGGTTCGAGCCGGTGTTGCGCTCCTCGAACATGGAGAGCGGCGCGAGCTGGCTGTAGCGCAGGTTGCGCTTGAAATAGGAATCCCGCGCGCCTTCCGACAGCGCCGCCTCGTCGCTGCCGTCCGTCCAAACCCGGCGGCCCTTCTTGGCGGAGACGATCGCGGTGCCGGTGTCCTGGCACATGGGCAGCACGCCGGCGGAGGCGATATTGGCGTTCTTCAACAGATCATAGGCGACGAAGCGGTCGTTGTCGGTGGCTTCCGGGTCGTCGAGGATGCGCCGCAGCTGCGCCAGATGCGCGGGCCTGAGAAGGTGGTTGATGTCGATGAAGGCGGTCTCGGCCAGCAGCCGGATCGCCTCGCGGTCGACGACCAGCATTTCCTCGCCGCGAAACGTATCGGTCGAGACGAAATCGCCCGTCAGCTTGCGGTATTCGGTATCGGTTTCCCGGGCCTGGAAGAGGGGGACGTGTTCGTAAGCCATGATGGAGCGGGAGGTTCCCTGTGTTGTGGCGGGAAATGGAGCCTGGCAAGGCCGCGACGAGGGCGAGTCGCGCCCGCACGGCGATCTTGCGCGCGGACCTTAGAGCAGTTTCAGGTCAAATGGAATCCTTTGGCCGGTGATCGCGGTATTCATGCCATGGCAGGTCGGTTGCCGCGATTGCGGCTTCCTCTACTTCCTTTCTATCTGAATAAAAAAGAAAAAAGCCGGAAAAGTGTAACGTGTATCACAATTAATCGACCTGTAGCCCGCCCAAGACCGCTGCATCGGGACGGCCGGCCCGGATGGCCGGAGCACCGGCTTAAGGACCTCAACCCGATAGCAGAAAAGGGATTAGACATGAGCACTTTCAACCGTACCTTCTTTCGGCAGGCTGTTGCTGCGGCTCTCGTCCTCTCGACAGTAAGCGCCGGAACGCTGCCGGCAGCCGCCGGGATCAACTCCGCCGGCGTCGGAGCAGAAACGGATACCCATACCTTGACCGTCAAGAACTGCGCCAAGACCTACCGGCGGCTGAAAAGCCGTATGCGGACGGAAGCGCAACGCGAATGCCGGATGCAGTCCGGCAGCGGCGGCAGAGCGATTCGTCTCGTGCGCTTCACCAAGTTGAGCTGCACCAAGCAACGCAATCGGTTCAACCAATGGCAGACCACAGTCGTCGGTCGCCTCAGCTTCATGTGTCGCTGACCCGCCAACGTTGCGATCTCGCGGCCCGGACTGACGATTTCCGGGCTGCGGTCGCCTTCGTCGCGGAGCGCGCGGGCCCGGGAGCTGAAATCACGCCGCCCGATTCGATCCGCGCGACTGCATGACGTGGCCGGATTGCCGGTTGATGGGCTTGTCCGCCAATGCAACCTCAGGGTACGCAGTGTTCACGTTTTTTGGAGTATAAAGCCAATATTCCGACCAATTCTTAGGCGAATCCGACATCGAGGCCGGTTTGTCGGCCTGCGCGACACTATGTCATCGCGTCGACGGTTTCTCCTAAAGATAGGAAATGACAGCAAAGTATGCTCTGGTGCAACCTGTACTTTCCTTTCATCGCCCGGTTTTATACGAAACGATGGCGTAGTCGTTTGGCTCGGCGAACAAGTGAAACGAAGTGTACGGGGCAAATAGTCAGGGGGAACGAACGTTGAATTCCATGGCTCGGCCGGTTTCGGTCCTGGCGGTCGAGGACGACGAGGAGGACTTGCAACTCCTCAAGGCAGCCTTCAGGCGAGCGAATATTCCGGTATTCTTCACGGCGACGACCGATGGCGGCGACGCCCGGTCGATCATCGAAAAAACACTCGGCGACGGCACCGACCGGTCGCTGGATCTGATCTTTCTCGATCTCAACCTGCCGACCGTGGACGGGCGCGAGATTCTGGCGTGGATGCGGTCGAACGACGCCCTTTCGAATATCCCGATCGTCGTGCTGACCGGTGCGCTCGACGACAAGTCGGCGGCCTATGCCGACCGCTTCGACGACGTCCTGTGTTTCGAGAAGCCGGGCGACCTGGCGACCATGACTCATATCGTCAACCAGGGCGTGAGGGCCTTGACGTCGAGATCGGTGGGCGGCGACTGATTACCGGTTCCGGCGGCCGCGCCGCCGTTGCGGACCGGAGCCGTCGCGGCCGGGCTTCGGCTGCGGCAGGTCCACCGCGCGGGCGAGATTGGGAAATGCGTCGACCTTGTTCGGAAACGCCATGGCGTTGACGAAATGCTCCTGGAAGCGGGCTTCCGTCGCCGTTTCCACCTTTTCGATCTGGCGCACCACCCGCTCGATTTCTTCCCGGTAGTCGCGGTTGAGCAGCGCCATGCGCGCGCCGGTCCCCGCCGCGTTGCCGACGCTTTTGATGTTCTTCGGATCGCAATCGGGCACTAGCCCCAGAACCATCGCGTAGACCGGGTCGATATAGCTGCCGAAGGCGCCGGCGAGCTTGATCCGGTCGACCGTCTCCAGCCCCTGGCGGTCCATCAGCAACTTCACGCCCGCATAGAGCGCCGCCTTGGCGAGCTGGATGGCGCGCACATCGGCCTGGGAGACGGTCAGCACCAGCCCCTTGTCCTCCCACAGCCGGTAGGAAAAGGTGCGGCCGTTCGCCTGGACCCGGGCGCTCTTCTCCGCCGCCGTCCCGTCGATGACGCCGTCTGCATCGAGGATGCCCGACAGGAACATCTCGGCGATCGCCTCGATGATGCCCGAGCCGCAGACACCGGTGACGCCGGTCAGCTCGACCGCTTCGGCAAATCCCTCTTCGTCGGACCAGACGTCGGCGCCGATCACCTTGATGCGCGGCTCCAGCGTCTGCCGGTCGATCCTGACCCGTTCGATCGCGCCCGGCGCCGCCCGCTGGCCGCAGGAAATCTCCGCGCCCTCGAAGGCCGGACCGGTCGGCGAGGAGGCGGCGACCAGTCCTAGCTCGCTGCCGAGAATGATCTCGGCGTTGGTGCCGACATCGACCAGCAGCGTCGTCTCCGGGCTGCGGTGCGGCCCCTCGGCCAGCGTCGCCGCCGCCGCGTCCGCGCCCACATGGCCGGCGATGCAGGGCAGGGTGTAGACCCGGGCGCTCGGCGGCAGCGCCAGCCCGATCTCGCGCGCCGGAAAATCGAGCGGCCCGGAGACGGCAAGCGCGAAGGGGGCGAAGCCGAGCTCCTTCGGATCGATGCCGAGGAACAGGTGGTGCATGATCGGATTGCCGACGAACACCGCCTCGAGGATCTCGTCGAGCGCCACCCCGGCCTGGCCGGCGGCCCGTTCGGCGAGCGTGTTGACCGCCTCGCGCACGGCCGCCGTCATCGCCACCTGGCCGTCGGGGTTCATCATCACGTAGGAGACCCGGCTCATCAGGTCCTCGCCGAACCGGATCTGCGGGTTGGCGGTGCCCGAGGAGGCAATGGTGCGACCGCTCATCATGTCGCAGACATGGGCGGCGATGGTGGTCGAGCCGATATCGACGGCGAGGCCGTAGAGCCTGTCGCGAAATCCGGGAAACAGGCCGGTGAGGATCGGCCCGGTCGGGCTTTCGTGCACCGCCGCGGTGACCTTGAAACCCTCGACGCGCAGGATTTCCTGCACACGCCCCAGAAGCGCGGTGTCGACGACGATGCCCTCATAGCCCCATTCCGTCACCAGCGCCGCGATCAGCCTGTCGGTGTCGCCAAGCGGGTGGTCGATATCCGGCGGGCCGATCTCCACATAGGCGAGGCGGGTGAGGGGATCGCGCGGGATGCGGCGGGATTCCGCGCGCTTGCGAACCACCTGGCTGGTGACCTGCACGTCCTGCGGCACGTCGATGACGAGATCGCCCTCGATCAGCGCCGCGCAGCTCAGCCGGCGGTCGTCGGCGAGCCCGCGCTTGTCGCGATAGCGGGTTTCGGTGGCGGTGACGCCGGCGAGATGGTCGGCCCGGCTCTCGATGCCGTGCTTGGCGAACTTGCCCTCGGCGACCTGTATCTGGCAGCGGCCGCAGATACCGCGGCCGCCGCAGACGGATTCGATATAGACCCCGAGCGAGCGCGCGGCGTCGAGCACCGGCGTGCCGGCGGCGAACCGGCCGCGCTTGCCCGAAGGCATGAACAGCACCAGATGGTCGTGTTGGCCGGCGCCGCCGGAAGTTTCGTTCACCTGAATCCCACGGTTTCGCTTCGCCTACGCCGCACCGCGCCGGCGGCCGCCGCGCCGCCGTCCCGGCCCCACCGGACTTTCGGCGCCGGCATCGGCCTGCGGTTCCCGGTAGCGGCGGATCCAGTCGGCGCAATTGGCGTCGGCCGAGGTCAATACGTTGGCGGCGCGCACCATTTCCATTTCCTGCGGCCGGCACGGATTCATGATCGCCGAGGTCATGCCCGAGGCGATCGCCATCGGCAGGAAGGCGGCGTTGATGCCGTGCCGGTTGGGCAGGCCGAAGGAGATGTTGGAGGCGCCGCAGGTGGTGTTGACCTGCAGCTCCTCGCGAAGCCGCCTGACCAGCGCGAACACCTGCTTTCCCGCCGTCGCCATGGCGCCGATCGGCATGACCAGCGGATCGACGACGATGTCGTGGGCGGGAATGCCGAAATCGGCGGCGCGCTGGACGATCTTCCTGGCGACCTCGAAGCGCACGTCCGGGTCCTCGGAGATGCCTTCCTCGTCGTTGGAGATGGCGACCACCGGCACGTCGTATTTCTTGATCAGCGGCAGGATCAGCTCGAGCCGGTCCTCCTCGCCGGTCACCGAATTGACCAGCGGACGCCCCTTGCAGACCTCGAGCCCGGCCTTCAGCGCCGCCGGCACGCTCGAATCGATCGAGATCGGCACGTCGACCAGCTCCTGCACCAGGGTGATGGTCTTGGCCAGCAGCGGCGGCTCGGTGACGTTGGGATCGACGCTGGTGACGCCGGCATTGACGTCCAGCATGGTCGCGCCCAGCGCCACCTGCTCGAGCGCGTCCGACTCGACGGTGGTGAAGTCGTCCGCCTGCATTTCCGCCGCCAGATTCTTGCGGCCGGTGGGGTTGATGCGTTCGCCGATCACGCAGAACGGCTGGTCGAAGCCGATGACGACCTCCTTGGTCGCCGAGCACACGAGGGTGTGGGTCATGCGTCAGATCCTGTTGGTTTGAAAATCCGGTTTGCGTTTCAGCGGTCCCAGCCGCCGGTTTCCAGCAGCGACTTCAGCCGCGCCATGTCGTAGGCCTGTTCGAATTCCGCGGCCAGCCGGCCGGCTTCCGCCTCCAGATCGTCGCCGCAATCGCTCGGTTCGCCCTTGCGCCAGTCTTCCAGATAGGAATCGCTATCCTTCGCGCCGGTGCGCATGGCGCAGGCATCGACGGTCTTGATGAAGCGCTCGGGTAGCTCGACGGTCGCGCGCTTGCGCCCGGCCTGAACGATGACCTGCGTCGGGATATCCCGCCAATAAACGATCGTGGCGCGTGCCATCTACCGTAATCCCCTCCGTTTCGGGCCCGTCCTTAGGTCCCGACAGCGGCGATCATGGGCGCAGGCTTCACGGCAAGTTGGTCTCTGAGCGACGCGTTCACCCGAAATTCCGACGCCCTGACGGCACGCGAACGCTCCGGTGTCGCTAACCGTTAAGGTCGTAGTGAGGATTTAACTTATGCGCCGGCGTGGTCCATTTCGTTTCTGGTGGTGCGGGCAAACGCGCCGTAGTGCCTGCCACTTCAAGCGTTTGCCGGCGCCGTCCAGAGGCGAAATGGGCCTCGTCCCGAAGGGATTTGACAGGATTTGCCCGCAAACGGCCCATTCGTCGTCGAATATGCCCGGCATGTCCTTCCTCCTCATGCACCGCCTGCGAACAAATCCCGTCAAACCGGCGCACAAGTTAAATCCTCACCACGACCTTTAGCCGGAAAAGGTCTTGTCGAAGCCATAAGCGGTTGCCATGATGCCGCCGACCCGCGATCACGGAGCGTGTTTCATGGCTCAGGTGGCCTTGGGCGAGCGGCCCTATCACTTTGCGTTTCTCCTCATTCCGGGGTTTTCGCTGATTTCGTTCGCCGCCGCGCTGGAGGCGCTCAGGACCGCGAATCGCTGCCATACCGAACCGCTGTTCACCTGGGAGGTGCTCAGCGTCGACGGCGAGCCGGTGGAGCATGCCGGCGGGGTCGAGATGCCGGTCGACGACGGCCTGCACGACCTCGCCCATCGCGACACGGTGCTGGTCTGCGCCAGCTTCGGCGTCCAGAAATATTCCAACAAGGCGCTGTTCGCCTGGCTGCGGCGCCAGGATCGGCTCGGCGTCAATCTCGGCGGCATCTGCACCGCCAGCTACGTGCTCGCCCGCGCCGGACTGCTCGACAACCACCGATGCTGCATCCACTGGGAGAACCTCGCCGCCTTCCGCGAGCAGTTTCCCGAACTCGACATCTCGCCGATGCTGTTCGAGATCGGCAATCGCCGCTTCACCAGCGCCGGCGGCACCGCGCCGATCGACATGATCCTGGCGATCGTCTACCAGGTCGCCGGCCGCGGCGCCGCGCTGGCTTTGGCCGATCGCATCATCCACACCGCGCCGCGCGATTCGCTCACCCAGCAGCGCATGCCGCTCGCCGCGCGCATCGGCACCCGCCATCCGAAGCTGACCAGGCTCGTCGAGATGATGGAGGCGTCCATCGAGGAGCCGATGAGCGTCGCCCGGCTCGCCGAGGAGGCCGAGATCACACCGCGCCAGGTCGAGCGCCTGTTTCAGCGCTATCTGGGCTATTCGCCGAAGAAATATTATCTCAACATCCGCCTGCACCGGGCGCGGCAATTGCTGCTTCTGACCGACCGCCCGGTGATGGACATCGCCATCGCTTGCGGCTTTACCACCAGTTCGCATTTCGCACGCTGCTATCGCGGCCTGTTCGGCTGTTCGCCGCTGTCGGAACGGTCGCTGTCGGCGGAGGCGAGTGGCGAGGGCGTCGATGTGGTCAAGACCGGCGCGCCGGCGAAGGGCAAGATGGAGGGGCTGAAACCCGTCCTCAGGGTCGGCGAACCGGAACTGCCGGAAGATTTCGCGGAAGTGGTTTCGGTTTCGAGTTGAGGAAGGCGGGCTCGGCACAGGCCCGGTCTGCTGAAAGTGTGAACCCGGCAGCCAGATACGCCGGCCACCGGGTTCGTCTTATCCCCCAAGGACAAGAAGTGAATTCAGGAGTGTGTTCCGCCGGACCTTTGGATCGGCCAGAGCGGTTTTTCGTGCCGCCCGAAAAATTCTACGATCTGGGCAGCAGAATATTCGCAGCCGCCCTGAGGCGGGCGTCGAGATCCGGTGTGACATGGGCCGGAAAATGGCTTTCCAGGATCGCCTTGCGGCGGGCGATCGCCTGCTCCAGCAGGTCGGGCCGCCCGCGCTCCTCCCATTCCTTCGGGCTCGTCCGGTCGCCGATCTCCGGATAGAGATATTCGGTCTGCATGACGGCCAGCGTCTGCGTGTGACCGAGATAGTGGCCGGGACCGTCGAGGCAGACGGAGCGGATGGTGTCGAGCGACAGCGTGTCCTCGTTGACCTCGATGCCGCGGACCACCCGCATCGCCGCGCCGAGGCAGTCGTTGTCGATAATCATGCTGTCGAGCGAGAAACCGAGCAGCGAGGCATACATGCCGGCCGCTTCGTAGACGATGTTGAGCCCGGCCGCGCCGGCCATCACCCCCGTCATGCCGCGTTCGTAGCCCGCCTGCATGTCGGGGAGCTTGGCGTCGGTCATCCCCGCCGCCGATCCGCAGGGGAGGCGATAGAACTGGCCCATCTGCGCGCAGGCCGCCGACAACAGCCCCTGTTCGCCGCTGCCGCCGGACATCGCCCCCGACCTGAGATCCGAAACGAAGGGCCAGGGGCCGAAGATCGCCGGATGGCCGGGGCGGACCGCGTTCACATAGACGAGCCCGCCGAGCACCTCGGCCACCGCTTGAGCCACCGCGCCGGCGAGCGGGGCGGGGGCGGTGGCGCCGGCCTGTCCGGCCGAAAGCAGCAGGATCGGCATGCCGCCATGGATCGCCGCCTCCATCGCCGCGCAGGCGTCTTCGGCGAATTTCAGCGGCGGCACCACGAAACAGCAGCTCATCGACAGGAACGGCCGCGCCCGCCACGCCTCTTCGCCGCCGGCGACCATATGGGCGAGTTCCAATGTCTTGGGCACGCTTTCGGCGTTCGAGAACGAGGTGCCGTAATGCTTGCGGGTGCCGACGAGGCCGACATAGGCGGTGTTGACGTCGAAATCGACCGTATCGGCGATGTCGCGGGCGACCAGCGGCCGCTGGATCAGGTGGATATTGTCGAGCGCGTCGGCGAGCCGCACCGCGTCGTAGAGGTCGCGCAAGGTCGATTCCCGATAGCTGCGGGTTTCGAGGTCGACCATATGGACCGCGGCGCCGGCAGTGGCGAAATGGACATTGGTGCCGCGGGGATGAATGTCGGCGTCCGGAATCTTGCCGAAAAGGGTGAAGTCGCGATTGGCGCGGGCGATGGTGTCCTCGACCAGAGCACGGGGAAACCGGATACGGCCGTCCTCGCCCATCACCGCGCCGGCCCGTATCATCGCCTCGGCGCCGGTGGGGATGGCTTGCGCGAAGCCGATGGTCTCGAGGATCTCGAGTGCCGTCGCGTGAATGGCTTCGATGTCCTGCAGGCTGAGGGGCTTATAGGCCCCGCCGGGCAAACCGGCGCGGATGGCGCCGAGGCTGAGCGCGGTCTCCGCCGACCGGCTCGCCTGTTTGGCAAGTCGTCCGCCGCGCCTGCGCTGGGGGGCGGCGGATGCCGCACCGCTTTCGAAAGGGACCGTGTTCATGGCCGCAATCCTCCCAAAATCATCGGCGCGGCGCGCTGCCGGCTCCTGTTTTGTCAGGGAAGGATGGCGGCGTTTTACGCGGCGTGGAGAGCGGAATCCGACTTTCGGAGGAGCGAAGGCGACCTGCGGGGGCGCGCTGGTTCGGGCGGGTCGAGCAAGCGCCGAACAAGCGGAAAAGCATGGATCCCCGCCTGCGCGGGGATGACGGGTAACTTATAGAATTTACAGATACTTAGAGCGTAGTTTTGATCTTTTAACCCGTTGTGTTTTCACTCCGCTTCTCCGCACACACTCCGTCACCCCCGCGCAGGCGGGGGGATGGATCCACGCTTCACCGCTTGTTCGGCGGAGCCGGTCAGGTCGACTTGGAGGAAAATGTCCGCGGAAAGACGCCGAATGGTGGGCGGTACTGGGATTGAACCAGTGGCCTCTCGCGTGTGAGGCGAGCGCTCTCCCGCTGAGCTAACCGCCCGGGATCCGGTCTGAACGGAACCGGCGAAGCGGCTCCGATGGCGGGGTATAGGGCCGCGCGCGCTTCAGGTCAAGCGCCTCGCCGAATGCGGCCGACGGCGTCCCACAGGGCATCATAAGAAGAGATCACCGCGTCGGGATCGAACTCGGAGACGTGCCGGTCGGTATAGCCGAAATCCACCGCTACTACGGGCACGTTCGCGGCCTGCGCGGCGAGGATGTCGTTGGCGCTGTCGCCGACCATGACCGCCTGCCCGGCATGGCCGCCGGCCCGTTCCACGGTCGCGGTGATGTGGCGCGGATCGGGTTTCTTGAATGCGAAGGTGTCGCTGCCGCAGATCGTCGCGAACCGGTCCTTCAGATCGAGCGCGCCGAGCAGGTCGACGCTGAGGCCTTCGAGCTTGTTGGTGCACACCGCCAGCCGCCAGCCGTTCTCTTCCAGAATGTCGAGCGCCGCCTCCAGCCCCTCGAAGGGGCGGCTGTGGACGGCGATATTGGCGCTGTAATGGTCGATAAAGTCACCGAACAGTCCCTTGAGTTCGTCCTCGGTGACTGGTTTTCCGGCGGCGCCGAGACCCGCCCTGAGCATCGCCAGCGCGCCGTTGCCGATCATCGACCGGGCATTCGCGAATTCCAGCGGCGGGCAGGCGACGCGCTCGAGGATGGTGTTGAGTGTGGCGATCAGGTCGGGCGCGGTGTCGATCAGCGTACCGTCGAGATCGAACACCGCGATGGGAGGTGTTTCATCGGACATGGCATTGCAAGTAGCCCCGCGCGCCGGGATTGGCAAGGCGGGTCGGATCAGGCGCCGCTCAGGCGCCGCCCGAGCCGAGTTCGGCATAACTCCTGACCGAGCGCAGTCCGCTGAACACCGAGGCGGCGGTGGACAGGCAGAAGCAGATTGCGACGAACGCCAGGCCGGCGCGCGGCGAGGTGGCGCCGACTACCAGGCCGCCGATCACCGCGCCCAGCGGCCGGACGCCGTAGATGGCGGTCTGGATGACGGCGTTCACCCGCCCGAGCATGTCTTCAGGCGTGACGAGCTGGCGGACGGAATTCTGCGCGATCAGCCACATGGACGGCCCGAAACCGAGCAGGAAGAAGCTGCCGTAGAGCGCGATTTCCGGCCCGCCGGCGGGAATCGAGGCGAGGCCGAGCACCGCCGCGACGGAACTGCCCGGTCCGAACAGGAGTACGGCATTGGGCGAGATCGCTCCGGCAAACCGTCCCGCCGTCCAGGTCCCCAGGATCGCGGCGAGCCCGAAAGCCGACAGCGCCATTCCGAACGCGCCGGGAGCGAATCCGTAGACGTCGCGAACGAGCGGCACCAGCACCACCAGCAGGCCGGAAAAGGCGAGATTCCAGAGAATCGCGCAGAGCGAGATCGGCAGCAGCAGGGTGTGGCGCAGAACGAAGGCGCCGCCTTCGATAATCCGGCGGAACGGATTGGCTTGCGTTCTCCGGCCCGCGGCGATGTCGGGCAACCGCAGGGTCATTGACAGCGCAACCGCGGCGCCGAGGGCCGCGAGGGCGAAGACCCAGGCGGCGGTCGTCGCCGAAATCGCCAGCCCCACCGCGAGTGGCACGGCGAAGGAGCACAGCGCGCGCGGGAACTCGAGGCCCGAATTCGCCCGCGCGAGGCCGCCGGGCGCGACGACCTTCGGCAGGATCGACAGCGCGGTGAGTACGAACAGCACCACGCCGAAGCCGGCGACGGTCACAAACAGGCCGAAGCCCGCCAGGCTGGAAGTGGCGACGGCGATCGCCGCGCCGGAGAATCCTAGGAGCGAGAGCAGCGTCGAAGCGATGGCGAGCGGTCTTTGCCGGACGCCGTCGACCAGAAGTCCGAAGGGGATCGAGCCGAGCAGATAGGCGAGCGACTGGCAGGCCACCAGGACGCCGATCGTCTGCGGGGACGCGTGAAAGACGAGTGCCGCGACCAGCGGCACCGAGACCAGCGCGATCTGGTCGGCGAGATGGACGCCGAAGGCTGCCGCCGAAAGCCGGCCCGGAATGGACATGTCGAAACTCCCGTTTGCGTTGAGCGTCCCGGGTAGGCGCATACCGGCGGCCCGGCCACCCGTTCCTTGCTGCGGAACCGGACGAATACGGTTCTTGTCGGCCATGTTATAAAAAATATCTCGATATATCTTGAATTTCGATATAACGAGATATATATCGGAGTCATGAGACACAAACACACCCACACCCCACAGGGTCACCATCGTCATCGCGGCCGTCGTCACGGTCGCCGTGGCGGCGGTCGACTGTTCGATTACGGCGAGCTCCGCGTCCTCGTTCTGGCGATGATCGACGAAGCGCCCAGTCACGGCTACGAAATCATGAAGGCGATCGAGGAGCGCGTCGGCGGCGGCTACAGCCCCAGTCCGGGCGTGATCTACCCGACGCTCGCCTGGCTCGACGACATGGGCTACGCGGCGGTCGAAACCGCCGAGGGCAACCGTAAGCAATATTCCATCACCGAGGAGGGCAGGGCCTTCCTGAAGGCCAATCGCGAAGCGGCCGACGCTCTCCTCGCCCGCGCCGCCGAGGCCGGGTCGAGGGCATCCCCTCCCGCGCCCGTCGTGCGTGCGACGGAAAACCTCAAGACCGCCCTGCGGCTCCGCCTCGAAAACGGACCGCTCGAACCGGCGGCGGTCGAAGCCGTTGCCGATGCGCTCGACGCGGCGGCGAAGACGATAGAAAAAAGCTGACGAAAGGCGACGAAAAGCGCTGAAAAAAATTGTTGAAACGTGAGGGGCCGGCCGGTCGATACCGGCCGGCCTTTCGCTATTTGTAGGCCGTCCTGAGCCCGCCCCAATGCTTACCGAATACCATGATCGGCACGTCGATCTCCCGCATCCAGATCACCTTGCCGCCGCCCATGTCGCGCGGATAGGACTGCACCAGGAACGGCCGCGTGTTGCGCGCGGCCGACAGCCCGGCGCGGTCGTCGAAGATGCGCTTGTTGCGGCAATTGGCGGTGTTCCACACCGGATCGTCCGGCTTCTGCTCGTGGCTGTAGATGCGGTTGTGCACCGGCAGGTAGCCGTTGCGGTCGACGCTGGCGCAGAACGCCATCGCCTTGTCGCTTTCGAGCACGGCTTCCTGGACCGGCGGCAGCAGCTCCTCCAGCACCGCGAGACCGCGGGTTTCGACCTGTTCGGGATTGGTGCCCTCGATCGGCCGATAATCGGTGTCGTAGAGATCGTCCATCGTCAGCCTGCCCGCCGAGACCGCGTCCTCGAGCGATTTGGCGATACGGGCCGCCGCGTCCTGCGCCCGGGTGATGAACACCTCGTTTTCCTTGCGGATATCGGCCAGCCGGCCCAGCAACTTGCCCCGCGTGGCGTCGTCCATCCGGTCGAAGCGGCAATGCAGGCCGCCCCCGGAGACCGCGACGATCTCGACGTCCGTGCGCCCGATGCCGGCGATATCCAGCGTCCCTCTGCTTCCGGCGACCAGCGAATGCCCGTCGGGCGCCGCGACGAGCGCGCCGCCTTCCGACAGGTCCGCCGTCTTCGACGAATAGCTGGAACCGCCGGCGGACAGGCCGGCGTCGATGACGACCGGCAACCGGTCGTGGCGGCGCCGGTCGGCGAGTTCGGTTTGTCTGAGCACCATCACCAGCCGGTGGCCGATCTGGTCGCTCATCCCGGTCATGGCGTTGGCCGCTTCGTGGGTGGCCTTGCCGGCCTCGGCCGCCGCGTCGGTCGCGGTGCGGATGGCGTCGGCCCGGTCGGCGACGTTCTGGGCGAACTCGGCCGTCGTCGCGGCATTCGTGCCGATTTCCGATGTGGTCGTGATCTGCTCGTCGACCGCCGCCTTAACCAGGTCGAAGACCGGACGGATTTCGGAGATCGCGTCCACCACCCGGGTCACCGCGTTGATCGAATGCTCGGCGGTGGCCTCGAGCTTCTGGATGTTTTCGGTGATCTGGACCGTGGCGTTCTGAGTCTCGGTCGACAGCGCCTTGACCTCGTTGGCAACCACGGCGAAGCCGGCGCCGGCGGCACCGGCACGCGCCGCCTCGATGGTGGCGTTGAGCGCCAGCAGGTTGGTCTGCTTGGCGACGTCGGAGATCATTCGCACCACGTTGGCGATGTCGGCGATGGCGCTTTTCAGTTCGTCGACGCCCTGGTTCGCGGCGGACGCCGCGGCCTCCGCGTCGACCGTCAGCGCGCTGGAACTCTCCACCTGCCGACCGATTTCTACGCTCGAGCTCGAAAGCTGGTCGAGGGCGCCGGCCAGGCCGGTGGCGTTGCCGCGCGCCTCTTCCGACAGGCCGGCGAGCGCGATGGTGTCGGCGTGGATCGAGTCGACGAGGCTCAGGTTCTGCCCGAGCCGCTCGTGCAGGTCGGCGCCGAGCCTTGCGAAGCCGCGGACGCTGGCGCGGATATCGTCCTCGAGCATGTCGAGGGTCTGCTCCACCCGGGCGAGGCGGGAGGCCCCGGTGTCATCGGCGGTCTCGTTCTCGATACCGGACGGATGGTCGCCTTCGGGGTCTGGAGACGTTTCCACTGGGCTGTGTCGTGCTTTTTTCATCGAAGTGCTTGGTGACGGATTTGTTGTGCCTGAAAGCTCCCTACACATTTATGGTTAAGCAACAATAAAGCCGGTACCGGTGCGAAATCGGTGTAAACGGGATGACCGGAACGAAAAGATCGGGTAAATGCGTCTGGCTGGCGCCAGGTCATGGACCCCAGTTCATGGACAGATGACCGAATGTCCGGCCCCGATGAACCGGCACGCACACCCAAGTCATGAGCGAAGATCTCAAGAAGCAGGCCGCCGAGGCGGCCATGGACCTCGTCGAACCGGGAATGCTGCTCGGCCTTGGAACCGGATCGACGGCGGACTTCTTCCTTCAGTTGCTGGCCGAAGCCGTGGCCGAAGGGCTCGACGTCCGGGGCGTTCCGACTTCGGAGCGCACCATGAAGATCGCTACCAGTGGAGGCATTCCGCTCGTCAGCCTCGATGACGAACCGCATCTCGATCTCACAATCGACGGCGCCGACGAGGTCGACCGCGAGCTGCGGCTGATCAAGGGCGGCGGCGGTGCGCTTCTCAGGGAAAAGATCGTCGCCGCGGCGTCCGAACGGATGGTCGTCATCGCCGACGACAGCAAACTGGTGAACGCGCTCGGCGCCTTCCCGCTGCCGATCGAGATCGTACCCTTCGGCCAGATGGCGACCAAGCGCGCCATCCGCGGCGTTCTGAAGGAGCTGGGGCTTGCCGAGGACCTCGCCATCCGCTGCCGCGCCGACGGCGTTCCGCTGGTGACCGATTGCGGCCATTTCATCGTCGACGCGAAGCTGGGCCGGATCGAGCGGGTCGAGGAACTGGCCACGGCGCTGTCCGGCATCCCCGGCGTCGTCGAACACGGCCTGTTTGTCGGCATTGCCGCTTGTGCCTATATTGCCGGCCCAAACGGCGTCACAAAGATCACCCATCAAGAGATGGAAAACGTTTAACGGAGTACACCCATGAGCTTTGCCAAACACCTCGCCATCGGCGCGACCCTCCTCAGTCTGCTGGTCGGGTCCGTGGCGTCCGTCGCGGCCCAGGAAAAAGAGATCAGCAAGGAGCACCGCAAGGCGGCCTATCGCGCCATGCTGGCGACCAAGTCGACCAGGAGCTTCGACGAAATCCTGCCGCTGATGGCCCAGCGGGCGAAAGACGTTCTCACCCGTTCCAATCCGTCGCTGGCCGACGAGATCGACACGGTGACGACCGAGGTCGCGTTGTCCCTGGTCGACCGGCGCACGGAGCTGTCGAACCTCATCCAGGGCGTCTGGGCCCGGCGGTTCACCCTTGAGGAACTCAACGCGATTTCCGATTTCTACGAGTCGCCCGTCGGCAAGAAGCTGTCGGAAAATTCCGAGACCATCGCCGCCATCAGTTTCGCCGCCGCGAAGAAATGGGGCGACGAGATTTCCGCCTTGCTGATCAAGAACATCCGCGAGGAGTTGCAGAAGCGCGGGCACAAGATCTAGGCGCGGGCTCGGGGACTGGCCGAACGGCAGCGCCTTTCGCAAGGTTTGATGAGGGTCCCGACCCTGGATGGCTGTCCGTTCCGCTTCACGGCGGGACGGACAGGTTCGTTCGGGGGCCGGCGTCAACTGCCGGCCGCTGCGATCGCATGAGGGGCAAATGACTTACGATTACGATCTCTACGTCATCGGCGCCGGCTCGGGCGGCGTCCGCGCAGCGCGCATCGCCGCCAATCACGGCGCCCGCGTCGCCGTCGCCGAGGAATACCGGGTCGGCGGCACCTGCGTGATCCGCGGCTGCGTGCCCAAGAAGCTTCTCGTCTACGCCTCGAAATTTTCCGAGGAATGGGAAGATGCGTCGGGCTACGGCTGGACCGCGCCCGATGCGTCCTTCGACTGGCCGACGCTGATCGCCAACAAGGACCGCGAGATCGACCGCCTGAACGGCATCTACATCCGCAACCTCACCAATGCCGGCGTCGAGATCCACGAGGAGCGGGCGGTGCTCGAGGACCGGCACACCGTGCGCCTGACCGCCTCGGGCCGGACGTTTTCGGCGAAATTCATCCTCATCGCCACCGGCGCCGCGCCCTTCATGGACCCGTCGGTCAGGGGCATCGAGCATGCGATCTCCTCCAACGAGGCGTTTCATCTCGAAAAGCTGCCCGAGCGGGTGATCGTCACCGGCGGCGGCTACATCGCCGTCGAGTTCGCCGGCATCTTCAACGGCCTGGGCGCCCATACGACGCTTGTCTATCGCCGCGCCGATATCCTGCGCGGCTTCGACCGCGACATCCGCACCACGCTGCACGAGGAGATGACCAAGAAGGGCATCGACATCGTCACCAGCGACCGGATCACGGAAATCGAGAAGACCGGCGACGGCCTCTCCGCCCGGACCGAGCAGGGCAGGGTGCTCGAAGCCGGCCAGATCCTCTACGCCATCGGCCGCAACCCCAATGTCGAGGGTCTCGGGCTCGAGGCCGCCGGCGTCGAGCTCGATCGGAACGGCGCCATCGAGGTCGACGCCCATTCCCAGACCTGCGTCGAAAACATCTACGCGGTGGGCGACGTCACCGGCCGCGCGGCGCTGACACCGGTGGCGATCCGCGAGGGTCACGCCTTCGCCGACACCGTGTTCGGGGGTCACCCGCAGGCGGTCGACCATTCCACCATCCCCACCGCCGTGTTCTCGCAGCCGGAAATCGGCACCGTCGGGCTGACCGAGGACGAGGCGAGGGCGCAATACGAGAACCTCGACATCTACCGCTCCCGCTTCCGCCCGATGAAGCACACCCTGTCGGGCCGCGACGAGCAGATGATGCTGAAGCTGGTGGTCGACGCGGAATCGCAGAAGGTGCTGGGTTGCCACGTGCTCGGCCCCGATGCCGGCGAAATGGCGCAACTTCTGGGCATCGCCGTGAAGATGGGCGCGACGAAGGCCGACTTCGACGCCACCATCGCCGTTCACCCCACGGCGGCGGAAGAACTGGTGACCATGCGCGAGCCGACCGAGCGCATCCGCATCTGAGGATCGGTCACAGCGCCGCGCGGAAGCGCTCGATTTCCTCTTCGGTGTTGTAATAGTGGACCGAGGCGCGGACCAGCGCGTCGAAGCCGCGTCGCGGCAGGTCAATCTGCGCCGAGCCGGCGTCGGACACCGAGACGTTGATGCCCTTCGCCCTGAGCCGGGCGGCAGTGGCCCTTGGGTCCTCGCCTTCGAGCACGAAAGTCACGAGCCCCCCCTTGTGGCGCCCCAGGTCGGCGAGCGTGACCCGGTTGTCCCTCGAAAGCACCATGCGGAGTTCGGCGGCCAATTCGCGGACCCGCCTCTCGACCGCGTCCATGCCCAGCGACAGGGCGTAGCGTACCGCGACGCCGAGGCCGATTTGCCCGGCGGCGAAGCGTTCCCAGTTCTCGAACCGCTTTGCGCCGGGTTTCAGTTCGTAGCTGTCGGGTCCGGTCCAGACAGTCGATTCGAGGTCGACGAAGGGCGGTTCCAGCCGGTCGAGCGCGTCGGACCGAACGTAGAGGAAGCCGGTGCCGCGCGGTCCCCTGAGATATTTCCGCCCGGTCGCCGAAAGCATGTCGCAGCCGATCGTGTCGACGTCGAGGTGCAGTTGCCCGGCCGACTGGCAGGCGTCGAGCAGGTAGAGCACGCCATGGCGGCGGGCGATGGCGCCGATGGCGGCGGCCGGGTTGATCAGTCCGCCCTGGGTCGGAATGTGGGTGATCGAGATCAGCTTCGTCCTCGGCCCGATTGCCGCCTCAAGCTTCTCGATGTCCACCTGGCCGTCGTCGTCGTCGTCGATCAGGTCGATCTCGACGCCCTTGCGCTTCTTCATATGCAGATAGGCGACGTAGTTGGAGACATAGTCCGCCCGGGCGGTGACGATGCGGTCGCCGGGCTCGAACGGAATGCCGTAGAACGCCATGTCCCACGCCCGCGTCGCATTCTCGGCATAGGCGATCTCCTCCGGCCTGGCGCCGATCAGCTCGGCCACGGCCGGGTAAAAGTCGGCGAGCGCATCGGCGGCCTCGTCCGCCGCCTCGTAGCCGCCGATCGTCGCCTCGCGGTCGAGATGACCCTTGACCGCATCGAGCACCGGTCTGGCGGCGAGCGCCGTTCCGGCATTGTTGAAATGCAGGACGGTCTCGCAGCCGGGTGTGTCGGCCCGGACGCGGGCGATGTCTATGTCATGCATGATCGGCTCGGATGGTGGTTCGGGGAAATCAGGGTCAGGCGTCGGATAATAGCCAGTTCGTGACCTTTGGCCAGAGTGTCTCCCGATGGCGTCGGCTGAAGAACCCCATATGCCCGATCCCGCCTCCGTCGCTGTCCCCCGGACCGAACACGTGATGCTCGACATCGGCATTGACGAAGCGGCCGACAAGTGCGCCGACCGCCCGTTCGGTACCCCAGACGTCGTCGGCGATGCGGATCGACATCAGCGGATTACGGTAGGTCCGGAATTTCGTTTCCGCATCGAGCGTCGGATCGGCGAAGAAATAGCCGCGCCTCAGGCACCAGTTGGCCCATTCGCGGTAGACATGCCGGGGCATCGGCGGGCCGCTGCCGATGAGCCCGCCGGGCATGTAGCCCATGACCGCGCTGAGCGGGCGGCCGAGGAGGTTCATCTGCAACAGCGCCGAGACCGGCGTGTTCAGATAGCCGAAATACCCGACCATCGCCGCGATGGCCGCGAACCGCTCGAAGCGGTTGGCGTTTTCGATCAGCCCCAGGCCCTGTCCGCCGAAGGAATGGCCGGTGCCGACCAGCCGCCGGCCGGGAAACTCGGCCGCGACCCAGTCGACCGCCGCCGCCATGTCGAGAAGCGCCCAGTCGCGCATCCGTGCCGGGAAGCCGCGCAGCCGCTCGGGCGCGCTCAGGCCGATGCCGCGATAGTCGTAGGTGATGGCGGCGGACGCGCCGGCCTCGACCAGGTGTTCGGCGAAGTTGCGGTAGAATTGCTGCGGGACGGCGGTGGCGGAGTTGAGCAGGACGACGGGACCAGCAGCGTTGCCGCCGGTCAGCACATGGCCGGCGAGCTCATAGCCGTCACGGGCCGGGATGGTGACGTCAATCCAATCTGCCGGAGTCGAGGCTGCCGAATTCGACTCTGACGGTCCGTCCTGCGCGCGGCCCGTCTCTGGTGCGGGGATCGTCATGGGGATTGCCCGATGCCTCCCTCGTTGCTATCGAACCAGTGTGCGAAGCAACGGTAACAAGTATATTCCGTTTACGGAAGCGGAATCTTACCTTTACGTAAAGGAAAGATCATGACTGGCGATACTGGCGACCGGTCCACCAAAGCCGCTCCCGCAACTGGCGGGATCGCCTATTTCGGTTACGGTTCGCTGGTCAACGACGCCACCCGCCACCCCGAAAGCGTCGCTGTCCGCGGCACCCTGAAGGGATGGGTACGGGAATGGCGGATTTCCGGCGAGACGCCCACCGGCCGGGTCTGCGGTCTCACCGCGTCGCCGAAGCCGGGTTCGGAAATCCACGGCGTGCTGGTCTTCGACAGCGTCGCCGAACTCCCGAACCTCGATATCCGCGAGGGCCGCTACGACCGCCACGCGCTGCCGGCCGAGGCCTTCCACGTCCACGGCCATGCCGAGGAGGGTGGCGATCACCGCGAGGCGCTTTCGAACGCCTTCGTCTACCGCTCCAAGAGCGAACATTATCGCTGGGGCGACGACGCCCATCCGATCCGGCTTTCCTACGTGGACTGCGTGCTCAAGGGCTACCTGAACCATTTCGGCGAGGAGGGCCCGCGGCATTTTATCGAAACCACGGAGGGCTGGCACATTCCGGTCCTGAACGACCGCCGTGCGCCGCTCTACCCCCGCGCGATCACCGTGAGCGAGGAGGAACTGGCGCTGTTCGACCGGCTGCTCAGGCAAGCCGGCGTGCGTTACATCTGACCGGAAAGTCCCAACGAGCCCGGCAAGTCCGCCCGCGATATGTTAGAGCGTTTCCAGTCAAATGGTTCAATATTGACTGGAAACGCTCTAGGTTCGTCGCAGCCAGGGAGGTGCCGATGGCAGGCGAGCGCGCGTTTCTCGATCGGGTCTACGATCTCAAGGACAAGGCCGAAACGCTTGATATCTATAAGGATTGGGCGGAGACCTACGAAGACGACGTGGTCGGCAACGGCTATGTCACACCGGCCCGCACCGCCGCGGCCATGGCCAACGCGGTTGCCGACAAGGACGCGCCCTTGCTGGATATCGGCTGCGGGACCGGGTTGTCCGGCGTCGCGCTGCACGAAGCCGGCTTTTCAACCGTCGACGGCACCGATTTTTCCGAAGAGATGATCGCGATCGCCGCGACCAAGGGGATTTACCGGCAGCTCCTCCCGGGAGATTTGACCCGGCCGCTGCCCGGCGGCCCGGACGACTACGCCAACTACGCGGCCATCGGCGTCTTCAGCCCCGGCCACGGCATGCCGGACGCGATTCCGGCCGTGGTCGCCCGCATGCGCCCGCGCGGCTGCTTCGGCTTTTCCCTCAACGAGCACACCCTGAAGGACCCCGAATACATGGAGGTTGTCGGGCGACTGGTCGAGGCGGGCGAGACCGAACTTGTCTTCGACGAATACGGCGATCACCTGACCGGATTGGGATCGAAATCCCGGATCGTCGTACTCAGGAAAATTTAGCGTTCGATCCCCGCCACCGTCTCCCCGATCAGGAAATCGACCACGTTCCGCATTGCCGCGTCGTGCGTCTCGCCGGCGTCGATCGCCTTGTCATAGATCTCGAGCTGCCGGTTGGCCGAGGTGCCCTCCGAGGCGATGGCGCGGGCGCGCTGGACTTCCGCGGTGCATCCCAGATGGTCGGCGTCTTCGGCGACCAGGTCGATCAGTTCATCGATCAGCGTGTGGAACGGCAGGCATTCGCCCCTGCCGAAATCGACCATCCGCGCGGCCGCGCCGTGGCGCTGGGCCTGCCAGCGGTTTTCCGAGACCAGGAACGGCGAATAGGTGCGCCAGCGCTGGTTCTTTCGCCTCAGCCGCCACAGCATCCGGGTGATGCACTGATACAGCGCCGCGATGGTCAGCGTGTCCTCCATCCGCGTCGCCACGTCCGTGACCCGCATCTCCAGCGTCGGGAACCGCGCCGAGGGTCTCAGGTCCCACCAGATCTTGGTGGCGTCCTCGATCATCCCCGCCTCGACCAGCATCTCCACCGTTCGCCGGTATTCGTCGGCGCTGTCGAAGGCCTGCGGCAGGCCGGAGCGCGGCAATTCGTTGAACACTGCCAGCCGGTAGGATTTCAGCCCCGAGCGGCGGCCCTGCCAGAACGGCGAGGAAGTGGACAGCGCCAGAAGGTGCGGCAGGAAATAGGTGAGCTGGTTGAAAAGGTCGATCCTGAGCGCCTCGTCCTCGATGCCGACATGCACGTGCATGCCGCAGATCAGCAGCCGCCGCACCACCACCTGCATGTCTTGGGCGAGCTCGTTGTAGCGCTGCTTGTCGGTGTGGTGCTGTCGTTCCCAATGGGCGAAGGGATGGGTCGAGGCGGCGATCGGCGCCAGCCCGTATTTTTCCGCCTTCTCGGCGATGGTCAGCCGCAAGTGGCCGAGCTGCTTGCGCGCCTCGGCGACAGACTTGCAGACCGGCGTGCCGACCTCGATCTGGCAGCGCAGGAATTCCGGCGACACCTGACCGGCGAGCGCCTCCTCGCAATCGGCCAGAAGCTGTTTCGGCGGATCGGAGGCGAGGTCGCGGGTTTCCTTGTCGACCAGCAGGTATTCTTCCTCGATGCCGATGGTTAGGGAGGGGTCTTTCATGGACATGAGGAACTCCGTGACAGGCCGGTCAAAGCGCCACCTCCAGGCGCTTGACCTCGCGGAACCGGACCCGGTCGGCGATCTCCGCCGGGCCGGTGATGTGGAGGGTCGGGAAGCGGCGGAACAGCTTGCCGAACGCGATCGCCGCCTCGATGCGGGCCAGCGAGTTGCCGGCGCAGATATGCACGCCGAGCCCGAAAGACATGTGCCGGTTCGGCCGCCGGCCGATATCGAAGCGGTCGGGATTGGGAAACTGCTCCGGATCGCGGTTGGCGCCTGCGACCATCAGGTGCACGCCGGTACCCGCGGGAAGCGCGACGCCGCCGAGTTCCGTGTCCGCCGTCGCGCGCCGGTTGTTGATCTGGATCGGCGCCTGGTAGCGCAGCACCTCCTCGACGCATGTGTCGATCAGCGCCGGGTCGCCGTTCAGCCGTCTGACCGCGTCCGGCCGCCGCAGCATCTCGTTGATGCCGTGCGACAGCATGTTGGTCGAGGTCTCGTGGCCGGCATTGAGCATGAAGATGCACTGGTGCAGCAATTCGAGCTCGGTGAGCTTTTGCCCGTCTGCCTCCGCCTCCATCAGCGCGGTCAGCACCTCGCCGCTCGACCCGTCGGTGGGATGGGCGCGGCGATGGCGGACGAGGTCCTTCAGATAGTCTTTGAAGGCGACGACCGAGCGGTTGCCATGGTCGAGCTGCTCTTCGCTCAGAGACGGTTCGAGCGCGGTCAGGATCGCCACCGCCCAGTCGCGGATCAGCAGTCGATCCTTGCCGGGCACGCCGAGCATGTCGCAGACCACCTCGATCGGCAGCTTGAACGAAAACCCTTCGACGATCTCCATCGCACCGCAGTCTTCGAGTTCATCGAGATACCGGTCGACCAGCGCTTCGATACGCGGCTTCAGCGCCTCCAGCGCCTTGCGGGTGAAGGCTGCCTGGAACAGGCCGCGGATGCGGGTGTGGTCCGGCGGATCGGTGAAGACGACGGAGGTGGTGTGGTGCTCGTAGAGCGGGCTGTCGCCGAATTTCGGCCGGAAATCTTCGCGCTTGTCGGAACTCCACAGGGTCGGGTCGCGATAGACCCGGGCGAGGTCGGCGTAGCGGGTGAGGACGTAGCTTCCGTCGGGATTGCGATGCACCGGATCGGCGCGCCGCAGCGCCGCGAGATAGCGATAGGGATCGGCGACATAGTCGCCGGGAAGCGACCGGATATCGAAACTCTCAATGGCCTCGTCGAGGGCGGCGGCGTCGGTCATCGGATCCTGCTCGAAACGCGTACCCGCCGATTGACGACGGGAAAACGCCGCTTGTCAATGCGCGAGCAGGGAGGTTACCTGCGCCAAAACGACATCAACGACGGACCCGGACGGACCGATCATCATGACTCGCGCCCGCTTCACCCTGACCATCGTCACCAGCCGCGACGGCTATATCGCCCGGGCCTTCGACCACGCGCCGCAGGCCTGGGCCAGTCCCGAGGAGCAGGTGCTGTTCTTTTCCGGTGTCGAGGCGGCGGACTGGGCGATCATGGGGCGCAACACCCACGAGGCCGCCGACCGGCCGGACCGGCGGCGCATCGTGTTCTCCTCGAGCCGGCGAGGGTGGATCCGGCCGACCCAGCTCTGGATCGACCCCGAGGAGCATCGTCCCGAAGACCTCGCCGGACTGGTCTCCCATGTCCACCCGTTGCGCGACGGGCTGATCCTCGGCGGTACGAGGGTGCACGACTGGTTCCACCGGCACGGCGCGATCGACCGGATCCACCTCACAATCGAGCCGGTCGATTTCGGCGGCGGCCTG
>Ga0070728_10001993_pt1 | contig 27227 bp, 23 predicted proteins | sample tdDd471_FD_66723 | JGI IMG/M metagenome (GOLD analysis project Ga0070728, IMG submission 66723) | Marine sediment microbial communities from the Atlantic coast under amendment with organic carbon and nitrate - tdDd47.1 | ecosystem: Environmental > Aquatic > Marine > Coastal > Sediment | place...
CGGAACCGACGCGCCCGGCGAAGGCGAGGAAGCCAAGGGGCCCGACGTCGTTCGCCTGAGTCCGCCGACCCAGATGGTCGTGATCGGAAACGCGCTGTTCGTCTCCGACCTTGTGCTCGGTGGACGTCAGCTTCGTGACCAGGCCAAGCAGGTCGCGCAGGTTGCCTTCAACCTGGTCGACTGGCTCGCGCGCTCGCCCGACCTGATCGCGATGCGCAACAAGAAGCTCAACGACCGTGATCTCGTCGATCAGGTCCAGGAGAAGTTGCCCGAACTCGTAGCCGAATTGCGCGATGGCACGATCACGCGCGACGCGTTCCGCGAGCGGATCAACCAGCTCAAGGACGATCAGAAGGCGGAGCGCCGCAGCTGGCGCATTCGCAACATCCTGATGCCGGGCGGCTGCGTCATGTTGATCGGACTGCTGGTCTGGATCATTCGCGTCGGCCGCCGCAGCGTGGCCAAGGGCGGACCCGCCGGCAGCCGATTGGCTGCGATGGATGAATCCGCGCCCCCCGCCATCGAAACCTCCGCCGGGGAGACCCCCGCATCGGCGGATGACCCTGAAACGGAGTCGAAGGCATGAACCGAACCAATCTCGTATTGCTCGTCGTGTTCCTGATCGTCTTCTCGATCTGGTTCGCGACCAAGCCGAGCGCGGACGAATCGCAAGGCGTCGTCGCCGCGCGCATGTTCCCCGACCTCAACAAGGAAGCAGTCGACGCGATCGAAGTCAGCGGCGGCTGGAAGGGTTCCACCTACCAGTACGTCCGTTCCGTCGACGGCTGGGTGCTGGCCTCCGGCGGCGGGTTCCCCGTCACCACCGAGGCGGCGCGCGATTTCATCGAAGCGGTCGCGAGCATTCGCAAGGACAACCTTGTCGGCACGAGCGCCGAACTCGCCGAGATTACCCGCACGGGCGATCAGGGGCGTACGGTTCGCCTCTATCGCGGCGACGAAGTTGTCGCGGAGTTCGTCGTAGGCAAGCGCCCCGAGGGCGACTGGCAGGCGTTCTTCCTGCGCGGAAAAGAGGTCGAGGGCGAGGACCTGCCCGACATCTTCCGTACCAAGACGTTGACCGACGAGGAGGCCGCAAAGCCGTCGAGCGGCGATCCCATGATGGGCGCCCGAGGTTCGCAGGCCTTTGACTGGGCGCAGTACGTCGACGAGGTCTTCAAGTGGACCAAGACGCAGATCTGGAACCTCGACGACGGCGAGATCCAGGCGCTCAAGCTGGTCCGGCCCGGTGACGCGTTCAACGTCGATCTCGCCCGCGAGGAGGAAGACAAGTGGGCGCTGACCGAGCCCGGCAAGGAGCCCGCGCGGGCCGACAGTTCGGCGGTCGAGTCGATCACGAGTCAGCTTGCGTACCTCGCCTTCGAAGAGGTGGTGGGGGCGTCCAACGATCCTGAGGCGCGTGAGATGTACGGTCTGGATGATCCGGTCATCACGCTGATCATCACGCTCAAGAAGAAGATCGAGAAGCCCGCCCCAAAGGAAGGCGAAGAAGAGAAGAAGGAGGGCGAGGAAGAAGAGAAGAAGGAGACCGAGCCCGAGTACAAGATCATCAAGCGGATCATCTCCGTGGGCAGCAAGGTGAAGATGCCGCGCTCCATCGATGACGAGTCGGGCGAGATCAAGGAAGAGGAGCTGTACGCCGTCACGGTGTCCGGCGACCTCGACGACCCCACCAAGGGGAGCTTCATCTTCCTCGTGAACGATTACAAGATCGGTCCGCTCAAGAAGCCGCTCGAGGATCTCCGCCTCAAGGAGGAGGAGCCGAAGGACGACGAGCCCGAGGATGGCGAACCCCAGGACGGGGAGCCGCAGGATGGCGAGCCGACGGACGACGAACCGAAGGACTCGGAGCCCAAGAACGACGATCCCAAGGACGACGAGCCGAAGGAAGCGACGCCCAAGGACGAAACGCCCAAGGAAGACGAGCCGTCCGACGAGCCGAAGAAGGAAGAGCCGACTGAACCCGGTCGATAGTTCACCGAATCGAATCCAAAGGGGAGGCGCGCGTCGCCTCCCCTTTTTTTATGGTGTGGCGCGTGAGCCGTCGGCCGCCCATCCACTGGACCCTGCAGCGCTTCTGGAGCCTGGCCGATCCCGCGACCGAGAGGCTGCGGCGAAGTGATCCCCTGAACCGCGAGAGCGTGCAGCGTCGCTTGGCCACCGACCGCGGGGACTATTGGATCTGCTCCGAGACCGGCCAACTCGCGCGCGAGTGGACGCAGGAGGATCACGAGTCCGAGGCGATGTACGACGACGACTGGAGCGAGCTTCCGACGGAGGCCGAATTCCAGGCGCGCGTAGACGGCATGGCGAAGCGTCTTGCGCCCTACGAGCCCTATCGCAAGACCGGCCACCTGTTCGAGGTGGGGGCGGGGCAAGGCGCGTTCCTCAAAGCGGCACGGCTGCGGGGATGGCAGGCGACGGGCAACGAGTTGTCTCCCGTGGGAGCCAAGCAAGCCGAGGATGCGTCGGGATCTCCGGTACTCGTCGGCCCGATGGAGTCGATCGAACTCGAACCCGAGCGCTACGACGTGTTCCTGATGAACAACGTGTTCGAGCACCTCGTCGAACCGTACAGCGTGCTGTGCAAGCTGGCGCGCGCGCTGCGACCGGGAGGCGTCATCTTCATCCACACCGGCAACGCCTCCTCGCTCAGTCTGTGGGCGCGTCCGCAGCACTGGGTCTACTTCCATCCCGGCCACCTGCATTTCCCGACGCTCGACAGCCTGTCCCTCTACTGCGATGCGGCGGGCCTCGAACTGGCCGAGCTCAAGACGCACGGCTTCCGGTCAGCCCGCACAAAAGAGGAGCGCGGCGGCCTGCGCAAGCCGTTCGACAAGCTCATCTCGACGTTTGCGGGGCGCGTCGACCTCGGCCACCGACTTCGGTGCCTGCTGCGTCGGCCCGGCTAGTCCTCGGATGAAGGCGTCTCGCCAGCGGCGATTCGGTCGAGCAGGATGGTCAGCTTGTCGGCGTCCATCGTTGCGATGAGTTGCGGGAGACTCTTGCGGATCAACGCCAGTTCCTCCGGCGTCGCGTCGGCGGCGGGCGCCGGAAGCGGCATGCCTTCGAGCATGCTTTGCGTGCGCACGATCGCGCGCCACTTCGCCTGCGCTGCCTTGAACTCCGGAAGCGCGAGGATCGCCCGCCAGCGTGCCGCAATCGCGCAGTACTCGCCGACACCCATCGAGCGCTGATCGAGCAGCTCCGCGAGCATCGCCAGCGCCACATTGCGGGTCTTGCGGACCTGGAACCCGCTGACCTTTTTCGGATCCTTGAATCGTTCGGCCAACAAATCAGCCATTCCTGTGCGCGACTCCATCCACGCGGGGTAGCGCCTCGGGTCGAGCGTCTTGGCGGCGGGGTTCGGGAACTTGCTGTCGAGCTCCTGCAGCTTGGTCGCCGCTTCCGCGTAGTCCTCCGCCAAGGACTTCTCGAGGTCGTCGTACTGCCCGAGAATCGTGACCGCGTAGACCAGCAGCGCCACCAACATCGCGAGCGTGACTCCGGCGAACACACCAATCTTCTTCACTTTTCGCCCTCGTCGCTTCCGAAACCTCGTTCGCCCTGTTTCCAACCGGCGCGCGTGCGCCGGGCGGCGAAGTTCCCCTCATAGGTGTTCTTACCGCCGCGGTCGATGAAGAAACCATAGGGTGCCAGTTCCGGCCGGTCCTTGAGCGGGCGTCCGATGCCCCAGCCGTGGTTGCCGCAGCGGTAAGAATCGTCTCCGCCCTCGTCGATCAGGATGCCGATGCCGCTGGCCGCGTTGCCGGCTCCCTGGCTCAGGGTTGCCGCCCGGTAGATGTCGTTGCCGCCGCGATCGACCAGAATCCCCGCCGAGAAGTCGTGCCCGCACCCCTGGCTGGTGTTGCGCGAGTGGTACCGATCGTCGCCTCCGGCGTCGACGACACAGCCGACCGCCGCGTGGGTGCCGACGCCCTGCCCGTACCAGGTTGTGCGGTAGGCATCGTCGCCCTCCAAATCGACCAGCAACCCGAGGCTGTACCAGTACGCAGCGCCCTGTCCGAACACGTCGGCGTGGTAGCGGTCGTCGCCGCCGCCGTCGATCAGCAGGCCGATGCCGCCGGCCAACTGCCCGGTCATCTTCCACTTCCGCGGCTTGCCCTCCTCGGTCACGATGTAGCCGAAGCGGTGGGAATACGACGAGCCCTGCGCGAACGTGATCCACGTGTTCGCCCGTCGCCAGATGTCTTCCTCGTCGCGCCCTGCGATGTATTCGTCATCGCCGGTCCGATCGACGATCACGCCGATGCCGCCCGTCCCCGCGAAGCCCTGTGCGTACACCCCTGCGTGGTAGTCGTCGTTGCCGTCGCAGTCGAGCAGCATCCCGGTGCCGAATACGCCGACGCCCTGCGTGCACAAGCCGCCCATGTAGCGATCGTTCCCCTCGAGGTCCCAGACGACACCGTGGCCAGCAAGCCCGCACGCGATGCTCCAATCCCCGCCGCGATAGTCATCATCGCCGCCCGCATCCACGAGTAGCGACACGCCGAGCAGCGCCGAGCCCCACGAGAATTCAGATTGCGACAGGTAGATGTCGTCGCCGCCGAGATCGATCACGATGCGCACCGGTCGCGGCTCCGGCTTCTTGGCCGACGTGAACTCGTCGTCGCCGCCGAAATCGATGACAAGCAACGCGTCTTCGGTTCCGCCGCCTCCCTTCGATCCGCGCAGCACGACGGGCCCGTGCGGCGTTTCGATGACGGTCCGGTTTGGCTTGAGATCCTTCTGCTTGCGCAACATCGGCAGCATCAGCTTCACGCGTACCGCCAGCGAGTACGAGGCAGTCCGAAGCAGCTCACGATCGACCTTCCGCATCAGTTCCGCGCAGCGCATCAACGTCTTGCGGCCCTCCTCGTCCTCCTCGCCTTTCATGGCGCGCTCCTTGTCGCCCGGTTGGTTGCGCTGGAACCACTGCGTCAGATTCGCCCGCAGGAACGCGCGCTCTTCCTCTGTGAGTTCCTTGAGCGCGCCGGTCACGAACTGCTCGGCGAGCACTGCCATCGAGTAGATCTGCTGGATCGCCGACGCGGTCTCGGGGTGCAGATCGGGCAACTTCTCGATCTGCGCGTTCCCGCCGAGGGCGGCCATCCCGCCGTCGAGTTTGTAGGGCTTGAGCGCGCGCCAAACGTCCCAGGGCGCCGTCGCGGCCACCGCCGCGCGCGCGGTCGACTCCGCCTCTCCCGCAACGTCGAGCGGCTTGTCGAGTGCACGCCGCACCGCCGGCATCATCCACGGATCGGGATCGGGGAAGAAAGCCTTGCGATCGTCGTGACCGCGCAGGAGCCCACGGTCCTTGATGGTCAGCTCCTTGGCGTCGGGAACCCATGTCCGAATCTGCTCGAACGGTTCGGGCTTCTCGTCTCCCGCGAAGGCGATCAGGGGGAGGAGCGCGAGGAGGGGGATGATTCTCACGTGGAGATCATAGACCGGAGGGGGTAGGCGGAAGGCGGACACGCAGTGGGTTTGCAGTTCACGGTTCGCGGTTCACCGTCGGATGCAGGCGTCAGCGGGACCGACTCTCTGCGCCTTCCCGCAACCCGGCTGCGACCGCAAACCGCGAACTGTGAACCGTACGCGCGCGCCGCTCCACGACTTGCTCCTGTGTCGCCGGTCTCCCGCGCGCGCTTCCGCCTCCCGCTAGAATCTCCCCATGACTCGCATCGCCATCGTCCGCGCCCGCCGCACCCCGATCGGGAAGTTTTTCGGAAGCCTCTCCAAGACTGATGCCGCCGCCATGGGCGACGTTGTCGTCCGCGCGGTCATGGACGGGATCGACGTCCACGTCGATGAGGTCATCTTCGGTTGCGCGCGGCAGGCGGGCCAGGGACCCAACCCGGCGCGGCAGATCGCGCAGCGGGCTGGGCTGGGCGACGACACCCTCGCGCAGACGGTCAACATGGCTTGCGGCTCCGGGCTCAAGACGATCATGCTCGGCGCGCAGGAAATCCAGCTCGGCCGCGCGAAGGTGATCGTTGCCGGCGGCGTCGAGAGCATGACGCAGGTGCCGTTTTACCTGAAGCGGATGCGCACCGGATACCGCCTCGGGAATGGCGCCCTCATCGACGGCATGTACGACGATGGCTTTCACTGCCGCCTGGCAGATCAGCTGATGGGGCGCACCGCGGAGACGCTCGCCGAGGACTATGACATCTCGCGCCTAGAGCAGGATCAGTTCGCGATGGAGTCGCAGCAAAAGGCGGGCAAGGCGATGGCCGACGGCGCGTTCGATGCCGAGCTGGTTGCGGTGCCGGTCAAGGACGGTGAGTTCACGACGGACGAGCACGTGCGCGCGGACTCGACGGTCGAGAAGATGGCCAAGCTCCCGGCAGTGTTCAAGAAAGACGGCTCGGTTCACGCTGGCAACGCGAGTGGCATCACCGATGGCGCGGCCGCCGTCCTCCTGATGACCGAAGAGCACGCCGCCGAACTCGGATTGAAGCCGCTCGGGTTCATCGAGGACTACGCCGCCGCCGGCGTCGATCCCAGGATCATGGGCATCGCACCGGTGCCGGCCACCCGGAAGTTGATGGGGCAGATGGGCGTGACGATCGACGCGTTCGATCTGATCGAGCTCAACGAGGCGTTCGCCGCGCAGGCGCTGGCGTGCGAGCGCGACCTCAAGTTCGACCGGAGTCGACTGAACGTGCACGGCGGCGCCATCGCGCTGGGACATCCGATCGGGTGCACCGGCGCGCGCATCGTCGTCACGCTGTTGCACGCGATGCAGCGCCACGAAGCGCAGCGCGGTCTGGCGACACTCTGCATTTCCGGCGGGCAGGGCCTCGCCGCGAGCTTCGTCCGAAGCTGAGCCACGGCTGACCGCTTCGTCATTGAGCTTCTTCAAGCTCGGATAGAATGGGTGGGATGTCCCGGACCCTGCTCTCCCTCCTCGTGGTTTGCCTCGTTTCGCCGATTTCGGTGGGGGCGGATGCCCGTTCCGCATTCGGCGAGGCCCACAGGGAACTCAAAAAGGCCGATTTCGAGGAGCTTTCCGTCGCCAAGCGCGACGAGCTGTTCGCCACCATCGCGGCTTGGGACCATCCCGATGCCGTGCGCAACGTGGCCGAGATCCTGGCGCTCTACGCGACCTATCTCGACGTGATCGACTACCGGCTCGACGCGGACCAGACCAAGTTGCGCGAGTTCATGAGCCGGTCGGCGCTGAGCGATCAGGCGATTGCCGTGCGCCAGATCTACATCAACAAGGTCAAGAGGGGCGAAAAGGCCTACCGCGACGCCTATAACTCGCTCGACCTGCTGGTCGAGAACATGGGCAAGTGGAAGGAGGACAAGACGCTCTCGATGGCCGTCGCCTACCTGCCCGCCCAGCCGACGTGGCGCGTGCGCTCGGTCGCAGCGCTTGGCGCGGCGTACTGGCACAAGAGCGCACAAAGCGACAACCTCTCCAAGAAGTTGTTCAAGTCCCTGCAGCAGCTCTCCAAGGACAAGGAGCCCGGCGTGCGGCAGTCGGTGGCCAAGTCGCTTGCGTCGTTCCGACGGATCGAAGCGGTGCCGGTGCTGAAGCGCTGCGTGAACGATCCCGATTGGCGCGTGCGCGCTGCGGCGATCGCCTCCATCCGGAAGTCGCCGAGCGACGAAGGCGTCGGTTTCCTGATCACGCGCATGAAGAAGGAGAAGGGGCGTCTCGAGGACGACATCGTGCAGACGCTCACCGCGATCACGGGTCAGAAGCTCAAGTGGCCCGAGCAGTGGGAGGGCTGGTGGAACGGCGTCGGCAAACACATTCCGCCGAAGGGCGCGACCACCGCGCAGGTCACCGAGATCAAGAAGCGCAAAGAGAAGTCGAACCAGTTCTACGGCATCAACACGCGCTCCCAACGCATCTGCTTCATCATCGACATGTCGGGCAGCATGAAGCACAAGACCGAGGAGCTCAAACAGAAGGGGCCGATCACCGGCAAGAAGAACACCGACACGGCCGTGGCGGGAAAGACGCGCTGGGAAGTGGCGCGCAACGAGCTGAAGCGCGCCGTGCAGAACCTGAATTCCAAGGCGTACTTCTCGATCATCCTGTTCAACCACAGTGTCCAGCCGTGGCGCTCGGAAATGGTCAACGCCACGCCGGCGAACAAGAAGGCGGCGTCGGAGTTCCTCGACAAGGTGGGCCCGCGCGGCGCGACCTACACCCTTGGCGCATTGCGCGAGGGGTTCTCCTTGGGCGACGTCAAGGACGCCAAGGAGAAGAAAAAGCAGAAGGACGGTCCGCGCGTCGACACGATATTCCTGCTCAGCGATGGCGGCCCGACCGGTTCCCAGATGGACGGCCCGTCCAAGCCGATGGAGCCCGATCCGATCCTGGACCAGGTCAAGCATTGGAACGAGGGCCTGGGCGTCGTGATTCACTGCATTGCCGTCCACACCGACGAGGTCGGCACCTACTTTCTCAAGAGTCTGGCGTCCCAGAACGGCGGCCAGTTCGTCGCTCGAAAGTAGTCCATGCGCTTCCTTTGCGCGCTCTGCATCAGCGCCCTCGCGTGGGCTGGGCCTAACGACTCCGCGGAGGCGTATCGGGCGGAGGTCGCGAAGCAGGCGGCGCTCGACAATGCCGCGGGAGCGCGGGCGCTCGTCAAGCTCTGGAGCGCGAACGAAGCGAAGATCGCTCCTCTGCGCAAGGACATCGCGCGCCTGCGCGCCAAGCGCACGAAGGAAGACCGCAAGCTGCGCAAAGAGCGAGACGAGCGCAAGCGGTCGGCCATCCGAACGCGCATCGCCGAGTTGGTGGACGATTACATCGAGGTGGATCGTCGGCTATCGCCGCTCGAACTGCGTCGAGTCGACCTGCTCCATGCGATCGACGGATTGAAGTCGAAGGAGGCCATCGGCTGGCTCTGCACCGAGGGCCTGGGTCGCATCGACGAGGCGCTTCTGCGTTCCGCGATCGGGAAGCTGGCTGTCCGCAGCGGCGCTGTCGACGCCGACACGCTGCGCGCGGCGTTGGCCCAGTCGAAGAAACCGGAGCTGGTGGTGCCGCTCCTGCAAGCGCTCGCCCGACACGGCAAGAACGACAGCACAGCACTGAATGAAGTTGTCCTCGGCTTCCTCGATCACAAGGACTGGGCGGTGCGCGTGGCCGCCGCCTACGCGCTTGCGACGATGGCCGACCCTTCCGGTGTTGAGCCGATCATCGTGGCGTTGAAGAAGGCGCCGAATCGATCGCGCGAACAGCATCAGTTGGCGGCGGCCCTCTCGCGCTACACCGGCCAGAGTCTGGGCCCCTATCCGGATCTCTGGGAGAAGTGGTGGGCGGCGGAAAAGAACAACGTGCTCTCCGGGCGCATGCCGCTCGGCAAGGGCAACGTGGCCGACGGCGCCAAGAGCGATCAGGGGCGCTTCTACGGCATTCCGCAAACGGCGGAGCGCATCATCTACATCGTCGACATCTCCGGCTCGATGGAAGTGTCGATGGTCGATCCGCAGTGGATTGATGGCGAGCCGGTGCCCGCGCGCAACGACGAGGACTCGCGCTACGACGCTGCCCTGCGCGAACTTCTGCGTGCGACCCGCAAGCTGCGTCCGCGTTCGACCTTCGCGGTGTTCGTCTACTCCAGCAAGGCGCGCGGCCTGCACGAGAAGATGACCCACGCGACCAAGGACAACCTTGCCAAGCTGGAGCAGGAGTTCGTTCACATGGGCCCCGAGGGCTCGACGAACATCTATGAGGCGCTCGAAGAAGCGCTGCGCTTCGCGGGCATCTACTCCGCCGGAACCACCGGAAAGCGCAAGCAGGTTGCCGACGCGATCTACCTCCTTTCCGACGGGGCGCCCACGGATGCGAAAGGCAAGGCCGAGGACCCGAGCCGAGTCCTGGTCGCCGTGCGCGAGTGGAACGCGCTCCAACGCATCGCGATCCACACCATCGGCATCGGCAAGCAGCACAGCGCAGCGTTCCTCAAACAGCTCGCAGAAGACAACGGCGGTCAGTATTACGGGGTCGGTACGGAGAAGAAGAAGCGCGAGCGGAGGAAGTAGGCGGTTTGCAGTTTGCAGTTCGCGGTTCACTGTCGGAGTTGAGCGCGAGCGCTCGGCAGATTCGCGCCCGGCTGCGCCCGACCGTAAACCGCAAACGCGCGCCGCTCCGCGGCGCACTCTTGTGTCGACGGCCTCCCGCGCGCGCCCTTCGCTGGCTGCGACCGTCTACTGCCTACGCGCGCCGCTCCGCGGCTCCCGCTTGTGTTCCCGGCCTCCCGCGCGCGCTCCACGCTACTTAGCGATCAACCGGTCGGCGTCGAAGGAATAGCGGTAGTTTACCATCGCATCCTTCCAGCGCTTGCCATCGGCGGGGGAGAAGCCGGCCGGGAGGATCGCCCGCAACGACTTGTCGATGAGCGGTTGCAGGCCCTTCGGCGCATTGCCAGCACGCACACCGAACAGCGTGCCGACACTCTCCGGTGTTTTGATCGACGCGAGCTTGAGCACCGCGGCCTTGTCCCCTGCAACGGCGCGCGTCCTCAGCGTCTCGAATGAAGGCTCGGCCAAGAGCACACGCAGCTTTGTTTCGCAGCGCTGAAACACATTGCGTTCCACGGGGAGCGGTCCCATCCAGACGATGCGGCCGTAGCGATCGAGGAACAAACCCCACGGGACGGAGTTCCCGCGATACAGCGCCAGCGACGTCGAGCGCTCCCGATCGCGCTGCCGGTCGATGCCGACGGGGAACGGCAGGCGCCGTTCGCTCACGAGTGCCGCCAGCCGCTCCGGAGTTTGCTGTTTGTGGTCGTCGAGGACCGACGCGATGCCGATCACGCGCAGGTTGTCGGACCCCAGTCGCGTGGCGAGCGCCTCGACGCGGCGCGTGAGGGGGTTGGCGCTGGGATGGGTGGCGGAGAAGAAGAAGAGCAGCGTCACTCGGCCGTCCGGTCGCGTCGGGTCTTGCGCGGGGCCGACCCAGCGGTCGACTTGAAGGGGGGGCGGCGGATCGAAACGGAACGCGAGGTCGGCCGCGCGCGGGACCGCCTCGGGCCGTGTCGAGCGTCGGTAGTAGGTGAGCGCCTCGCGGGGAGCGTTCTCCTTGAGCAGGTCGCCGAGCCACAGGAAGACCGTCGGGCGGCGGCCACTGTCGGGGAACTTCTCGAGGAACGACTCGGCATGGCGACGGAAGGCGCGCACCGCGGACCCGGTTCCGATTCGGCGGGCGATCGCGCGCGCCTCCTCTATCTTTTTGTACGCTGCGGCCTCTCCGGGGGCCTGGGCCGCCGCAGTCAGGGCAAAAAGCATGAGCGGGATGACGATCGCGTGCGCGCGCAAGGGTCCGCGGATCCGAAGCAAAGGGCGGTCCATCTTCGATGGGGTCGCCGATGGGCGGAATCCCAAGGGTTTAGATCGGTTGTGCGCCGGTGGTTGTCCTCTGCCGGAGACGGTGTGACCCATGATTCCGCTCCGTATCGGGCGATTGACCCTCCGCGCGCACGTCGGCCTCGTCGTCATTGCGGCCGTGCTGTATGCGCTCGGCGGCGACCTCTGGATCCGCTACCTGCTGCTGTTGGCGACGCTGTTGCTCCACGAATTGGCGCATGCCCTCGTGTCTCTTCTCTTCCGCGGGGAGCGGGCCGTCGTCTCGCTTTGGCCGTGGGGGGGCGTGGCCCATGTGGAGCGATTTTCCGACTTTCGTGAGGCCGTTGTGGCCCTGGCCGGGCCCGCCTCCAACCTCGCCGTGGCCGGCGGGGCGGCGGCCGCTGGCGGCGAATTTTCGCTGGAGCTGGGGCGCTGTCCGCCCCTCGATTTCGTGTTCACGTGCAACCTCGTGATGGGGCTGGCCAACCTGATCCCCATCCCCGGACTGGACGGCGGCCGAGCTCTCAGAATTTTCCTGAGACGCCAACCCAACTAGCAGAGGGGGGTATGCTGTCCGACGATATGAAATACCGTTGGATCCTTACCCTTCTGTTTTGCGGTCTCCTTTTCCCCGCCCTACGCGCGGAAGACGAGGTCGCGCAAAAGGTCCCGAATGATCAAACGGCGCAGATCCCCAAGACCAGTCCGGTCTGCGTTCGGTTGCCCTCCCTGAATCGCGTTGATGCGTTGGCCAAGCAGTTTGCGCCGATCATCGACATGATGCAGCCGGGGGTGAAGCCGCTCCTGGAAGCGGGCATCTCGAACATGATGATGGCGCAGCTCGGACTCGATCCGGCTGGGTTCAATCGTGACGCGCCGGTCTACATGGGATTGAGCCACGAGGGCGAGAAGCCCTTCTTCCTCCTCACCCCCGCCGCCGAAAAGGGCATCGCGGGCGAGAAGGACCTGCCGCAAGGCATGAAGCTGGTCGTCAAGGACGGCATGGTGCACGTGGGCGACCCCGAGGCGCTCGGCGGCCCCCGCCGCGACGCCAACACGAAGATGTTGAACGGTGACTTCGCCGTCCACGTCTTCATCTCGGATCTCGTCACGCGCTACAAGGAAGACATCGAAGGCGGCCTCGCGCAGGCGAAGGGCATGGCCGAGGGTGGTCTGGCGCAGGGCATGGTGCCCATGGCGGTTGCCGTCGATCCGTTCATGGCTGCCGCTCGCGGCGCCATCTACGGTGTGGACAGCGTTGCGTACGCCATGACCGTCAAGGAGGACATCCTTGAGACCGAAGGCCTCGTGATGACCAAGGCCGAGTCCGGACTGCGCAAGTTCCTCGCGCGCGCCGGTGCTCCCCGCGAGAACTCGTTGGCCGACTACCTGCCTGCCGAGGCGTTCATGACGATGGACTACGCCGCCTCACCGGATTGGCCCGGCGAGGAGATGATGCAGTTCGCGAAGGACACGCTGGGCCAGCAGGGTGGCAACGCGATCGGGCAGATGCTTTCGATGTCCAAGCCCGTCTGGGGAATGCTGACCGGCCGCAACGCCGTCGCGCTGACCCTGCAGGGCATGATGGGCTACAACTTCCACTCCATCTACGAGTTGAAGGAAGGCGTCGACAGCACGAAGCTGATGGACAAGTTCGACATCGCCAAGCTCAACGAGGCGATGAAGGAACTGAAGATGCCGCTCGAGTACAAGCTCGAGAAGAACGTCGGCAAGCACGGCGAAACCCAGCTGCACAAGCTCTCGATGACCTCGGAAGACCCGCAGATGCAAATGGCGCTGATGATGGCGACCTACTACCTCGCGGCTGAGGGAAATCACATGTTCATGGTCATGTCCATGAACGCCGAGCTTGAGATCAAGGACCTGATCGACCGCGTCCGCAAGGGCGAGGCGAAGGCCGGCGCGCACACCAAGGCGATGGATCGTCTCGGGCGCAAGCGCAACCTCGGCTTGACGTTCAACTTCGGCGCGCTCAAGGCGATGGCCATGATGTTCGCCATGTTGGACCCGCAGGCGGGCCAGATGATGGCCGCCATTCCGGACGAGATGTACATGTCGACCGCCCTCTCGGTTCACGACGGGGATCTGCACTGGAAGGGTGACCTGCCGCTCAAGCAGATCATGAAGCTCGTGCAGGACGTCAAGGCCATGGAAGGCGCCGGCGACGGCAACGCCCCGGGCAACAGCGAGTTTGATTAGTTCGGGAGTTCGATTAGTTCGGGAGTTCGATTAGTTTCGAGTCGCGTCTTCGATCCACCCAGTCCCACAAACCCAACCCCCGCCGAATCCGGCGGGGGTTTTTTCGTGGGGTGTGGGCCTTCGAAGCCGAGGCTTCGTTTCGGATGTCCATCGCTGGACCCGAGACCAAGCGAGGACAAGTCTGGGCGCGTCGCGGCGATGCCGCTGTGTTCATGAGACACCGCAATTTCGCCGCGGCGCTTCCAGGCGCAGCCACAGCCGGTCGAGGCCCGATGGGCGTTCGAAACGAAGCCTAGTTCATGAACTCGACGGTCGCGTCCTCGATGCGGTAGAGGCACAGCGCGAACCCGGCGTCGTCGAAGAACGGACCGATCTGCAGGCGCCCGCGAACGAGGTAGTAGTCGAGGACGTACTCCGTCGCCTGGCCGTCCGCCACCGTGACCTCCAGGATCTGATTGAGGCGCGGCGTGCCGAAGCAGCACACGGTGTGGTCCGGCATCAGGAAGAACTCCGTGACGTTCGCAGGATCCGGCACCGAGAAGTACATGACGCCGAGCACCTCGATCGTCTTGCCGTCCAGAGCGCGGATGGCATCCGGCACGGTCCCGGTCTCCGCGGCGAACGGGAATCCGGCCAGCCGATCGAACCCGACCGTCACGGCGCCGTCCCGCGGCTCGGGCGGCGGCGGCGGCTTCAGCGGCGCCCCGGGCGGGATGAAGCCTTGGCTCGCCATGACGCGATCGCTCAGGGACCTCGACCGGGTGCCGGGGCTTGTCGGGTCGGGGGCGAGCCCGATCCAAGCCAGGACGGCGAGCAGGAGCACGAACGCCAGGATGCCAGCGGCTTTCACGCCGATAGGGTAGCGGCGCGCCCAGGCTCCGTTGCGAAATAGAGCCTAGCTCGGGTCGAAGGGCTGCTCGAGAAGCTCCCGCGTGCTGCGCTTGGCAACGGAGCGGAACTCCTCGACGACCTCGCGGGCCTCGGGCGAGGACATGAGCCGCAGCGTCTCGATGCAGCGCTCCTGGAAAGGCGTCGGCTTGCGGAAGCGCGCGCGCAATCCGCGTCCCTTGCCGAGGTCGACCAGATAGCTGGCGATCTCCGCGTTCCCGATGCGCGCCAGCGCCTCGAAGAGCAGCTCGACCTCTTCCCGCGAGCGCTTTTCGATCACGTCGCTCGTCAGGATCGTCGGGAGGCATGTCGCCACGGCCGGTGCATCGTCATGCAGCAGCGACTGCAGCGCGGCCTTGCGAATGCGGGCCGACTTGTCGTGGAGTCCGCGCACGACGGCGTTGCGAATGCGCGAGTCGGTGCTGCGCATGCCGAGCTCGACGACCCGGACGCGCGTGTTCTCGACGAGCGAGTCGAAGTCCGTCGCCACGGCGGCGAGCGCGTCGTGCGTGCCGAGTTCGAGCAGAACCGAGCGCAATCGGGCGCGGTCGGTGGGGCTGCTAGTGGAGTAGAGCTGGACCATCAGCAGCTCCGCCTCCGGGCCAAGCACGCGCAGGGCCTCGCGGGCCGCGCGATTGTGTCGCGTCCGGGAGAGCCACTGGACGAAGGGCATGGCCGCGGCTGCGCCGAGATGCTGGAGGCAGCGCGCAAGCGGATGCGGGTCGATGTTGTCGCGGCGTTCGACGCCGTCGAGCAGCGCGACGATGGGCGCGTGCTCGCGCAGCGCGGCGATGCTCGTCTCGCCCACGCGATGGCGGACCGCGTTCGGCTCGCGCTTCATCTGCGCGGCGCGGTCGAGGACGCCAATGACACCGTCGAGGTCGCCGGTGGCCGCGAGATTGCGCGCCAGCGTGTGGCAGACCAGCTCGATCGCATCGGCGTTCCGGTCGCTGAGCGACTGGTTGGCGATGTTGTGCAGGGCGGCGAGTGCTCGTCGCAGCGCGTACGGATCGCCGGGCGTCTGGATGCCCTGGGTGATCGCGGCGCGGTCGGCCTGGCTGCGGGCCAGGTTGGCGGCGTCCAGCATGACGTCGCGCGTCTCCATCTCCTCCATCACGAGCTTGAGGTGCGACTGGTCCGACTCCCAGAGTCGCAGCGCGAAGTCGACTCGCGTGTCGTCCGGATCGGCCTGCAGAGCTTCGATGATGCTGCGCGCCTCGGTGAACGTCACACCCGGCGAAAGCATGAGGCCCGAGACACCCTGAGCGCGCAGGCGTCCGGGAATCGTGCGTCGCGCATCGCGCGTGCGGAAGACCTCGCGGCTGTCGAGCAGCACCGCCTGGTCGGTCAGGGCAAGCGTGACCGGGCCCTGCGCCGTTGCGCTGTTCCACGCGCCCACGAACCGATCTACGAATCGATCGACCGTGGTACTTCCCGGCTGGAACCGGCAAGCGTCCGCGAGAATCCGCATGAGCAGAGCGACCGCGGTCGCGATGGAACTCTCGCCAAGCGCTCCGGAGGAATTGCTGCTGACCGACACCGCATGGCTTATCGGTTTATCCGTGTGTGATTCGAGCCTGCGACCTCCGAAAACTGTCGCAATGCCGAACGCAATTCACCCAATGGTGTGCGCGGCACAGCATCGGTTCCCCGGGCAGGGGGCGACTGCTAACGGAACGCGTCGAAGCCGGTGATCTGGTGCCCCAGAATGAGGCCGTGGATGTCGTGCGTGCCTTCGTAGGTGTACACGGACTCCATGTTGCACATGTGCCGCATCACCTGGTACTCGGCCGTGATGCCGCTGGCGCCGAGCATGTCGCGTGCGACGCGCGCCATCTTGAGCGCCTCCCAGCACGCGTTGCGCTTGGCCATCGAGATCTGCTGCGGCGTGATCTTGCCCGCCTCCTTGATACGGCCAAGCTGCAGGTTCAGCGCCTGCATCTTGGTGATCTCGGTCAGCATGTTGGCGAGTTTGGTCTGTACGAGCTGGAAGTTCGCGAGCTTCTTTCCGAACTGCGAGCGCTCCATCGTGTACTGGCGCGCCTCGTCGTAGCACGCCATGGCCGCGCCGGCCGCACCGAACGCGATCCCGAAGCGTGCCTGCGAGAGACAGTTCAGCGGACCCTTGAGCCCCTGCACGCCGGGCAGCATGTTTTCGAGCGGGATCTCCACGTCCTGCAGCACGAGCTCCGAGGTGACCGACGCGCGCAGCGAGTACTTCTTGTCGGTCTTCGGCGCCGTGTATCCGGGCGTCCCCTTCTCGACCAGGAAGCCGCGCACGACGCCGTCGAGTCGCGCCCAGACGATCGCGACGTCGGCCACGGTGCCGTTCGTAATCCACATCTTGGCGCCGTTGAGCACGTACTTGTCGCCGCGCTTTTCCGCCTTCGTCTCCATGCCGCCGGGGTCGGATCCGTGGTCGGGCTCGGTCAGGCCGAAGCAACCGATCGCCTCGCCGCGGCCCATCGCCGGCAGCCAGCGGTCCTTCTGCTCCTCGGACCCGTACGCGAAGATCGGCCACATCACCAGCGAGCCCTGCACCGAGCAGAACGAGCGGATGCCCGAGTCGCCGCGCTCCAGCTCCTGCAGGATCAAGCCGTACGCGACCGCGCCGAGGCCGGCGCATCCGTAGCCTTCGATCCCGGCGCCCAGCAGCCCGAGTTCGGCCATTTCCGGAATCAGCTCATCCGGGAAAGTCCCCGCCATGTAGTGGTCGCCGATGGTGGGAATCACGCGATCCGAGACCCAATCGCGGACGGTGTCGCGGATCATCCGCTCGTCCTCGGTCAGCAGGGAGTCGAAATCGAAGAAGTCGGGGGCCTCGAAACTCATGGGCGCAAGCTAGCAAAGAGGGGGAGCCTTCGAAACGATCGGGGGCGGAGCGTACAGATTTCACACAGGGGTAGGCCGCGGAAGGGGTGAATCCGTCCGGGTTTTCGCCGATTTCGTCCGGCACGCCGCTTGTTTAGGGTTGGGTGATGAAATCGCTTCTACTCGCTCTCTTGGTGCTGGCCGCGCCGCTCCTGGCCCAAGACAACGCCGCCCCCGCTCTGAACAAGGCCGAACCGGCTGCCAAGAAAGCCGAACCGGCGGAGCAACTCGCCCACATTGCCGAAATCGAGATCAAGATCGACTCGGCCGAGGATCCGTTCGCCGCGAACCCCTTTGGCGGAGCGAAGTTGAACTACCTCGGATTCCTGAGCGCTGTCCGCAAGGCGGCCCACGACCCCGAGATCGATGGCATCGTGCTGAAGCTCGAGAGCTACCAGCTGGGCTGGGGGCGTCTCGTGGAGCTGCGCGACGCGCTCCTTGAGCTGCGCAAGGCCGGCAAGAAGGTCTTCCTCTACAAGGAGAGCTACAGCGGCGTGGACCTGATTCTCGCCGCCGCCGCCGATCGGGTTTCGATGCCCGAGACCGGCATGGTCGCGATGCCCGGCCTCGCGATCGAGATGATGTACATGAAGGGGCTGCTCGACAAGCTCCACGTCAAGTTCGACGTGGTGCACATCGGCGACTTCAAGACGGCCGGCGAATCGATGGTCATGGACAAGATGTCGGACGCGCAGAAGCGTTCGCTCGATCCGATCCTCGACGAGTTCTTCAACACGATGGTCAGCTCCATCGCCAGCAGCCGTGGGCTGCCCGAGGAGCAGGTCAAGAAGCTGATCGACAAGGGCGTCTTCTACGGCGCGGAAGCGCAGAAGGCGGGCCTCGTGGACCGCATCGAGTACTACGACCAGTTCGTCTCCGGCATGAAGGCGATGTTCCCCGGCAAGAAGGTCGTCAAGTCGAACAAGTTCGGCAAGGGCAAGGGACCGCAGATCGATCCCAACAACCCGATGGCGGCATTCTCGATTCTGATGCAGGCCTTCATGGGCGGCGCCAAGAAGCCGCGTGAGGCGGGCCCGCGCATCGCGATCATCTATTGCACCGGCGCGATTACCTCCGGCAAGAGCCAGTACGACTGGACCGGCGGCATCTCGTCGATGGGCTCCAAGACGATCGTCAAGGCGATCGACACGGCGCGCAAGGACAAGGACGTCAAGGCGATCGTGCTGCGCGTCAACAGCCCCGGCGGCTCCGCCCTGGCCAGCGACATGATCTGGCGTGCCGTGGCGCGTGCCAAGGAGGTCAAGCCGGTCATCGCCTCGATGGGCGACGTCGCGGCCTCCGGCGGCTACTACGTTTCGATGAACGCCAACCGCATCTTCGCGGAGCCGCAGACGCTGACGGGTTCGATCGGCGTGGTCGGGATGATTCCCAACCTGAGCGAGTTCTTCCCGTGGGTCGGCGTCAGCATGCAGCGCCTGACGCGCGGCAAGCGCGCCGCCGCCTTCAACACGATGGCGGGCATGGGCCCCGAGGACCTCGAAGTTCTGCGCGGCACGATGCAGCTGCTCTACGGCGATTTCGTCGCGAAGGTGGCCGCGGGCCGCGGCAAGACTCCGGCCGAGATCGAGCCGCTGGCCCAGGGCCGCGTCTGGACCGGCCGCGCCGCGCACAAGAACGGCCTCGTCGATGAGCTCGGCGGCCTGCGCGATGCGATCGCCTATGCCAAGACCAAGGCGGGCCTCAAGGACGACGAGAAAGTGCTGATGATGGAGCTGCCGCGTCGCGGTGGCCCGTTCGAGGCGCTCGAGCAGATGTTCGGCGGCGCGGAGGCGGATCTCGATCTCGCCATGCTCAAGCGCGTGCCGGAGCTGCGCAAGATGCTGCTGCGCATCGCGACCTACCGCCGTGTGGCGGTGGACAAGATCGCGATGCTCAACCCCGAGCTGGATGCGTTCCTGCAGCCGGCCAATGGGGCGGCTCGCTAGGACCGAACGACCGAGTAACAAATTTCAAGGCCATTGGGCTAAATCGGGACCGGCCCGTGGTCACAGGGACAGCGGTGTAGCTGTCCCTACTTTAATTTGTGAACGACGGTGCCAGGCACCGTCGTTCATGAATTTCAGCGCGCGGCGCTGAGGAATGCGGAGACGAACCGCAGCAGCGGCATCGACTCCCACACCCCGGGATCGCCGCCGTCGCGATCGACGTGGGCGAAGAGGTCGGTGACGAGCAGGCGGTGGCGCACCGACTTCTTCGTGTACCAGCGCTCGAGCGACACGGCCTCGCTGGACGGCACGATCGGGTCATCCTTGCCGTGCAGAAGGAAGACGCGCGCCCGGGGCAGCGGGTTCGCCAGCGGCGTGAGCGCTTGCAGGTCGTCGGCCATGCCCGCCAGCGCCTCATGCGCCTGCTCCTTGCTGAGCGGTGCGTTCGACGCCACTACCGTGTCGTACAGCGCGGGCGGGATCCGGTCACGATTGCCCTGCAGCACGGCGCGACGGCCCTCGCCGAGCGGGTCCATCACGCCCTTCGCATCGGGCGGGGGGGCGGTGAGCCAGCCGCGCAACAACAACTCGAGGTGCGCGTACGCCCCGAAGCTCAAGACGCAGGCGATCCGGTCACGCACCTCCGCGCGCCCCGCGGCGATCAGGCAGTAGGAGCCGCCGACCGAAACGCCGGCGAGGCTCACGCGCTCCGCCTCGGTGAACGACGCCGCCACACGGGCGATTCGCGCGGGGTCTTCGGCATCGATTCGGAGGAGGCGCAGCGACAGCAGATCGGGCGTAGCGACCACGAGGCCGCGGCGCGCCAGCGCGCGTGCCAGAGCGACGAACCGCGGATCGTCGATGCCGTCCTCGACGGCGCCGGCGACGAGCACGACCACCGGAGCATCCTGAGCCGCCCCGTCCGGTTGATACATCCGCACGCGCTCCCCGGCTTTCCGGTCGATGCTCTCCGTCACGCCTTCGCGCAGGTCGGCGGCGGGGCTGGTCGCGTCGCGCAGCAGATGGGCCGCCTCGGTGAGTCCGCACCCCCCGCATCCCGTCAAGAGCAGAAGGAGGAGGACCGAGGCGCGCATCAAACTCCCTTTCCGTGGCACGACGCTCACCCGCGAGCGGCGCGCAGCTCCACCTTTGACCTACTTCTCAGCCGCGATGTAGACGACCCAGCCCTTGTCGGCCTCGCCGGTCTTGGTGACCGACCACTCGCCGTTGCCGTCTTCTGTGCCTTCCTCGGTGCCTTCCCAGTACACGGTCACCTGGGAGAAGCCCGCCTCGCGCAGCAACTCCTGAATCTCGGGCAGCGTCCACAGGCGCCACTCGTAGGTGAACGCCTTCTCGATCCGGCTGCCGTCGTTGAAGTCGAAATGGATGTGGTTGATCACATGGCCCGTGACGGGGGAGTAGTAGTCCTGGTCCCAGACGTACGTGAAGCCCTCGCACTCCCGGGGCTCTTCCATCTCCAGGAACGCGTCGCTTCCGCCGTAGGCGTCGAGGATCATCATGCCGCCGTCGGCGAGTCCGCGATAGGCGGCCGCGAAGTACTCCTTCAGCTGGGCGCGCTCCTTGAAAATGAAGTAGCTGAAGTTGGTGGCGAGGATGCAGTCCGACGGCTCCGGGCTCGTCGTGAGGACGTTCTCCTGCAGCAAGGTCATGCGCGCGTTGGCATCGTCCGGCAGGCGCGACTTGATGCGCTTGCGCGCCACTTCGAGAGTGGGGCCGTCGAGATCGATTCCAACCGCGGTGTGGGTCTCGTCCTGCTTGACCCACTCGATGGCCGTGATGGCCGTGCCGCAGAAGTCCTCGCGCAGGGTTCGGGGTTCGCACCCCTTGAGTTCGCGCCACGCCTGGCGGATGAAATCGCAGTCCGCCTCGGGTTCCTGCACGGAAAGCTCGTACAGCTCGAACTTGTTGGAGTTCTTGGCGGTGCGCCCCTTGGACTTGCGCTTTTTCGGCTTGCGGGTCATGGACCGCCGTTTTACGGCATCGGTCCCGCCGCGTCTATTCGGCGTCGGCGACGGACGTGTCGGCGGTCGCTTCCGAGACGACCGGTTCGGCGGTCGGAGCCGAGTCGGTGTAGATCCGGTCACGTCCGTCTTCCTTGGCCCGGTAAAGACGGGCGTCGGCGAGACGGATCAGCGGGTCGGCCTCTTCGCGCTCCGCCGGGCAGAACGCCACGCCGCCGCTGATGCGGATCGAGATGCTGTGATCGCCGGTCTCGTCCGAGGCTTGAATCTCGCCGATGGCGGTCCGGAACGAGTCGAGGCGACCCGTGAGGCCGGGAAGGTCGTCCGCGTTGATCACGCAGATGAACTCCTCACCGCCGAAGCGGCAGGCGAACTCGCCCTCGTCCTGCCGGACGAACGCGCGGGCCACATCGGCGACCCGGACCAGCACCTCGTCACCGACCGCATGGCCGAAGCGGTCGTTGGTCTGCTTGAAGTGGTCGATATCGAGGAGCGCGAGCGCGAACGGCGACTGCGCGCGGCGGCGCATGCGCTGGTCGAGCATCTCGTAGAAGTGGCGGCGGTTGGCCAGCTGCGTGAGCGGGTCGGTCTGGCTGAGCTTACGGATCTCTTCCGCGCGGCGGATGTTGGTCAGCACCAGCGCGCCGAGGTTGGCGAGTGCCAGGGAAACCGTGTGCGCCTTCTGGACGACCTTGCGCATACCGCCAATCGCCACGCACCCGAGGGACGCGCCGTCGTGCACGAGGGGAATGTAGAACTCGAAGTCGCGCTCGAAGACGCGCGTCGACTCGACGTACTCGTGCACCTCGTGGTCGAGGGTCGCGAAATCGCCCTTGCGCAGGATCAGGCACTTGGTGGAGACGTGCCCGACGCGGCCGTGGGACAGGGGAGTCGACATGCGCGCGGGGCACTCGTCTTCCGGCATGCCCGCCTGGGCGACGAGCTTCATGATTTCGCCCTCGCGCAGGAACGCGACGCCGAATTCGCATCCGAGAATGCGCTTGAAGGCGGCAAGGATGCTTTCGCCCAATCGTTCCGCGGTCTTGACCGCCACGAACTCCTTGGTGACCTCGGGGAACCGGTCCAGCAGGTTCGTCAGGCCGATGCGCTCACGGCTCAACTGGAGCGGCGTCTCGTCCGGACGGTCATCAAACTGACTCGCGGGGTCCGACGAGCGCATGCGCCGCAGGACGTCCTCGAGGTTGCTCAAACGGTTGGTGAGACGGCTCCGATCGCGAATTGCGAGGAGCACGGCCAGCGTCGGTCCGAGAACCGCGGCGGCAACAAGAGCCCAGATGGCGTAGTCGATGAAGGCAAACATTGGCTGCAGGCGCCATTCGTCCACCGCTCCGGCGCCACACCGGTATCGGGGATTTGGGGCCGGAGCCTTAACGCTGCTTGGACTTCTTCCGGGCCGACTTCGAGCGCGGGGGCACGCTGCGGACCGAGTGGCCGGGCACCCCGACCGAGTGTCCGGGTAGTCCGACGGGGTGCTGCGGCAGCGAAACCGCCTGTCCGGGAAGAGTTACGGCCTGTCCGGGCAGCTTGACCGCGTGGCCCGGCCGCCGGACTGCGTGCCCGGGAATGCGCACGGCCTGGCCCGGTAATCCGACCGCCTGTCCGGGAATTCCCACGGATTGTGCCGGCCGGCCCACCGCCTGTCCGGGCACGCCGACGGCTTGTCCGGGCACGCCGATCGAATGTCCGGGTAGCCCGACGGGATGGCCCCCGCCACGGGAAATGCTCATGGAGATACCGACCGTCCGGAATCTGCGCCGGCCCGACCGACGGCCGCGTCGGTTTCCGTGAGAACGGCGCCACTGACTGCGGCGGGGGGCGGAAACCTCCTCCTCGCGCTCCACCTCCACGCTCTCGGTCACGGCGGACTCAGGCTCCTCGTCGTCCATAAACGCCTCAGGATCCCAATTCAGCTGCGAGATGTACTCGTAGGGAATGTGCAGGCGGGCTCGTGGGGCACCACCACTCGGACTTGCGGTCCGCCTGGACTCCGTGGGCTCCTCGTAGTCGATGGCGTGGAACTCCACCCCGTCCGCGTCATCCACATACGACGCGACCGCGGTGTCCCGCATCGGGACGCTGGAGCAGCCAAGAATCCCGGCGCCCAGCAGGAGCGAGGTCAGCCAACGCACTCTCACTATGATGCCTTCGGTCGCCTAGGATTGCTAACCCCAGCCCATGCCGCAGGTTTCCGTTCTGATCCCGGTCTACAACGCGGCCCCGTTCCTTGCGGAGGCCCTGCAGTCCGTCCGTGCGCAGGATTTTCCTGATTTTGAGGTGGTTTGCGTAGATGACGGGTCGACCGACGGCTCGGGCGCGATTCTGGACGAGTTCGAAGGCAAGGACGCGCGGTTTCGAGTCGTCCGGCCCGGGCGGGTGGGGCTGGTGGCGGCCGCCAACCTCGCGCGGGCGGAAGCGCGGGCGCCGCTGCTCGCGCGCTTCGACGCCGACGACCGCATGCATCCGGAGCGCTTGGGCCTGCAGGTTGGACGCCTCAACGCGGAGCCGGCGCTGGATGTGGTGGGGACGTTGGTCGAGCACTTCCCGGACGACATGGTTGGAGACGGAACCCGTCGGTACGAAGGGTGGCTCAACTCGCTGACCGACCACGAGTCGATGCGTCGGGACTTCCTCGTGGAGTTGGTGCTCCCCAATCCAACGGCGATGTTCCGCGCCGAGGTCTTCGACGCCGCCGGTGGGTTCGAGGACGACGGGTTGCCCGAGGACTACGACTTCTGGCTGCGCGCGCTGGAAGCGGGGGCGCGCTTCGGCAAGATCCCGCGCGTCCTTCACTTCTGGCGCGAGCATCCGCAGCGCGTCACGCGGACGCACCCGCGCTATTCGGTGGAGGCGTTCCTGCGGGCCAAGGTCGGATTCTTGCTGCGCGGTCCGCTCGCCGACGGAAAGCCCTTCGTGGTTTGGGGTGCGGGGATGATGGGGCGGCGCATCACCCGCTTGCTGGTGCGCGCCGATCGGCCGCCGGTGGCGGTGCTGGACATCGACCGCGCCAAGATCGGTCGCACGCGCCAAGGGCGGCCGATTCTGCCGCCGGACGCGGTTCGACCGGGCTCGGCGCTCGTTCTGGCGGCTGTCGGCTCGCGCGGCGCGCGGGCAAAAATCCGGGCGCGGCTGGTCGCAAGCGGCCTGGTGGAAACGCGCGACTTCTGGGCCGTCGCCTAGTAGCTCCTTGCCGCGAAGCTACTCGTTTTTCTGCTCTTCCCGCTGACGCTGGCGCTGACGCTCCATATCCGCCTGGGCGGCGCGCATCGCGGCGGCAGCTTCAGGGTCCTCCTCCATGCGCCTCTGGGTTCGGATCCGGTCGGCGCGCCCGCGAAGCTCATCCTGCATGGACGGGAATTGCGTGGCCAGCGACTCAAGCAGAGCCGCATCGCGTACGGTCCCCCAGCCCTCGATGCCATCGGTTGCGATCATGATCTCGAATGCGTTGGGGTTGCGCATCCGCGCGCGCAGGAACTCGCGGCCGTCCTTGGTGGCGTCCGCGCGCGCCGAGATGGCGGCAACTGCGGCGACGCGCTGTTCCGGCCGCGCCGAAGCTGCGTAGATCTGCTTCGCCGTCCGGACGACGATTTCGTGGTGGTCGACCGAGAGGTTGCGGATGTAGAGGAATGCAGTGTGGCGGTACTCCGAATTGTCGGAGTTGACGGCCATCTCCGCAGCCCATAGACCGGCGGTGTCCGGATTGTGCTTCGTGTTGCTCATGGCATCCAGCAGGATCAATCGCTCGGACTCGTCCGTCGTTCGGTAAAACTCGTCCTCGATGATCTGCGTCGCTTCGGCGGTGGTCACGACCCGCAGGATCGGGAGCAGCACCTTGCGCATCTCGGGATCCCGCGACTCGATCGCGTATTTCCGGATGGCGTCGAGCAGGTTGCGAAGCGCGACGTCGTCCTCGAGGAGCGCCGGGATGTTCTCGCACAGCTTGGCGCGGTAGTAGTGGGCGTGTTTCAGGTCACCGCTCTGCAGCACGCGTTCCAGCTCGCTCAGCCACTTGTTGCGCGTGAGCGGGGTGGGCGTTTGCCTCCCGCCGCTCTTGAGATAGGACGGGGGCGTGTCGTCCTTCGGAGTCTCGGCCGCCTCCTTGTTCTGCGGGTTGTCGGAGTCGTCGCGCGTCTCGTCGTCGCCCTGGGACTTGACCAGGATGATGATGACGACGCCGATCGCCGAGAACAACAGAAGCGGGACGAGGTACTTGCGCATCCCCCGATTCTAAGCGGCATTGTTCCGAATGGGAGCTTGTCCCGGTTTGGCACGCGCGCCCGAAGCGGGCCTTGAGCGGCGCCTCCACGCGCGTCGATAGCTCCCCACAGCTTTGGGCAAGCATCGATGACAGTCGTATCGAGGAACACAGGGGCCGACGGGCGGGTATCGAACTCGCGCCGACGGAAGCCGAATTCGCTCTCCGCGGTGGAGCGCGATGCCTTGGTCGAGGACTATTTGCCGCTCGTAAGGCACGTTGTCGGGCGCATTGCGGCCAATCTGCCGCCGCACGTCGATACCGAGGAATTGTTTCAGGTCGGCTCGATCGGTCTCGTGCACGCCTCCCGCACCTTCGATGGGGAACGCGGCGTGGCGTTCAAGACGTATGCCTTCGCCCTGATCCGCGGTGCCGTTCTCGACGAGTTGCGGCGCCTCGACGCGGTCCCGCGCAGCACGCGCGAAAAGATCCGCGCCATGGAAAAGGCGACCGCAAAGTTGAGCCAAGTGCACGGTCGGCCGCCCTCCCCGCAGGAAGTGGCCGCGGCCATGGGCGTGGCGGAAGAGGCGGTCACTCAGTTGGTCCGCGCCTCGCGCGCCGTCCTGACGCTCAGCCTCGAGGACGGGAAGGCCAACGCGGACGCGCTGCTTGTCCGCGACATCCTCGCCTGCCCGCGGTCGCTCGATCCGTGCGCGGCCGCCGGACAGGTCGAGATGATCGACGTGGTGGCCGATCGCATCCGCGAACTGCCCGAGGCGGAGCGCCGCGTCATCACGATGTACTACCGCGAAGGTCTGTTGCTGCGCGAGATCGGTGCCGTACTCAAGGTGACCGAGTCGCGCGTCAGCCAGATCCACTCGCGTGCCTTGACTCGTCTTCAGACGATCTTGAAAGACGTCTAGCCCTAAAGCCGTAGGCGATTCCTCCGAAAAATGGCCCAGTGGAGGAATCACTGTGGACCACGACGCGAGCTTCTCTTTGGAACGCATGCCGCCCTTGAAGTGGCGCGCTGCGTTTGTCGACGACGTCCGCCGCCGCCTCGAAGAGGGGGAGCTGGACACCGACACCGCGCTCCTCGAGACGGCGCACGCGCTACTCGATGGCGACGACCCGGTCCCGCACTAGCGCGCGTTCCTGACGGGATAGCAGACGTCATCGTTCGTACCGGCCGCGGCGTCCGGCCCGTTCGAGCAGATGCGAAAAGCGCGGGGTCCTTCACGATCGATGCGGTAGGGCTGTCTCCACGGGTCGGGCTCCAGGACGATGCGCGAGTCCGGATCCGGATCGGGCTGCTTCCCCGGCAAGGTTGTACTCGTGAGCTTCAACCACGCGGTGAGCTGCTCATATTGCCTGCGGCATTCGTCCAATGCGATGTCTTCGTCGGTCCGAAACGAGTCGGCCTGCGGGCCCGGACCGCACAGCGCCAACCCGGTCACCACGCTCGCCACGAAGATGAACTCGCCCGTGCGCCGCTTCCATCCCATGGTGTTCGCCGCGGAGCTACGCTTCGTCGAGCGGCTCGTAACAGATGTCGTCGTCCGTGCCCGGCTCCGCGTCCGGTCCGTTCGACCAGATACGGAAGTTGCGGCCGGTCTCGCGTTCGAGCCGGAACTGCTGCCCCCACGGGTCTTGTTCCAGTCGAATGAAATTGCGCTCTCCGTCGCGAAGCGGCGCCGCGACGCGGCTGAGGTGCTCCGGAGCCCGGGCCGCGCGTTGGAACAGCATCCAGCTCCAGGTCGCGTCGTAGTACTC
>Ga0070728_10001997_pt1 | contig 27195 bp, 24 predicted proteins | sample tdDd471_FD_66723 | JGI IMG/M metagenome (GOLD analysis project Ga0070728, IMG submission 66723) | Marine sediment microbial communities from the Atlantic coast under amendment with organic carbon and nitrate - tdDd47.1 | ecosystem: Environmental > Aquatic > Marine > Coastal > Sediment | place...
ATGGGGCCGCAGCCTAACCGGTTCCGCGCCGCCGCACCAACGGGACGCGCTGGGCGCGGCGGGTAGTCGGCCCTATATGGTGGACAGGCGAGAAGGAGGGCGGGATGGCCGACGACTACCGCAGCGAGAAAGTCACCTTCACCGGCGCCCTGGGCGCCGACCTGGCGGCGCGGCTGGAGCGACCGGCGGGGCCGACGGTCGCGACGGCCCTGTTCGCCCATTGCTTCACCTGCTCGAAGGACAGCCACGCGGCGGCGCGGATCTCGCGGGCCCTGGCGGCGCGGGGCATCGCCGTGCTGCGGTTCGATTTCACCGGGCTCGGCGGCAGCGCCGGCGATTTCGCCAACACGGACTTCTCCTCCAATGTCGGCGATCTGGTCGCCGCGGCCGATTTCCTGCGCAAGACGGCCACGGCGCCGCGACTCCTGATCGGCCACAGCCTGGGCGGGGCGGCGGTGCTGCGCGCCGCGCGCGATATTCCCGAGGCCCGCATCGTCGCGACGGTCGGGGCGCCGGCCGAGCCCGGCCATCTGGCGCGTCTGCTCGCGCCCGTCCGGGCCGAGATCGAGGCGCAGGGCGAGGCCGAGATCGCCCTCGGCGGCCGGACCTTCCGCATCCGCAAACAGTTCCTCGACGACATTGCCGCCCAGAAGCTGTCGGACGATATCGGCAAGCTGCGCAAGGCGCTGTACGTTTTTCACGCGCCGACCGACGATGTGGTGGGGATCGAGAACGCCTCTCGGATATTCCAGGCCGCGAAACACCCGAAAAGCTTCGTCTCCCTGGACGGCGCCGATCACCTGCTGACCCGGCCCGAGGACGCCGCCTATGTCGCCGACATGATCGCCGCCGCCGCGGCCCGTCATGTGGGGTCGGACGAGGCTCCGAAAGAGCCGCCGGCGTCGGACGCGCCGGAGGAGGCGCCGGACGAGGGCTGGGTCACCGTTTCGGAAACCGCGCCCGGCCCCTTCGCCCAGGAGGTGCGGGCGGGCCGCCATCTTCTGACCGCCGACGAGCCCGCCGCGATGGGCGGTCACGATACGGGCCCGACGCCTTACGGCTATTTGCTGGCGGCGCTGGGAAGCTGCACGGCGATGACCCTGCGCCTGTACGCGCGGCGCAAGAAATTGCCGCTCGATCATGTCGCCGTGCGGCTGCGCCACGACCGTATCCATGCGGCGGACTGCGCGGACTGCGAGGCGCGGGACGGCAAGATCGAGCTGTTCGAGCGCGAGATCGTCGTCACCGGCGATCTGAACGCCGACCAGCGCGCCGATCTTCTGCGGATCGCCGACAAATGCCCGGTCCATCGCACCTTGGAGGCCGAAGCCGTGATCCGCACCCGGCTGGCGTCTTAGGGAGCCCCCGAGGTCAGTCGCCGGCCGTGGCGAGGAAATCGCCGACGGCGCGGTTATAGCCCTCGGCGTCCTCGAACTGGGCCCAATGGCCGGCGCCGGGCAAAATGACGGCCTCCAGGTCGGGTCGGATCTTGCGGCAGTCGGCGAGGCGGGTCTCGATATCGGGCCAGGGGTAGGGGTCCGCCTCGCCCCAGACGAGTTGCAGCCGGCATGCCAGCCGCGCCATGTGATCGAAGGATGCGTTCATCTGGCCGCGCCATTGGTGACGGAACCGGCGCCTTGCCACGTTGTGGGCCTGGATATCGACGGCCAGCGCGTCCACCGCGTCCGGCGAGGACAGCATCATGACTCCCAGATTATGGCGGTGCACCGCGCGCTTGGCGGCCGCGTCCATGCCGTCTCGGAAGCCCTTCAGCTTGGGCTCGGGCCGGTCCGCCGGCAGAGGGAAGCCGCCGGGGCCGAGCAGGGACAGCGCCGCCACCCGATCGCCAAGGTTCGCCGCCACGGCGATGGTCAAGGCGGTGCCGAACGAGAAGGCGGCCAGATTGATCCGCCCGCCCGCCGGGATCAGGGCGGCGACCGTCGCTTCCAGGCGGCCGATGAAGTCGGCGAGGGAGATGTCGGCGGCGGCGGCCGGCGAATCGCCATGGCCGGGCAGGTCGACCGCATGGACGGCGAAGCGGCGCGACAGGGGGCCGATATTGCGCGCCCAATGGGTCCAGCTTCCCGACCCGCCATGGACCAGGACCAGCGGCGGGCCGTCGCCGGCGCTGGTCACCGCGAGGCCCTCGACCAGCCGCCGGGTCAGCGGCGGCAGGTCCAGCGCCGCCAGATAGGCGGGCGGATCGTAGGGCTCGGCCGCCGCCGGCATCTAGCCCGCCTCGCGGGTCAGGAAATCGAGGACCGCGCGGTTATAGGCCTCGGCGCCCTCATACTGGGTCCAGTGGCCGGCCTTCTCGACGAAGGCGAAGTCCAGGTCGGGCCGCACCGCGCGGCAGGCTTCCAGGCGGTCGGCGTAGCTGGGCCAGGCGTTGCGGTCATATTCGCCCCAGACGAGCTGCAAGGGCGCGTCGAAGCCGGCAAGGAAGCCCCGTGTCCGGTCGGATTCGCGGATATAGCCGCGCTTGAAGCGCGACCGGTCCAGGCAGTCGCGATAGATGGCGAAGGCGTCGTCCTCGAAGGCCGGCGGTTTCGACAGCATGATCTTGCCGGCATTGTGGCGATAGACCTCCAGGATCTCCTCGCGGGTCATGTCCCGGCGGCGCTGGCGGATTTCCAGCGGCGCGCCGCCCTTATGGGCGCCGAACCCGCCGGGCGCCAGCAGCGAGACCCGCCGCACCCGGTCGCCGAACCGGGCCGCCATGCCGGCCGCCAGCATGCCGCCGAAGGAAAAGCCGACCAGGCTGAACGGCGTCTCGTCGGGGCACAGCTCGTCGACGGCCGCGCACATCATGTCCAGGAAACCGTCCAGGTCGGTCTCGGGCGGGATGTCCGGCGAATCGCCGAAGCCCGGCTGGTCGATGGCATGGACGGTGAAATGCGCCGAGAAGGGGCCGATATTGCGGATCCAATGCAGCCAGGAGCCGCCGCCGCCATGGACCAGGATCAGGGCCGGCCCGGCGCCGGCGGTGCGCACCGCCAGACCGGCGGCGCGATGCACGGTCAGCGGCGGCAAGTCGGCGTTGCGGATATAGGCGGGCTCCTCGGCGGCGTCGGTGTCGAACATGGGGTCAGCCCTTCAGGAAGTCGGTCAGCAGCCGGTTATAGGCGTCGGCATCGTCATATTGGGCCCAATGGCCGGCGCCCTCGATCAGGTCGACGCGGAAATCCGGATGGGTCTCGCGCAGCCGCGCCACCCGGTCCTCGACGCTGGGATACTGGACCACGTCCTTGGTCCCGATGATGAACTGGACCGGGCAGGCGACCCGTTCCAGGGCCGGGAACAGGTGGCCGTAGCCCGATTCGCGGGCGCTGTTGAAGCTCGCCGAATCGATGTTGTAGCGCTGGAAGGCGGTGCTCTCGTCGGTCACGTTCTCCGGGTGGTCGAGCAGCATGACGCCCAGATTGAAGCGATGGACCTCGTTGATCTCGGCGTCGGTCATGTCCCGGCGCAGGCTGCGCATGCCCTCGGGCACCCGGTCCTCGCCGCCCCAGCCGGCCGGCGCCTGCAACGACAATTTGGCGACCCGGTCGCCCAGCGCGGCGGCGACGCCCGCCGCCGTCATCCCGCCGAAGGAGAAGCCGGCGAGGAACAGGCGGTCCTCGTCCCGGCACAGGGCCTGGATCGCCTTCACCGTGATCGGCAGATAGTCCTCGAACGTCATTTGCAGGTTCAGGCGCATGGATTCGCCGAAGCCCGGCAGGTCGGGAGCGTAGACGGTGAAGTCGCGCGCCAGCGGCCCGATATTCCGATACCAGTGGTTCCAGCTCCCGCGGCCGCCATGGAAAAAGACGAGCGCCGGCCCCGACCCGGCCTTGCGCGCCACCAGCCCGTCCGCCTCGACCCGGACGATGGGCACGCCGTCCAGCTCGGACGGATTGAAGACCTCGGCGTTCATGCGTTCTCCTCCAACGGCGCCGCTTCGCCCGCCGCCTCGGCGCGGCGGTGGAAGTCGGCCATCAGTTCGTTGACCTTGTCGGCCTGCTCGTAATTGGTCCAATGGCCGGCCCGGTCCAGGATATGGGTCTCGCAATGGGGGGCCAGCTCGCGGATATGGTCGGCCCGGGCGCGCACCGACGGCCGGGGCAGGGGATCGTCGGCGCCGAGCATCAGCTGCGCCGGGCAGCGGACCAGCGGCAGGTAGCGGGTCAGGTAATCGCCATAGCCCAGCTTGCGCCCGTTATAGCGGGCATGCTCGATATTGTGGCGTTGCAGGCGGACCAGCCGGTCGGTGATCAGCCGCTGGTCGTGGATCAGCAGCGTCCCCAGATTGCGCCGGTGCAGGGCGTCGATCTCGGCGTCGGTCATGTCCGGCGATTTGGCCGGCAGGTCCAGGCGGAAGGCCTCGTTCTTGCGGAACCCGCCGGGGCCGACCATGGTCAGGGCCCGCACCCGGTCGGGCTGGCGCGCCGCGATCACCGCCGCGTTCAGCCCGCCGAAGGAAAATCCGGCGATGCCGTAGCGGGCCGGCGGCGGCAGCACCGCGTCGATGGCGGCGATCACCTGGTCGGTATAGGGCTCGATATCGATCTGGGCGGGGACGTTGGGCGAGTCGCCCATTCCCGGCTGGTCCGGCAGATAGAGGGTGAAATCGCGGGACAGCGCGCGGATGTTGCGCGCCCAATGGGTCCAGGACCCGCCGCCGCCATGCAGAAGGACCAGCGCCGGGCCGGATCCGGCGACGCGCATGGTCAGCCGCGCGGCGTGGCGCTTCTTGATCGGCACGCCGATCAGGCGCGTGACGTCGTCGATGGGATTGGTCATGCGGGGGTCGGTCGCTTGGTTATCGTTGGTCGGAGGGGCCCGCCGCGCGGCCCCGGAGGAAGTCGAGGAGGATCGGGTTCACCGCGTCCGGACATTCCTGCTGGACCCAGTGGCCGGCGCCCTCGATCCGATGGATTTCGGCATGCGGCGCCAGGGCGTGAAGGCGCGCGATGCGGGGCTCGACGGTCGGGTTGGCGAAGGCGTCCTCCGTCCCCCACAGCATCATCAGCGGGCACTGAACATCGGGCAGGAACATCTTGATATGATTGCCAAACCCCAGCTTGCGCGAATCGTAGCGGGCGCCTTCGACATTGTACCGTTGCAGCCTGACGGTCTCGGCGTCGACGCGGGCCGGGTCGGCGAACATGGCGGCGCACAGATTGTGACGGTGCACGGCGTCGATCTCGGCCTCGCTCATCCCCGGCGCGGGGCCGCGCATGTCCAGGGGTTGAACCTCGTCGGCGTCGAATCCGCCCGGCGCCAGCAGGGCCATGCGCCGGACCCGACCGGCGTTGCGGGCGGCATAGGCCGCCGCCGGCACCGCGCCGACGGAGAAGGCGGCGAGGCGAAAAGGCGTTCGCGGGCCGAGGGCGGCGTCGAAGCCGGCGCCCAGCCGGTCGAGAAACCGCTCCAGGTCGCCGTCGTTCGGCAGATCGTCGGACAAGCCCATGCCGGGCAGGTCGAAGGCGAAGACCTCGAACGCGGCGGCCAGGGGCGCGATGGCGCGATGCCAATGGGTCCAGGAGCCGGCGCCGCCATGCAGCAGCACCAGCGGCGCGCCGGCGCCGGCCCGATGCAGCCCCAGCCCGCCGCTCACCCCATGGCGGATCGGGATCGGGTCGGGCGGCGGGGGGCTGGCGGGCTGTTTTTCGATGTCGGTCGTGAGCAAGGTTGGCCTTGTCGTTTCTTGTCTTGGCTTCCCGAATGGATGGCGGGCCGTCGGCGGCGCCTAGGATAGCAGCCGACGGCGGCGAGTCGATAGGGCCCCGCGCCGCCTGGGCCGGCAAGGGTTTGTTAAGGGTCTGGCCGCAGGATGGGCGCGATCGACCCTGACAGGTGGTGACGCGATATGTTGGCGGCAGCGAATGTCGAGCAGGTGCGCAGCGAGCTGGTCCTGCTCTTCGACTATATCCAGAAGATGAAGGGCGAGCTGGCGGCCCTGCGCCGGATGGACGGCCCGAAATTCGAGAGCTTCGACCGGATGGCCGACCAGCTGGACGCCATTACCGAGGCAACGGCGTCGGCCACCGATACCATTCTGTCGACCGTCGAGGAGATCAGCGCCAAGGCCGAGGAGCTGCGCGGCGTGGTGCCCGAGGAAGGCAAGCCCATCCTCGACCGGGTCGACGAGCTGATCGGCACCGCCTTCGAGGCCTGCTCCTTTCAGGACATCACCGGCCAGCGGATCTCGAAGATCGTCCATTCGATGCAATATATCGACGACCGGGTCAGCGCCATGGCCGCCCTGTGGGGCGACGAGAATTTGCGCGAGCTCGCCGGCGAGGCGGGCGAGGAGATCGATCCCGATCAGGCGCTGCTCAACGGCCCGGCGCTGGCCGGCGAGGGCGTCAGCCAGGACGAAATCGACAAGATGTTCGACTGAGGGGAACGCCGCGCCTTGGCGCGGCATTCCCCTTTGTGCCGCAAGGGCTTAGGCGGCGATGGTCGTGCGCTGCATCAGGCGCCGGTTGGCCGGATTGGTCATGTCATAGTCCGGCGGCGCGTAATGGTTGGTGCAGCGATTGTCCCAGAAGATGATGTCGCCAACCTGCCAGCGATGGCGGTAGGTGAAGGCCGGCTGGGTGGCGTGGCGCTCCAGGAAATCGAGCAGCGGCTTGCTTTCCTCCTCGCTCATGCCGTCGATGCAGGTCGTCGCGGCGGGGCTGAGGAACAGGAGCTTGCGCCCGGTCTCCGGATGGGCCTTGACCAGCGGGTGGAGCGAGGGCGGGTTCTTCTCGATCAGATAGCGGGTGGTTTCCGGGTCGCGGTTCTTCAGGTCGCGCACATTGGCGAAGCTGTGCACGGCCGACAGGCCTTCCAGCATCTCTTTCATGCCGTCGGACAGGGTTTCGTAGGCCAGATAGAGGTTGGCGAACATGGTGTCGCCGCCATCGGCCGGGGTCTCCAGGCAGCGCAGCAGCGAGCCCATGCAGGGGGTCGGCGTGAAGGTCAGGTCGGCATGCCATTGGCGCCCGGTATTGCGGGTTTCCGACGGCTTTCCGTCCTGCTGGGGCAAGTTGGTCACCAGGAAGATTTCCGGGTAGTCCGGGTGCAGGTACTTGTCCAGGGCGTGCGGCTGCAAGGCGCCGAAGCGCTTGGAGAAGGCGATATGCTGTTCGGGCGTGATGTGATCCTGGTTCCGGAACAGCAGGATGCAGCCGTCGAGCAGCGCCTGGCGGACCTCGGCGATGGTCGCGTCGTCATGGTCGGCGGCGATGTCGAACTCTTGGATTTCCCTGCCCATGGCATGGGACAGCTTGCGTGTCTTGATGGCCATGTCCTGGATGTCCTCCGATCTTGGTCTTGGCGGTTCTTGGTCTTGGGGCGCGGAGTGTACCGGGTCGCCGCCGTCGGTGCCAAGGGGGTTGCGCGGCCCGGCGCGGCGGCCGGCGGCTATTGGAAGTTGCGGGACGGGAAGCGGGGGTGCAGACGCGGCGCGCGCTTGCCCGGCGCCGCCGGTTCGGCGAGGCCGACGAGCAGGGGCGACAGGTCCTCGGGCGTGTCGACGATCACATGGATCACCTTGCCCTCCCGCTCCAGCTTGCCGGCGGTGCCCAGCAGCACCGCGCCCAGCAGGGGGCGGCGAAAGGCCTCGAAGACGCGCGGCCAGACGATCAGGTTGGCGGTGCCGGTCTCGTCCTCCAGGGTGACGAAGATGGTGCCGCTGGCCGTTCCCGGACGCTGGCGGGCGGTCACCAGGCCGGCTAGTCGCACCCGCCGGCCGGGCGCGGTCTCGGCCAGGCGCGCGGCGGGGATGTAGCCCCGCGCCGCCAGGCCGTCGCGCAGCAGGGCCAGGGGGTGGGCGCGCAGGCTCAGGCGCAGGGCGCCATAATCGGCCATCACCGCCTCGCCGGTTCCCATCTCGGGCAGGCGGGCGGGCGGCTCGGCGAACGGGCCGGGGGCCTCCGTCTCTTGCCCGCCGCCCGTCACCGGCGCGCTGTCCGCCGCTTCCCGCGCGCGGTCCTCGGCGGCGGCGAACAGGGGCAGCGGCGCCGCGCCCAGGCCGCGCACCGCCCACAGGGCCTGGCGCCGGTCCAGCCCCATCCCGGCGAAGGCGTCGGCGCGGGCCAGCGTCTCCAGCACCGCCGGGGCGAGGCCGGCGCGCCGCCACAGCGCCGCCGGATCGCCATAGCCGGCCCCGCGGGCGGCGGTCAGGCGGCGGGCGGCCTCCTCGCTCAGCCCCTTGACCTGGCGCAGCCCCAGGCGCAGCGCCACCGCGCCCGGGGCGCCGGGCGTCTCCGGCTCCAGGGCGCAGTCCCAGTCGCTGCGGTTGACGTCCGGGGCGCGCACGCACACCCCATGGTCGCGGGCGTCGCGGACGAGCTGCGCCGGGGCGTAGAAGCCCATCGGCTGGCTGTTCAGCAGGGCGCAGGCGAAGGCCGCCGGGTAATGGCGCTTCAGCCAGGCGGAGACATAGACCAGGAGCGCGAAGCTCGCGGCGTGGGATTCGGGGAAGCCGTACTCGCCGAACCCCTCGATCTGGCTGAAGCAATGCTCGGCGAAGTCGCGGTCGTAGCCGCGTTCCAGCATCCCCGCCACCATGCGGGCGCGGAAGGCGCTGACCTGTCCGGTGCGCCGGAAGGTGGCCATCGCCCGGCGCAGCTTGTCCGCCTCCGCCGGGCTGAACCCGCCGGCGACGATGGCGATCCGCATCGCCTGCTCCTGGAACAGGGGCACGCCCAGGGTCTTGCCCAGCACCCCGCGCAGTTCCTCGGACGGGTAGGAGACCGGCTCCTCGCCCCGGCGCCGGCGCAGGTAGGGATGCACCATGTCGCCTTGGATGGGGCCGGGGCGGACGATCGCGACCTCGATCACCAGGTCGTAGAAGCAGCGCGGCTTCAGGCGCGGCAGCATCGACATCTGGGCGCGGCTCTCGACCTGGAAGACGCCGACCGAATCGCCGTCGCACAGCATGTCGTAGACCGCCGGGTCCTCCGCCGGCACGCCGGCCAGGTCCAGGCGCCGGCCGTGATGGGCGGCGATCAGGTCGAAGGCCTTGCGGATGCAGGTCAGCATGCCCAGGCCGAGGACGTCGATCTTGAGGATGCCGAGGGCGTCCAGATCGTCCTTGTCCCATTCGATGACGGTCCGGTCTTCCATCGCCGCGTTGGCGATGGGCGACAGCTCCGACAGCGGCCCCCGGGTGATGACGAAGCCGCCCACATGCTGGGACAGGTGGCGGGGAAAGCCCATGATCTGGCGGGCCAGCGCCAGGGTCAGCCGCACCCGGCGGTCGGCGGGGTCGAGGCCGGCCTCGCGCATCGTGTCCTTTTCCAGGCGCGAGCGGCGGCCCCAATTGGCCCGCGACAGGGCGTCCAGCGTATCGCCCGACAGGCCCATCGCCTTGCCGGTCTCGCGCAGGGCGCTCCGCGCCCGGTAGGAGATGACCGTGGCGGCGAGGCCGGCGCGCTCGCGGCCGTATTTGGCGTAGATGTACTGGATCACCTCCTCGCGCCGCTCATGCTCGAAATCGACGTCGATGTCGGGGGGCTCGTCGCGCTCGGTGCTGATGAAGCGCTCGAACAGCATGTCCATGCGCGCCGGGTCGACGGCGGTGATCCCCAGGCAGTAGCAGACCGCCGAATTGGCCGCCGAGCCGCGCCCCTGGCAGAGGATGCCGCGGCCGCGGGCGAAGCGGACGATGTCATGGACGGTCAGGAAATAGGGGGCGTAGCCGAGCTCGGAAATCAGGCCGAGCTCGTATTCGAGCATTTCCGTCACTTTATCCGGTATCTTGTTGGAATACCTTTCTTCTGCGCCCTCCCATGTCAGTCGTTCCAGGGCCGTCTGCGGGTCTCCGCCGCCGGGGGCGGGGTCGGTCGGATAGTCGTAGCGCAAGTCGTCCAGAGAGAAGCGGCAGCGCCCCGCGATCTCGGCCGCGCGGGCGACGGCCTCGGGCCAGGCGGCGAACAGCCGGGCCATCTCGGCCGGCGGCTTCAGATGGCGCTCGGCGTTGGCGGCCAGGCGCCGGCCGGCCGTGTCGATGGTGCAACGGGCGCGGATGCAGGTCAGCACGTCCAGCAGCGGCCGCCGCTCGGCGGCGTGCATGCGCGCGTCGTTGGTCGCCACCAGGGGGGTGCCGGCCGCCGCCGCCAGGGCGGCGAGGCGGGCGATGCGGGCGGCGTCCGCGCCCGCATACAGATACTGCGCGGCCAGGAAGCAGTCGCGGCCGAGGCCGGCGCGCATCTCGGCCAGGGTGGCGGCGAACCCGGCATCCGGGGCGGCCGGGGCCGTCGGCGGCAGGAGGACGAAGATCTGGCCCTCGGCATGGGCGAAGAGGTCGGCGCGGCCCAGATGGCAGTCGCCCTTGGGCGCCCGGCGCTTGCCCAGGGTCAGCAGGCGCGACAGCCGCGCATAGGCGGCGCGGTCGGTGGGAAAGCACAGGAGGCTCGGCCCGTCGGTCAGGTCCAGCCGCGCGCCGACCACCAGGCGGGTGCCGGCGGCGCGGGCGGCGACATGGGCGCGGACGACGCCGGCGAGGCTGTTGCGGTCGGCGATGGCGGCCGCCGCATGGCCCAGCGCGGCGGCCGTGCGCGCCAGTTCCTCGGGATGAGATGCGCCGCGCAGGAAGCTGAAATTGCTGGTGGTTTGCAGCTCGACATAAGGTGGGCCGGCGGTAGGCATGGGATCGGCATTCAGGCGAAGAAGCCATGCAGGAACCAGCGCGGCGCGTCCGCCGGCCGGGGCGCCGGGGAGGTTTCCCCCGTCGCGTTCGATTCACCGGTCGCGGTAGATTCCCCCGTCGCGTTCGCGTCGCCCGTCCCGTCGGCCGCCGGGGGGCGGTCGTACAGGCCGGCGCGGAAGACCCAGAAGCGCCGGCCGTCCCGGTCTTCCAGCCGGTAGTAATCGCGGGTCGCGCGCATCGCCGGCGGCGCCGCCGCCGGGTCGCGCCACCATTCCGGCGCCAGCCGCTCCGGCCCCTCGGCGCGGGCGACGCGGTGCAGCCGCTTGCGCCAGCGGAACAGGAGCGGCGGCTGGTCGGGCAGGGGCGCCATGGCCTCGATGGGCTCGGGCGGGGACAGCAGGCGCAGGGGCCGCGCCCCCGCCGCCGGCCAGGTCGCGTTGGTCGTCCTCCCGGACGCCTTGCGGGGCGCGGCCAGCGGCGCGGCGGCGGTCTGGGCGCGCTCGGGCCAATGGCTGTCGCGGGGGATCAGGCGCACCACCTTGTCGCGTCCCAGCCGGTTGCCCAGCCGGTCCACCAGCAGGCCCAGCGCCGCCGGGTCGGCGGCCGGCGCGGCTTCCCCATCGCCGGCGCGGGGCAGGGCGGCCTGGCGCGGGACCGCCGCCTCGGTGAAGGGCGCGTCCAGGGCCATCGCGTCGATCCCGTCGCCGTCCAGCAGCGGCGGCAGCTTCTCGGCGAACAGGCGCAGCAGATGGTCGGGATCGGCGAGGGGGCGGCTGGTGCCGATCGCGGTCCGGCGCGGCGCGCCGTCGCCGGGATAGAGGGTCAGGGTCAGCCGCCGGGCGCCGCGCCGGCGGGCGGCGAGGCGGGCGCAGAGGGTCTCCAGCAGGCGGTGCAGGGCGCGGGCGATGTCCTCCGGCCGGCCGACGGGCTCGGGGAAGGCGATCCGGGCCCGGTGCGGCGGCACCGGGCGGCGCGGGGCGATGGATTCGGGGGCCCGGCCCAGGGCCTGGTCCAGGCGGGCGACGGTGGCGGCGCCGAAGCGGCGCGCCAGCCCCGCCCGCGGCAGGGCGGCGAGCTCGCCGATCCGGCGCAGGCCCAGCCGGGCGAGCCCGTCCAGGGCGTCGGCGTCCAGGCGCAGCCCGGCGAGCGGCAGGGGGGCGAGGGCGGCCTCGATCCCGCCGGGGGGCAGCAGGACGGTCGCCCGATCGCCGTGGCGGGCGGCGGCCCAGGCGGCGCCGGGGGTTTCGGCCAGCGCCGCGCGGACCGCGTAGCCCATCGCCGCCAGCCGCCGGCGCAGGTCCGCCAGCAGCGCCGCCTCGCCGCCGAACAGATGGGCGCAGCCGGTGACGTCGAGCCAGATGCCGTGGCGGGCGGCGTTGGGCGGTATATCCGCCGGTGCTGCCATATCCGCCGGCGCCGGCGTCTCGACCGAGGTCCAGGGGGAATAGCGCCCGCACCAGTCGGCCAGCTCGGCGAGCAGGGCGGCGTCCGCCGCCGGCCGGTCCGGCGCCGTGCGCAGGGCGGGCAGCAGGGCGCGGGCGTCGGCCAGGGGCTGGCCGGGGAACAGGCCGCAAGCGTCCGCCGGCCCGTTCACCGCCGCCAGGCACAGCCGGCCGCGCGCCGCGCGGACCGTGGCCAGCGGCTCAGACCGCCGGCGCGGCTCGGCCCGTGCCAGCCGGTCCGTCGGCAGGCGCGGCAGCCACACGGAAACGACGCGTCTCATGATGCCACTCCATCGGCCATTCGTCGGGCGCGCCGCCTCGGCAGCGCAGCAGTTCCGCCCGCCAGCGGGCGTCCTCGGCGCCTCCGACCCCGGCCGCCGGCGGCCCCGGCAGGGCGCCGACGCGCCAGCGGGTGGCGGCGGCGGTGGGGGCCAGCGCGGCGCCGGGCGGGCGCAGCAGGAAGGCGGTGCCGCCGCCCGTCTCGGCGGCGAGTTGCAGGCGGCGGGTGGCGGTCAGGTCGCAGCGGCCGACCTCGCCCAGCGCGGCGCCCAGCGCCGGGCAGCGCAGCGCCTCCTCCAGCACCCACAGGGTCTCGACATCGTTGCGGGCGAGCACCAGGACCAGCCGCGCCGGCGCCAGGCCGAAGCCGGCGAATCCGGGGCCGTAGAGGGGCGCGTTCGCCGACAGGGACAGGTTCTGGCACCACAGCACCGGGGCCGCGCGCGCCGCCATCAGGCGGGCGAGGAGGGCGGCGGCGAAGCCGGCCCCGGCGCCGTCGTCGGTGGCGGCGATCTCGTGCAGCCGGCCCAGGGCCAGCCCGCCGCCGGGCAGGGCGGCGTCCAGCTCCGGCGCGCCGAGGGGCAGGACCCGGCCCGCCGCCGGCGCCGCGCCGCCGCTCCCGCCGCCGCCCTCGATCCGGGCGATGCGCGCCCGCAGCCCGGCCAGCCCCGGCCGCTCCGACCCGACGCTTGCCCCGGCGCCCGCCCCGGCGCCCGGACGCGCGGCGCCCGAATGCGCGGCGCCCGGACGCGCGGCGGGGGGCGTGCCCGTCATCCCGGCCCCGCCGCCCGCCGGAAGGGGCCCCGCCGCCGGGGGGAGAGATGAAGAAGAAGCCGCTCGCGGCATGGGGGTCCTCGCGCCGTTTCCCTATCGCCCGCCGCCCGGAAACCTTTTTTCCAGGGGGCAAATGTTCCTATTTTGTTCTAGTCAGGCGGCAAGGGGGAGTCAAGCCGTCCCGTGCGGCGGGGCGGGGCCATAAAAAACGGGCTTGGGGCCGGCTATGCGACCATTCTTGGGCTGTCCGTGACCGCTAATTCCGCAGATCTTTCGCGTGTAATTCTTGTTGCTACGCTCAGACCGGCCACTACATCGAAAGCTTCTAACGACTGATCAAAAAACTGATTTCTTCCACCCACATTCACGTCAGCCGAAGTGCGAAGGCTTCAGTTGTAGCCTCCTTTTGAGTAACGAAATCCGAAATTTCCAGCATCCAAAACGATCAGTACTTCTTGTCTGATTTCTGGACATCCCACGATGATACGTGATACCAAAAACTGCACGGCGGCGTACCCCGGTGACCGGGGATACGCCGTCGCTCCTTACCCCTTTTGGAAGGGGGTAGGTTGGCAAGGCCCCATCAGGGGCCTACCGGTATCAACTGGGTGGGGTGCCATTCCACGCTAACCTCCTTTCTCTTCAGGGGTTGTGCCCTGCGCAATTTGTTTTGCAGACTGCACTGCGCACGGGCCCGAAGCTGTTAAGCGGCAGGCGCCTAATCGGCGCCTGCCGCACTTTTTGATTTCCTTGCCGTCAGGTACTGAACTAGGGACCAGATCGACTGTTTCACGGTCTCGTCAATGTCTGGCTCTGACATCAGGTCAATAAGTTGATATTCGAGCGCTTTGGCCGGTGCTGACGGGGGAGGCGACGACGATTGGAGATCGCTTCGACTACCTTCGTTTCCATCGCGGCGTTGGCGAGAACTCTTTCGCGAACTCGGTGACGACGCTACCGGTTTTCTTGATGCGAGATATGGCGAAATCTGAATTCCTGCCATATTCGCTGCGGCGATAAAAAATGAGGCGATCTTGTCTACCGTCGAGCCTTGAACCTGAAATTCCTCCCGAATATGTTCATCAAATTGGCCGGCGGAAATCGTTTGAAGGTCAATTTTACCGCGAAATAACGAGGGGTAGCTTTCTTCGATAACTTCACGAAGTAGCGCCTTGCGCTCTTCGTCTGTCGCTTTCACGAGCGTACCAAATCTGGGCGAAGGGGTGCCTTCGTCATCGATCAGATTGAGATATTTCAGAGAAGCAATGACGCTATACGAAATGCTGCCTGACGCGCTGCCGAAGACGCTTGGGTCGATCCGATCTGGAACCGACGTGTCCCTCAATTTATTGAGAAAGTTGGTAAAAGAGGCAAAAGTCGCGTAGGGGGGCGACGTCTTTTTCCGTTTGTCGTTCATATCGGAACCACCCTTGATTTTACTGTGTGGCGATAATGCACAGGTCCGACACGCATAGTCAACACAAATCGCCGCAAATGCGCCACATAAAGCGCGCAGCGCCACTTTTTCTATGCGCGCCGAGCTCGACGGGGCCGGACGTTCTTAATGTGTGGTCGCTGTGAGACTGCTGGCGTGGGGCTTGGCCGCAGTGGTCTGGGGAGACCCGATCACTATTGAATAACCATAAAAAAACGGGCCCGGCTTGGCCGGGCCCGTTTCGGTTGGCTTGAGGGGCGCGGGTCAGACGCGGGCGAGGACGGCGGCCAGGCCCTGGCCGACGCCGATGCACAGGGTGCAGAGCGCGTATTTCCCGCCCTTTTCCTCCAGCTCGTAGGCGGCCGAGCCGGCGAGGCGGGCGCCGCTGGCGCCCAGGGGGTGGCCCAGCGCGATGGCGCCGCCGTTGGGGTTCACCTGCGGCGCGTCGTCGGCCAGGCCCAGCTCGCGGGTCACCGCCAGCGACTGGGCGGCGAAGGCCTCGTTCAGCTCGATCACGTCCATCTGCGCCAGCTTCAGCCCGGTCTTGGCCAGCACCTTCTGGACCGCCGGCACCGGGCCGATGCCCATGATGCGCGGCGCGACACCGGCCGCCTGGGCGCCCAGCACCCGCGCCTTGGGCTTCAGGTTGTAGCGCTTGACGGCCTCTTCCGAGGCGACGATCAGGGCCGCGGCGCCGTCATTGACGCCCGAGGCGTTGCCCGCCGTCACCGTGCCCGGATTGCGGAAGGCGGCCTTCAGCTTGGCGAGGCTTTCGATGGTCGTGTCGCCGCGCGGATGCTCGTCCATATCGACGATGATCGGGTTGCCCTTGCGCTGCGGGATCTCGACCGGGACGATCTCCTTGGCGAGGCGGCCGTTCTTCTGGGCCGCGACCGCCTTCTGCTGGCTGCGCAGGGCGAAGGCGTCCTGGTCCTCGCGCGAGATCTGGCGCTCGTCGGCCAGGTTCTCGGCGGTGATGCCCATCGGGTCGATGCCGTACATCTCCTTCATGCGCGGATTGACGAAGCGCCAGCCGATGGTGGTGTCATGGAGTTCCGCGTTGCGGCCGAAGGGCTGCTCGGTCTTGCCGAGGACGAAGGGCGAGCGGCTCATGCTCTCCACCCCGCCGGCGATCACGACGTCGGCCTCGCCCAGCCGCACGGCGCGCGCCGCGTGGCTGACGGCCTCCAGCCCCGAGGCGCAGAGCCGGTTGACGGTCACCCCCGGCACCTCCTTGGGCAGGCCGGCCAGCAGCAGCGCCATGCGGGCGACGTTGCGGTTGTCCTCGCCCGCCTGGTTGACGCAGCCATAGACCACGTCGTCGATCTCGCCCGGCACCAGGTCCGGGTTGCGCTCCAGCAGCTTCTTGATCGGGATCGCGGCCAGGTCGTCGGTCCGCACCGACGACAGGCTGCCGCCATAGCGGCCGATCGGGGTGCGCACGGAGTCGCAGATGAAGGCTTCGGGCATCAGGGGTCTCCCTTCCGGTCGAGGGGCGGGTAGGCTCCCGCCCTGTGTCTGTCGCGAATGACTCTCTTCTGCCGGGGTCGCCGGCAGCTGCGGCCATTGTCGCCCAAGGGGCCGGCTTCGTCGAGCCCCGCGCGCCGCCCTGGCCAGCCGGCGCCGGTCCTTTTATCCTGAATGCCCGAAATCGTTCGCCCCCGGCGCCGATCGGCGGCGCCGCCGGACAGGAGCCCGCCATGCCCCTCGACCGCCCCAAGGTCTACGCCATCGACGGCATCGTGCCGGTCGTCCATCCCACTGCCTTCGTCCATCCCCTGGCGGCGCTGATCGGCGACGTGATCGTCGGCGCGGGCTGCTATGTCGGCCCTTGCGCCAGCCTGCGCGGCGATTTCGGACGGCTGGTGATGGAGGCGGGCAGCAACCTTCAGGATTGCTGCGTCGTCCATGGCTTTCCCCATGCCGACACGGTGATCGGACCGGACGGCCATATCGGCCATGGCGCCATCCTGCATGGCTGCGTGATCGGGGCCAACGCGCTGATCGGCATGAATTCGGTGATCATGGACGGGGCGCGGATCGGCGCCGAATGCCTGGTCGCCGCCAACAGCTTCGTCAAGGCGGGCGCCGACATCCCGCCGCGCAGCCTGGTCGCCGGCACCCCGGCGAAGGTCCTGCGCCGGATCACCGACGAGGAAGTCGCCTGGAAGGGCACCGGCACCCGCGAGTATCAGGAACTGACCCGGCGGTCGCTGGCGAGCATGGAGGCGGTGGACCCGCTGGCCGAGATCGAGCCCGACCGCAAGCGCATCCAGATGCCGGAGGGCGCGGCGGTGCCGCTCTATCTCGCCCGGAAGGACGGCGGCTGAGGGCGGGCGCGGGCCGTCTCGACAGGAGGCGCCGGCGCTGGAATACTGGGCGGCAAGGCCGGCCCGGAGAAAGCCGGCCGTCACATAAGGCCGGTCCGGGACCGCCGCCGCGCGGCGCTCGGCCGTAAAGGAGGAAACCGCCGTGAGCCTTACCGTCACATCGCTGTCCCATGCCCTGGGCGCCGAGATCGCCGGTGTCGATCTGCGTCGGCCCCAGGACGCGGAGACGGTCGCCCGGATCCGCCAGGCGCTGCTCGACAATTGCATCCTGCTGTTCCGCGACCAGGACATCACCCCGGAGCAGCATATCGCCTTCACCGCCAATTTCGGCGCGCTCTGGTGTCCGCCGGGCTTGAACCGCTATGCGCATCCCGACCATCCGGAGATTTTCGTGGTGTCGAACCGGCGGGCCGACGGCAGCATGTCCGAACTGCCTCACACGACCGAGAACTGGCATACCGACCAGGGCTTCATGCCGCAGCCGACGACCGGTTCGCTGCTGCATTGCAAATCGACCCCGCCGGCCGGCGGCGATACGATGTTTTGCAACCTGTATCTCGCCTTCGAGACCCTGTCGGATACCATGAAGAACATGCTGCGCGGCCTGCGCGCGGTCCACGACCATGCACGCTACCGGGCGCTGACGACGATGCGCGAGCAGCTTCCCCAGGACGCCCGCCCGGCCTCGGCCCATCCGGTGGTCTGCCGGCATCCCGAGACCGGCCGCGAGCTTCTGTTCGTCAGCGCGGGCCTGACCACGCATTTCGAGGGCATGAGCGAGGAGGAGAGCCGGCCGCTGCTGGACTTCCTATGCCGGCACGCGACCCAGCCGGCCTTCACCTACCGCCATCGCTGGCGGGTCGGCGATATCCTGTTCTGGGACAATCGCTGCACCCTGCATATGGCGCCGATCGATTACGACCTGGCCGACCCGGCCAACCATCGCTTGTTGTATCGGACGACCCTGGAGAGCTTTACGCCGATCCCCGCCTGAGCGGGCGCCCCGGCGGCGGCGCGGGCGGGTCAGTCCCGCCCGTCGACCCGGACCGGACGCAGCAGGAAGGCGGGCACGTGATCGCCCAGGCCGACCGGCCGGTCGGCGGTCTTGTCTCCCCGCGCGGGCTTCTTGTCGGCCGGCGCGTCGTCGGCTTTCTTCTTCGCCGCTTTGCGGCCGCCGGTCGATTCCGTCTGCTTACGGGGTTCTTTTTCGTCGGTCTTGTCAGTCTTGCCGGCTTTGTCGGCCTTCCCGGCGGGCTCTTTCCCGGCGGTGTCTTTCTTGGACTCGCCGGCCGGCGCCGCCTTCCTGCCGCCGCGCCGGCGGCCGCGGCCGCGGGACTCCTCGACCGGCGCGATCTCGGCGCCGTCGACGCCGGGGATCTCGATGCGCGGGATGTCCTTGCCGATCAGGCTGGTGATGGCCTGTAGATACTTGCCGTCCTCGGAGGTCGCCAGGGTGAAGGCGCGCCCCGACTTGCCGGCGCGGCCGGTGCGGCCGATGCGGTGGACGTAATTCTCGGCGTAGGTGGGGACGTCGAAGTTGAAGACGTGGGACAGCTCGTCGATGTCGATCCCGCGTCCGGCGACGTCGGTGGCGACGAGCAGGACGATCTTGCCGTCCTTGAAGTCGGCCAGGGTCTCGGTGCGCGCCGGCTGGCTCATATCGCCATGCAGCGCCTTGGCGCTGAAGCCGTGCTTGCGCAGCGAGCGGGCGAGGACATCCACGTCGCGCTTGCGGTTGCAGAAGATCAGGGCGTTGGTCACCTTTTCGCTGCGGATCAGGGCGCGCAGCGCCGCGCGCTTGCTCTTGGGGTCACCGGCGACGACCGCCAGGCCCTGGGTGACCGTGTCGGCGGCCGAGGACGGCGCCGCGACGGTGATCTCCTTGGGATTGCTGAGGAAGGCGTCGGCCAGGCGGCGGATCTCCGGCGGCATGGTGGCCGAGAAGAACAGGGTCTGGCGGAAGCGCGGCAGCAGGCCGACGATGCGCTCGACATCGGGGATGAAGCCCATGTCGAGCATCCGGTCGGCCTCGTCGATCACCAGGACCTTGACGTCGGTGAGCAGGATGCGGCCGCGCTCGATATGGTCGATCAGCCGGCCCGGCGTCGCGATCAGCACGTCGACGCCCCGGTCCAGCTTCTTTTCCTGGTCGGCGAAGGACACGCCGCCGATCAGCAGCGCCATCGTCAGCTTGTGATACTTGCCGTAGACCTCGAAATTCTCGGAGATCTGCGCCGCCAGCTCGCGGGTCGGCGTCAGGATCAGCGAGCGCGGCATGCGCGCCCGGGCCCGGCCGGCGGCCAGGATGTCGATCATCGGCAGGGTGAAGGACGCGGTCTTGCCGGTCCCCGTCTGGGCACAGCCCAGCACGTCGCGGTTCATCAGGACGTAGGGGATGGCCTGTGCCTGGATCGGTGTCGGCTTCTCGTAGCCGGCATCGGCGACGGCACGCAAAGTCTCGGCACTCAGGCCGAGGTCGGAAAACGCCATGCAGGAATGCTCAAATGGTGAAGAAAATCGGTCGTTCGGTATAAAACCGTTCCTAACCTGGGGCCGGATCATAGAATGTCAATCGGCCCTGTCAATGGAACAAGGTGTCTTTTCCTGGGAAGGTCAAGAAAAAGTCCATGACCGACGCGAACGACAAACAAGATTTGGTGCTCTTGCCCGGCCTCGCCTGCGATTCGGATCTGTGGCGGGCGCAGGTCGCGGGTCTCGGCGACCTTGCCCGTATCCGGATCGCCGATGTCGCGGGCCGCGACAGCATGGCGGGGCTGGCGGATGACGTGCTGGCCGCCGCGCCGGCCCGCTTCGCCCTGGCCGGTCTGTCGATGGGCGGCTATGTCGCCCAGGAGATGCTGCGCCGCGCGCCCGAGCGGATCACCCGCCTGGCGCTGCTGGACAGTTCCGCCGACGCCGATAGCGAGGCCCATGCCGCCTATCGGCGCGGCCTGATGGAGCTGGCGGAAAAGGGCGAGTTCAAGGGGGTGACCCGGCGGTTCCTGCCGATGCTTGTGCATCCCGACCGGGTGGAGGACGCGGACCTCGCGGCGACGGTCATGGCCATGGCCGAACGGTGCGGGCGCGCGGCCTATCTGCGCCAGCAGACCGCCTTGCTGCACCGCGTCGACGGGTTCGACGTTCTAGGGAAGGTCGCCTGTCCGACGCTCGTCCTCTGCGGGCGCCAGGACCGGCTGACGCCGGTTGCCGCCCATGAAGCGATGGCGGCGGCGATCCCCGATGCCGAGCTGGTGGTGCTGGATGAGTGCGGCCATCTCAGCCCGCTGGAGAAGCCCGACGCCGTGACAGCCGCCATGCGCCGCTGGCTCCTGCGCCCGCTCGCGGGCTAGTCGTCGGCGGCCGATAGGGCGGGTCAGCCCGCCTCGGCGCGGACGAGGTCGGCGACGCGCACCAGGTCGATCCCGTTGTCGCGCGCGGTCAGGGCCAGTTCGCCATGCTTCAGCGCCAGGGCGTCGGCGCCGAAGATCTCTCGCCGCCAGCCGGAAAGCGCCCGCACCGGGGCGCGGTCGTCGCCGGCGATGGCTTCCAGATCGGCGGCGCCGGCGATCAGCTTCGGCGCCACGTCATGGACCTCGGCCTTCATCTTCAGGAGCACCTTCAACAGCTCGATCAGCGGTCCGGTGCCGGGGGCGGGGTCGCGGCGCTTGGGCGGGCGCGGGCAGTCGCCGTCCGGAACCGCCAGGCCGGCGGCGACCGCCTCCAGCAGCGCCCGGCCGCCGCGACCCTCGGCCAGGTCCTTGCCCAGGCCGCGGACGCGCGCCAATTCGGCCACCGTTTGCGGGGCGTGGGCGGCGATCTCGGTCAGCGCCTCGTCGCGGAGGACCCGGTTGCGCGGGACGTCGCGGCGCTGGGCCTCGCGCTCGCGCCAGGCGGCGACTTCGCGCAGCAGGGCGAAGAAACGCGGATCGCGCCCGCGCGTCTTGATCCGCCGCCAGGCCTCGTCGGGGTCGGCGGCGTAGGTGGCCGGGTCGGTCAGGACCGCCATTTCCTCGTCCAGCCAGCCGGCGCGCCCGGTCCGCTCCAGCCGCCGGGCGATCTTCTCGTAGGCGACCCGCAGATGGGTGACGTCGGACAGCGCGTATTGGAGCTGCTTGTCGGTCAGGGGCCGGCGCGCCCAATCGGTGAAGCGCGAGGATTTGTCGATCCGCGTCTTGGCCAGCTTGGCGACCAGCGTGTCGTAGCCGACCGAATCGCCGAACCCGCAGACCATCGCCGCGACCTGGGTATCGAACAGCGGCGCCGGCACCTGGCCGCTCAGATGATGGAAGATCTCGATATCCTGGCGGGCGGCGTGGAAGACCTTGAGGACGCCGGTATCGGCCATGAGCGCGAACAGCGGCGCCAGGTCCAGATTCGGCGCCAGGGCGTCGATCATCGCCGTCTCGTCGGGACCGCCGATCTGGACCAGGCACAGGCGCGGCCAATAGGTGCGCTCGCGCATGAATTCGGTGTCGACGGTGATGTAGTCGGCCTGGGAAAGGCTGCGACAGGCGCGGGCCAGGGTGTCGGTCTCGGTGATCAGGCGCATGGCGGGCAGCTATACACGCAAAGCCGCCCCGGCAAAAGCGCGCCGACCCGGCCATGGCCGGTTTCCCGGCCGGGCCCGGCTTGACAAGCGGGCCGGTTCCATGCGTTTTGGCGCCGCCCGCCGGCGATGGCCGCGGGTGCCAACCTCGATTCCGGGAACCGTCGATGCATCCCTACAGAACTCACGATTGCGGCACGCTGCGCCTGGAGGATGTCGGGCGCGAGGTCCGCCTCTCCGGCTGGGTCGACCGCAAGCGCGACCATGGCAACCTGCTGTTCATCGATCTGCGCGACCATGCCGGGGTGACCCAATGCGTCCTCGACGTGACCGGGCCCCATTTCGAGACCGCCGAGGCGGTGCGCCTGGAGAGCGTGATCACGGTGACCGGCCCGGTGGTGGCGCGCACCGAGGACACGGTCAACCCGGCCCTGCCGACCGGCGCGGTCGAGGTCCAGGTCGCCGAGCTGACGGTGACCGCCGCGGCCGATCCGCTGCCGCTGCAGGTCAACAGCGATGTCGACTATCCCGAAGAGACCCGGCTGCGCTATCGCTTCTTGGACCTGCGCCGCGAGAAGATGCAGCGCAATATCCTGCTGCGCGCGCGGGTGATCGCCGGCCTGCGCCGGCGGATGACGGACGCCGGCTTCCACGAGTTCCAGACGCCGATCCTGACCGCATCCTCGCCCGAGGGCGCGCGCGACTTCCTGGTGCCCAGCCGCCTGCATCCGGGCAGCTTCTACGCCTTGCCCCAGGCGCCGCAGCAGTTCAAGCAGCTGCTCATGATGGGCGGCTTCGACCGCTATTTCCAGATCGCGCCCTGTTTCCGCGACGAGGACGCCCGCGCCGACCGCTCGCCCGGCGAGTTCTATCAGCTCGACCTCGAGATGGCCTTCGTCACCCAGGAGGACGTGTTCGCGGCGCTGGAGCCGGTCCTGCACGACACCTTCGAGGAATTCGCCGGGTGGGAGCGCGAGACCTCCTGGGCCGTGACGCCGACGCCCTTTCCGCGCATCCCTTACGCCGAGGCGATGCTCAAATATGGCAGCGACAAGCCCGACCTGCGCAACCCGCTGGAAATCCGCGACGTCACCGAGGCGTTTCGCGGCTCCGACTTCGGCCTGTTCGCGCGCAACATCGAGAAGGGCGCCGTCGTGCGCGCGATCCCGGCGCCGGGGGCGGGGGGGCAGCCGCGCAGCTTCTTCGACAAGCTGAACGACTGGGCCCGCGAGCAGGGCGCCGGCGGCCTCGGCTACATCGTCTTCGAGGCGGGCGGCGGCAAGGGGCCGATCGCGCGCAACCTGGCCGAGGACCGCGTCGCCGCGATCCGCGCGGCCACCGGCCTGGGGGACGGCGACGCCGTGTTCTTCGCCTGCGACCAGGCGCCGGCGGCGGCCCATATCGCGGGGCTCGCCCGCGACCGGCTGGGCGCGGCGCTGGAGGTCTGCGAGACCGGCGCCTTCCGCTTCTGCTGGATCGTCGACTATCCGATGTATGAGCGCGACGAGGAGACGGGCGGGATCGAGTTCAGCCACAACCCCTTCTCCATGCCCCAGGGCGGGCTGGAGGCCCTGGAAACGATGGACCCGCTGGAGATCAAGGCCTGGCAGTACGACATCGTCTGCAACGGGGTGGAGCTGTCCAGCGGCGCCATCCGGAACCATCTGCCGGACGTCATGATCAAGGCTTTCGCCATCGCCGGCTACGGCGCCGACGAGGTCGAGGCCCGCTTCGGCGGCATGCTGCGGGCGCTGCGCTTCGGCGCCCCGCCCCATGGCGGCTCGGCGCCGGGGGTCGACCGCATGGTCATGCTGATCGCCGACGAGCCCAATATCCGCGAGATCATTCCCTTCCCGATGAACCAGCAGGCCCAGGACCTGCTGATGGGGGCGCCGGCCGCCGTCGATCCGGCGCGGCTGAGGGAACTGCACATCGCCCTGAACCTGCCCAAGGCCAAGAAGAAATAGCTTTAGCGCGCGGCGGGAGGCGGGACCGCGCAGAAGCCCTGCGCCGGCACGTCCAGCGCCGCGTTGAACTTGCTCGACAGGTTCTGGAAGGCGATCAGCCCGGTCAGCTCGACCAGGGCGTCCTCGTCGAAATGGCGGCGCAGGCCGTCGAAGGCCGCATCCTCGACCGCCAGGTCCGAGCGGGTGACCGCTTCGGCATATGCCAGCGCCGCCCGCTCGGCCGCGTCGAAATGGGGGCTGGTTCGCCACTCGGCCAGCGCCGCCAGCTTGTCCTCGGCGATGCCGCGCTTCAGGAGCGTCGCCGCGTTGATGTCGACGCAGAAGGCGCAATGGTTGATCTGCGACACGCGGACCGTGATCAGCGCCCGCAGGCCCGGCGACAGGGGCGAGCCCTTGCGGTCCAGCGCCCCGTACAGCAGCGCCATCGCCGCGAAGACCCAGGGCGAGCGGCCCCAGAGGAGCGCCGGCTCCAGGACGCGGCCGTATTTGCGCCGCTGGTTCCAGAAAAAGAGGCGGACGAACCAGGGATAGCGCCCCGGCTTCTTGGCGGCAACGCGCATCGCGACCTCGCTTGTCCGTGACGACGGCCGGGCCGCGTCCCCCATCGGCCCGATCTCGCTCGTTTCGCCCAATTTTTATAATTTCGGAAGTCCCGGCGGGTGGCGCAAGGCCTTGACGAGATTCGCTTTTCGGTGAATCGGGGGAATCGCTTGTTGGCATTTCTTTAACGACTCTAAAAAATTTCTCTTTTCTTTGGAATCACGCTGATTCAATATTAAAGTTAATCGCACTGGGGGTGCGCCGCGCGCGGGGGTCACGATGAAACGGGTATGGGTGTTGGGGGCAACGCTCCTGCTGGCCGGATGCGGCCTGCCGCCGACCTTGCAGGTCGCGTCCTACCTTTTCGACGGTATCAGCTATCTGGCGAGCGACAAGAGCCTAACCGATCACGCCATCTCGGTGGCGATGAACGAGGATTGCGCGCTGTTTCGGGTGGTTCGGGACCGCCGCATCTGCGTCGACGACAAGAGCCTGCCGACGGCCACCGCCCTCGAGAAGGGCGACGTCATCGAGGTGGCCGTCGACCCGGCGCCTGGAACGGGCTCGGCCTTCTCCGACGGCACCGCCTTCGCCGGCGTCCGTCCGCCGGCGGCACCCGCGTCGGTGGCCGAGGTCTCGGCGCCGACGATGGCCGACGAAATCGCGCCGGAGACGGTCGACGCCCTGCGCCGGATCGCTCCGGCCGCCGGTCCCGTCGAGGGCGCGGCGGCGCCGGTCTTCGACGCCGGCCCCGAGCCCCTGGTCGATGCCAGCGGCGGCGCGGCGGCGCGGCCCTTGGCGGCTAAGCCCGACGAGGGGCGGTATCTGGTCCTGGGCAGTTTCCGCGATCCGGCCCATGCGGCCCGCGCCCTCGATCTGTATGCGGCGCTGGCGCCGCGCCTCGCGCCGGCCGAAATCGACGGCCGGCAGTGGCATCGGGTCGTCGTCGGACCCCTGGCGACGGCGAAGATGTCGGAAACGCGCCGGCAAGCGGCGGCGCTCGGCGTCGACGGGAGTTGGCCCGTGACCCTGTGCGCCGGCGACGCGGGGCCGCGGCCTTGCGCCGCATCGGCGCCCCGGCGGCCCGCCCCGGCCGCCGACGTCCAGATCGCCCAGGCGCCGGTTCGCTAAAGAGGTCTATCCCTTCCTAGCCGGCGCCGTCGGGCGCCGCGCATGGGCCGCGGTCCAACTGGACCGGCGGGCAGGGAACCGTGCCGTAGGAACAGAACACGCAGCAATCCCCCGCCTTCGGCTTCAGCGGCGCGCCGCAGCCGGTGCATTCGTGGACGTAGAGGCAGGCGTCGGTCGGCATCTCCAGCTTCTCCCGCGCGCCGCAATGGGGGCAGGTAAGAACGGAGTCGAGAACGACCGAGGTCGCGCCCGGTTCGGACGAGGAGGGCGATCCGGTCATCGCCGGTCGGCCTGTTCGCGCCGGCCGTTCAGCGCGCGGCCACCGCGTCGTCGGCGATCCGGGCGAAGATCGTATCCAGCTCCGCCGCCATCTCGTCCAGTAGCTTGTTGCCATAGGGCGCGAACACGCGGCTTGGCAGGGGATAGCTGAGGGTCGCGCCGCCATCGGCGTTCTCGGTGACGTAGAAGCGCAACGGCGCCTCGATTCCCGCCGGCACGCTCGCGGCCAGCATGCGCAGGGCGAAATCGTTGCGGAAGACCATGACCACCATGTTGCCGGGAATCTTAATCCCCCGCGCCGCCGCGCCGGCGCTGGCGCTGGCGCGGGCGACGACGCCCATGCCGTTGGCGGCGACGGCCTCGCTCAAGCGTTTCGCGAGGGCATCGAAGCCCATCTCGGTCGGCAGGGCCCGGACGGCGGGCACCGCGGCGCCGGCCGGGGCCGCCGCGAAAAGGAGGCCGGCGACCAGGAGGGCGAGCGAAAGGCGGGAAGCGCGCGGGCGCATGTCATGTCCTCCAAAAAAACGGCCCCGACGACGGATCGCCGGGGCCGGCGCCTGGTTCAGGCAGGGAGAGCTCTCCTAGCGGCTTCCGATCCGATATTCGTCCGGCAGGAAGAACATCGAATCCTGATCCTCGGCGACGCTCATATGGCATTCGGCGCAGAACCCGACTCCGGCGGCGTTCTTGCCCTTGGTTTCGCCGAACACGGCGCCGTTGGGCATGATCATCGAATAGCGCCAATCGCCGCTGTCGGCGTTGAAGCCCGCCGGCATCTTCTCCATCAGGAACAGCGGGCCGACCCCGACATGGCCCTGGGCCGAGACCGAGAAGCTGTCCTTGGCCAGGACCGAGCCGGCCGGCATCTCGCCGGATTGCTCGAACGCCCCATACGCCTTGGCCGTCGCGTTGGCGTAGTTGTTGACGTAGCGCCCGCCATGGGTCCCCGAGGGGTAGGGCTGATCGTTGTAACGGCGCCAGTTCGTGTAGTCGGTCGCGACCTTGCTGCCCGACTTGCCATAGGCCGCCCGCATATCCTCGATCAGGCAGTCATAGGCGGCGACCGCCTCGCCGGCGGTGAGCTCCGCCCCGCCGCCGGCGGCGCAGGGATTGCTCCCCCCGCAGGGGTTGCAGGGGGTCGCGGCGGCGCAGGGGTTCTTCGCCGCGCAGGGATTGGCCGCCGCGCAGGGGTTCTTGGCCGCGCAAGGATTCGCGGCGCAGGGGTTCTTGGCCGCGCAAGGATTCGCGGCGCAGGGGTTCTTGGCCGCGCAGGGGTTTTTCGCGGCGCAAGGATTGGCCGCCGCGAGACGCGGCACGATGCAATTGCTGCTGGCCGCGCTTCCCGCCGCGCAGGGATTGCAGGGATTGGCGGCACACGGGTTTGCCGCACAAGGGTTTCGGGCCGCGCAGGGATTGGCGCCACACGGGTTCTTCGCGGCGCAGGGGTTCTTCGCCGCGCAGGGATTCTTCGCCGCGCAGGGGTTGCACGGATTTCGCGCGCCGCAGGGGCTGGCGGCGATGGCCGGCGGAATCGCCGCCGCGATCACTGCGATCCCGCCGATTGCCGCGCCGGCGCCCAGGAAGAGGGGGAGGACGGTGCCGGACAGAAGTCTGGTCTTGAACGGGGGTGTCGGATTCATGGGATCTCCTACCTCGTTGACGTCGCGCCCAATTCCAATATGCCGGTCGGCATTCGGCCTGCCCATTCACAGATCATCACGTCATCGTGACGGTGCCGCCGCTCGGCCGTCGGCCGGGCCCGGCCGTCACGAAATTGCCGGTTGCGCCGGCGCCCGCCGGCCTCTAGGGCTAGGCCGGTCGGGGCCGGCGGGCGCCATATCCGCG
>Ga0070728_10002003_pt1 | contig 27145 bp, 17 predicted proteins | sample tdDd471_FD_66723 | JGI IMG/M metagenome (GOLD analysis project Ga0070728, IMG submission 66723) | Marine sediment microbial communities from the Atlantic coast under amendment with organic carbon and nitrate - tdDd47.1 | ecosystem: Environmental > Aquatic > Marine > Coastal > Sediment | place...
CGCAGATAGGTGTCGGTAACAGGCGTGTCGCCATAGCCGGACAGCGAGATCGTGTAGGTCTGGCCGGCAACCAGATTGACCGCGATCCAGTCGCTGTCGCCCGCAGCCTCCAGGTCGCCGATATAGCTGCCGCCAACGGTAACCGTGGCGTTCGTGCCGCTCGAGGCGAGCAGGTCTGCATAGGTCGTGTCGGTCTGTTCAGGCGCTGTAGAGGCTTCGCCGAGTACGCAATCAGCGGAGAAGGTCTTCAGGGACGCACAAGCTTCGCACATTTATTAGCCCCAAGTTTGTGCCGGACGTGCTAGTTTCTGAATTTGCCCTTATACAGTTCGGCCCGGAACAAACGCTTAAATCGATATGTCGACTTGTTTCTTTCCTTGATTCCAATTCTTTACGGTTTCGATCGCTGGCGATCATGGCGAAAGCCGCCGGATCGTATCGGCAAACATGCCGACAGTCGCCGGGTTCAGCTCCGCGTCCATGACGTCGATATGAAGGTCGTCAAAACGTTTTTCGCGGTGGTCGTTCCACTCGGCCGCAGTGCCGTAGGAATAACTGAACGCAATTTCTCGGTCAGAGGGGAAGGCGACTTCGACGACATGAAGGTGTTCAGGCTGGTCCGCCAACCGCGGTGAACTCAATACGGCCTTCATTTCCGAAGCGGACACTTCCCTGGCGTTTGTTGCCTTGGCGGCCGCCGCGCACAAATGATCTGCAAGTCCGTTCGGAGCAGGGCCGCCGGCGTTGCCCACTTGACAGACGATGATGTCCAATGATGCCCCCTCGCATGCTGTGGACAGCAGTATGCTGTAGATCACTAGGCTAAATCTTGCTATAATTTCCATTCTGACACAATACCCGGTTTACCTTTCGTAAGGCTTTCTCCCAAACGTACAATTTGAGCATGGCGAAACCTCGATACGGGCGTGAACGATCGAAGACGCCTTCCCATAACGCGACCGTATGATTGCGAATTTCTCTGGAGGCCGTCTTTTAGCCAGGTCTAAGACTGCTGTGGCAGATTTGAACGACCGGCGCAGTGAAGCCAAATACCATTGAAGCTTAAAGAAAATGAGCGTCTGGCGCTGAGGGATAGCGCTATTGTGAAGAAAGGCGACAAAACTGGATGTGTGTGCTTACTAAGCAGACTTGATCAATCTCTCCGGTTTGGCTAGCACATTCGCACGTTGGGGCGTAGCCAAGCGGTAAGGCAGCGGTTTTTGGTACCGCCATGCGCTGGTTCGAATCCAGCCGCCCCAGCCAGTAAACATCCTGCAATCGAGCGGCCGAATTTCCTTGGCCAGTGGCGTCGTTCGCCGGCCCGTTGTCGCAATCCGGATGCCAAGTCAGCTGGGAATTGGAATCTATGGCCCGACTTTATGACAGCCGAAAGCGCATACTCGTAACCGGAGGCGCGGGGTTTCTCGGATCTCATCTGATCGATCGGCTTATCGGGCAAGGCCATGATGTGCTTTGCGTCGACAATCTATTCACGGGATCTCGTCGCAATATCGAACATCTCATGGGTAATCCCCGCTTCGAGTTCATGCGCCACGACGTCACTTTTCCGCTCTATGTGGAAGTCGACGAGATCTACAACCTCGCCTGTCCGGCCTCACCGGTCCATTATCAGCACGATCCTGTCCAGACGACCAAGACATCCGTACATGGCGCCATAAACATGCTGGGGCTGGCAAAGCGTCTTCGCTGCAAGGCTTTTCAGGCCTCGACCAGCGAGGTCTATGGCGACCCGGCGATCCATCCGCAGCAGGAGGGTTATTGGGGCAACGTCAATCCGATCGGCCCGCGCTCCTGTTACGATGAGGGCAAACGGTGCGCGGAGACGCTCTTTTTCGACTATCACCGGCAGCACGGGCTGGAGATCAAGGTAGCCCGCATATTCAACACCTATGGTCCACGCATGCATCCAGCCGATGGCCGGGTCGTGTCAAATTTCGTGCTGCAAGCGCTGAGGAATGAACCCATAACGATATTTGGTGACGGCTCTCAGACGCGCTCATTCTGCTATGTGGACGACATGGTCGAAGGTTTCCTGCGCCTAATGGAGACGGGCCCGGACCTGACCGGTCCGGTCAATATCGGCAATCCGGGAGAGTTCACCATTCGACAACTCGCGGAGATGGTCATCGAGATGACAGGGTCGAAGTCGGAGATCACCAACTGCGAACTTCCCCAAGATGACCCGAAGCAGCGCCAGCCTGACATCGGTCTCGCCGGCGCGAAATTGGGTTGGGTGCCGAAGGTGGATCTCGCCGAGGGTCTTGAGAAGACGATCGCCTATTTCCGCGCATTGTTGCCCGAACTGAGGACGGCAGGTTAGTCCGAAACCGGAATCTCGCCGGATTTTCCGGCGGCAAGACCGATCGCTCTATTCTCGATCTTAAGGATCGGCTCGAAATGCGGCCCGGTTCCGGATCGTGATTGACGATGGATTGTGCCGAGTTCTCGCTGCCAGATTTTGTATGTCGACGGGGTTTGGGGCGTCTGTTAGAAGTTTTTTTGTTGATGGGAAGGCGGCCCCGGTTCGATGTATTTCAACTCTGTGCTTGCGCGAAGTCGGGTTCTTATCGATAGGCTTTCTCGGCGCAATAAGCAGTTGCTACTGATTGTTTTCGATATTGTCGCGTTGTGGATTGCGGCATATTCGGCGTTTGTATTGCGTCTTGGATTTCAGAGCGGTTTGAATTCGGCGCAGGTAGCGATGATATTGTTCGCACCGGCCGTGACAGTGCCGATATTCGTTCAGTCCGGACTGTATCGCATGGTCTTGAGGTATCTTCCTGAGCGAGCCTTTTTGACCATATTCAGGGCCGTCGCGATTTCGGCGCTGGTCTGGACCGCGCTCGCATTCTTCACCGGTAGCTATGGCGGTTCCGGCGTACCGCGCACGGTCCCGTTCATTTTCGGATTTCTGGCACTTTTTGGAATCGGTCTGAGCCGGTTTGCGGTTAAATGGTTCCTGTCGAAGCCTGAAGATTCTTCGGGGCGTCTCCGCACATTGATTTACGGTGCTGGCCGGAGCGGAAGTGCGCTGGCGACCGCCATGCGGGATGCAGGCGTGGCGAATATTCTCGGCTTTGTCGATGATGATCCAAAACTGCACTCGAGAGACGTGAACGGTATTCGCGTCCATGATCCCAAGAACCTGAGCTCTCTGATTGAAAATCTGGGCGTCGAGGAAATCGTCCTGAGCGTTCCCTCGGCGACCACGGACGAGAAGCTGAGGATCGGCGCATCCCTGGCAAAACTGCCGGTTACCGTGCGTATTCTTCCTGCCGCTTCCGGGCTGACGACAGGGCGGTTCGATGTCCAGATGCTCGAGAAACTGGATGTCGCGCAGCTGATCGGTCGCTCCGCAGTGCCGCCCAAGAGTGAGCTGATCGAAAAAATGGTGCGGGGGCGGAGAATCCTGATCACCGGCGCGGGAGGGTCGATCGGATCGCATCTCGCCCGGCTGGTCGACGCCTATGCGCCGGCCGAACTGTATCTGCTGGATAACAATGAATTCGCTCTCTACGGCGTCTGGCGTTCGCTGCACAATGCGCGTCAGTTCTACCCCGCTCATATCGTTCTCGGTTCGGTAACCGAGCGCACTTTTTTGGCCCGTCTTTTCGCAAAGCATGAGATTGACGTCGTCTTTCATGCCGCCGCATTCAAGCATGTCGATATCGTGGAGCAGAACACCGCTGAGGCTATTCGCAACAACGCTTTGGGAACGCGAAACACGATTGATGCGGCCTATAACAGCGGCACGAAAACATTCGTCCTCATATCCACCGACAAGGCGGTAAATCCGTCCTCGGTCATGGGGGCGACAAAACGGTTTTGCGAACTAACATTGCGGTCATATGCCGGAATGGCGGAGAGGAAACGCACGGGCCAGAAATTCCTGACCGTGCGATTTGGCAACGTTATCGGGTCGAGCGGGTCGGTTGTTCCGATGTTTCGCGACCAGATCGCGCGTGGCGGTCCGGTCACCGTGACACACAAGGATGTCACGCGTTACTTCATGGCCGCATCCGAAGCCGTCGAACTGATCATTCAGTCCGCCGCCCTGTCGGAAGGTGGCGAGACATTTGTTTTGGACATGGGAGAGCCGGTTTCGATTTACCGGCTTGCCCGAGAAATGATCAAGCTGGCCGGCCTCACGGTCAGGGACAATGAAAATCCTGACGGCGATATAGCGATCGAATTTTCGGGATTGCGACCGGGTGAGAAGCTGCATGAGGAACTCTGGTACGACACAAACGCGACGCAGCGGACCGCACATCCCAAAATCATGATGGTGCGTGGCCAGACGAACGCCCATCAATGGGTTGAGGAGGCCTTGATCCAGCTTGAAAACGCGATTGAGGAACTGGACGAAAGCGCATTGCGCGATCTGCTTTTTGACCTGATCGCAAAGCTGAACGGACAACGCGGTGATGGACAAGTCGTCGCCTTGCCGCTGGCCAAGGGACAGGTCGCCAACTAAAGATTTCATCGGATTGCGCGGGCAAGCGCCCGTAATAAATCGAAACAGGCTCCAATTCAGGGCGCCGGGAACGAACCGGCCGTTACATTCCGGTTGGCTATGGCTGGACGGGGCGTGTGGCTTGTCGCAAGTCTCTGGTCATTCTGGGAAAAGCACACGGCAGCCGTTTGAACGGATCCACGCTCACTCGCCGCGCCGGGCCGGCACCCCCGCGACCGACGAGGGCGTTATCCGCATCTCCTGTGCTTTTAGGCCGTCGTCGAAGATGTCCATGCTCTCAAATAGCCGCGAATACAGTTTGTCGTTGCGAATGAGAATGTCGTGCGATCCGGATTCGATGACCCGGCCCTTGTCGATCACATAAATCCGGTCTGCCGACATGATCGTGGAAAGGCGATGTGCGATTACCAGTGTCGTGCGTCCGCGCATCAATCTGCCGATCGCATCGCGGATGATCGTCTCCGACTCGCTGTCCAGCGCGGAGGTCGCCTCGTCGAGCAGCAGGATCGGTGCGGCTTTCAGGATCGCCCGGGCGATCGCGATGCGTTGCCGCTGCCCACCCGAAAGTATCCCGCCGTTTTCACCGACTTTGGTCTGGAACCCGTCGGGCAAGGCCTCGATGAATTCCAACGCATTAGCCGCTGCCGCAGCCTCGTGGATCTCGGTTTCGGTGGCATCCGCGCGCCCGCAAGCGATGTTGTCACGGATGCTTCCGGCAAACAGAAATGCGTCCTGGCTGACATAGGCGATATTCTTCCGAACGCTTTCCACGGTCAGATCCCGTATATCGTTGCCATCGATGGCAATTAAACCGGAAGCGGGCGTATAGAAACGTTGGATCAGGTTGATGATCGTTGTCTTGCCCGCGCCCGACGGCCCCACAATGGCAATGACCTCGCCCGGTCTGGCCTTGAAGGAAACCCCCTTGAGAACGTCATGCCCGGCCCGGTAAGCAAAGGTGACATTTTCCAGCGAAATTTCGCCCTTCGCGTGCCAAAGCGTCTTTGTGCCTTTCGATCCCGCGTCTCCGCTCGGCCAGTCCAGCAGTTCATAAAGCGGGCGAAGCCGGTTCAGGTTTCGCTGTAATTCGACATTCAGCCTCGCCAGGCGACGGGCCGGTTCATAGGCAAGCAGAAATGCGGCGAGGAAGGCCATGAACTCGCCGGCCGTCTTGCCGGCCGTCGTTATCTGCCAGCCGGCATAGACAACGAGAATACCGAGTACGATCCCGCCCATCGTTTCCATCAGCGGGCTGGTGCTGGCCCGCGCCACACTGATCGCATTGGCGCGCTTTTCCGCCTCCAGGGCTGCCTTTCGCACGCCCTCCCGCGTCGAGGCTTCAAGCGAATAGGCTTTGACGATGTGAATACCCTGAACCGTTTCCTGCATGGCAGAGAGTACGGAAGCGAAATAGCCGAATTCGGCTGTGTCATGGGCCTTGACCCTATGCACGATACGGGTAACGAAAATCAGGGCAATCGGCGCCATCGCGATCGCAATCAGGGTCAGCAGGGGATCCTGGACGAACATCACCACGAACAGGGCAATCAGGGTCAAGAGGTCGCGGCCAAGCCGGGTGGATATGAGATCGGTCGTTTCCCGTGCCGCCGCTGCGCCTCGCGAGACCCTTGTGATAAAGTTGCTCGAATGCTGGCCGGAAAAAGTTTCCAGAGGAAGCGCGGCAAGCTGCTCGGTCGACCGAATGTAGAACCCGGTCTGCACGGCGTTTCCGATCCGGTCTAGAGCGACATTCTGACCGAACCCGGCGAATCCCTTGACGATATAGATCGCAGAGATCGAAAGTCCGAGCATCCCGATCTTGCCGATATTCTGACCGGAGAGGACGTTATTGACGACATGACGCAGGATCCACGCGCTTGCAGCCGTAGCGATTGCAAGAACAATCATGCAGAAAACGGCGAAAGCCAGCGTCCGGTAGTGGGATTTCAGCACAGACTCCGAGAATAGGCGGCGCGCCAATGCGAAAGTGCTGTTCGACGAATTTCCTTGCATGGAAAGGTCTAAATCCACTGATACTGATTTATAGGTTTCGAGGATGAACGAAGCGATTCAGTAAATCTACCGGAAACACGAAGACAAGAAGAATTCTGCTGAGGACGGGATCGAAGATGGCAGCGCCTGCTCGTGTCTTTCCAGATGGTTTCTGTTTGATTTGGTGATTGCAGACAAGGCGTCTCACCCTATTATCGAGCGTCGATAACGGCGATCTGACAGCACGCAAAACGCCATATGAGCAGATATCTTGAGTAGTAATGCCGCAAATGCCCCTGTCAAACCGACCGTTTTGGTTCCGCTGGAATCGTTCTCAAAGACCAAAGGGCTGAATCCCCGCGATCGCAATACGCTAGTTTTGATATTTGCCGTCCTCGCCACCGCGCCGACGCTTGGGAGCTGGACCCTGACTATGGGACTGGCCATAGCATTTGGATGGGCGTTTCTGGCTTTCTTGTTCAGGCGTTTTTCACTGCAGTTCGATCGTGCGACCAATTTGGCTGCGGGCGCCACCGGCCTCTATGCGTTGGTCAAGGTCGCTTTCACCCTTGCTCACTCCGGTTGGGCCGGCGCCCACACTCTCTTCGGGTTCCTGTTCTTTCTCGCACCCGTTTTCCTGATTTCCTTCGCGCGGCATGTGGAACGGTCCGGCATATTGAGCGTCGCTATTCTCGGATGCGGCTTCTCGGCACTGCTGGCATCTCCGGTCGCTGCCTACCAGGCCTCTTGGATGGGAGTGCGCGCCGAGGCGGGAAGCGGGAATCCCGGTATATTCGCGGTGCTGGCTCTGGTCATGGGCTCCATCGGGGCGCTCAATATCACAGCTTCGGACCCACGCCGGTTCTGGCTCGGTTGGCTCTCCTGGTTGGCGATGGTTTTCTGCGTCTTTTTGTCGGGCATGAGGGGGGTCTGGATCGCGATACCTGTCGTCACTGCGGTCATTCTTTGGGCAAGCGCTCAATGGCTTGATCGAGCGACCATTCGCCGGATTCTGCTTGCGGCTGCAGCATCCGTGCCGATTGGACTGGGCTTGGTCGGCGGTACGATTTGGGACCGTTCGGCGCAGCTTCCCGCCGACATAGCGCGAATCATGGAAGAAGGGGACTATGACTCCTCCACGGGACGAAGGCTTTTGATGTATGACGCGGCTTGGCGCGCGATCCGGGAAGCCCCATGGTCCGGATACGGGATCTATGAACGTATGAATGCCCTCAAGGCTCATGTTCCGGCGGATCAGCGCGATCTCATTATTTACACGCACCCGCATAACGGATTTCTCGCGGCGCTGCTCGATGCCGGAGTGGCCGGACTCGCCTCCTTGTTTATCCTGCTGGCGGCGCCGGTCGTAATCGCGGCAAGGGCGGATCGCGACGAGACATGGCGAATAAGAATGGCTGCGGCGCTCATTCTGACGGCGGGCTATGTCGCGAGTGGCATGACAAACATTCTTTTCGAACACGATCTCATGGATAGCGCATTCATCGTCCTGTTGGTCCTGATCGCCGCCTCCGTACCAAACACCGACGGGCAGAGGGATAAGACGGATTTATCCGGGGCAGAGGCCGGCGATTGCGAGGCCTAGTCTCTCGTGAAAGGCGTCCGTGTTGTCCAGAAAGGAGCGTCGCGCCTGTCGACCCATTTCGTCGAGCTTGCTCGGGCTCATGGTCAGCAGCGCCTCGATCGTAGCCTCCAGGGAAGACGGAGCGACGAAATAGTTCCAGCCCAGATGACGCCTCTCGGATCGGTTCGTTTCGACGACTACGCCGTTTAGGGTGTTCACGAATTCGTTCATTGGCGGCGCGTCTGTCGTGACCACGACCGAGGCACAGCCCAGAGCTTCGTGGATGTAGTGCCCCCATCCTTCTGACCGTGAAGGGCACAAATGTATCCCGCAGCTATTCATCAGGATATTCATCTGGCTTTCGGACAGGAAGCCTGGCGCCACCCTGATGTTCGGTGGCAGGGATCTCGCAAGATTGTCCTTCTTCTGGACGAGGGTGAGTTCGGGCCATTCCGGATGCTTGTTCCATAGTGAGAGGATATCTTCGGTCCCCTTCAACGTGCTGCCGCCGGCGACATGAATGAACCTGCGCCAGTCCTTTGTGATCGCGGGGTCGTACAGGTCTGGCGACATGAACCCGACATGGATGGTTTTGCATCCCAGATCTGAGAAAATCTCGGATGCGTGCGCCGTCTTTGTCAGCACGAGGTCGATGCTCTTGAGGCGCCCCGTATGGCGCCTCGGAAACCTCTCCTGATTGGGAATGAGGATGTTCGCCGCGCCGGCATCGATCCAGGACGGGAAGACCCTCTCGAGATGGAATACGAAATCATATATGCGCCGGCGCAGCAGCCGATCGAGCCACCCCCTGTCTCCCGGCTGCGCGATGGTGGCAGGGATGTCGAGCTCTGCGAGCGCTTGCGCCAGAATCTTCGCATCGACCGTCAGACCATAACCATTGTCCTTGGATATGATGACAGCGGCGGGAAAATTGCGTGACGAACCCATACCGGCCTTTTGAAGCGGACGTGATCCGCATTGCTAGCACCGAGCCCGTTTAGGGCAAGGGGCAATGCCGTTCAATCCGACGATGCCAGAGAAAATGTTGAGCCGCCTAAGGCCTTAAATCGCAGAAAATGACCGGCGGGAAAGCCCGCGGACGGGCTTTCCTATTCGGAGATAATCCCCCGCTGCATAAGTTGCCGGATGATATCATCTGCCGCCGCTTCCGCGCTGATCTCGGTGGTCACGACCCGGATTTCGGCGTTTTCGGGCGCTTCGTAGGGTGAATCGATGCCGGTGAAGTTCTTGATCAGCCCGGCGCGCGCTTTCTTGTAGAGGCCCTTGCGGTCCCGTGCTTCGGCGACTTCGAGCGGCGTGTCGACGAAGACCTCGATGAACTCGTTTTCCCCGACAAGATCGCGCGCAAGTCGGCGTTCGGCGCGGAACGGCGAGATGAAGGAGACAAGCGTGATCAGCCCCGCATCCGTCATCAGCTTCGCCACTTCGGCAACACGGCGGATATTCTCGACACGGTCGGCATCGGTGAAGCCGAGATCCTTGTTCAGCCCGTGGCGTACATTGTCACCATCCAGCAACATCGTATGCGCGGTCATGGCGATCAGCTTACGGTCGACGATGTTGGCGATGGTTGACTTGCCTGAGCCGGATAATCCGGTGAACCAAAGCACGGCCGGCTTCTGGCCCTTGATCGAGGCACGCGTCGACCGCTCCACATCGAGCGCCTGCCAATGTACGTTCGACGACCGGCGCAACGCGAAGTGGATCATGCCCATCCCAACGGTGCTGTTGGTCATCTTGTCGATCAGGATGAAACCGCCGGTCTCGCGATTGTCCTGATAGGGATCGAAGGGAATCGCCCGGTCTAGCGAGATATTGCAGACGCCGACCTCATTGAGGGCGAGCTCATGCGCGGCTTCGTGGGCCAGGGTGTTGACGTCTATTCGATATTTCGGACGCGTGATCGTGGCATTCACCGTCGACGTGCCGTTCTTCAACAGATAGGGCCGGCCGGGATACATGGGCTCATCAGCCATCCAAAGGATCGTCGTCTCGAACTGGTTGGCGACTTCAGACGGATCGCCGGCGGCGCAGATCATGTCGCCGCGCGAAATGTCGATCTCGTCGTCCAGCGTCAGCGTGACCGACTGGCCGGCTACGGCCTCGTCCAGGTCGCCATCCATGGTGACGATGCGCGCAACCGTGCTCTCCTTCGCGGAGGGCAGCACCTTGATCAGGTCGCCCGGTTTGACGGCGCCCGACGCGATGAAGCCGGAAAAGCCGCGGAAATCGAGATTGGGACGGTTTACCCACTGGACGGGCATCCGGAAGGCTTTGGTTTGCGCGGCGTCGCGGATGCCGACCGTCTCGAGATGTTCGAGCAATACGGGTCCGTTGTACCAGTCCATCGCCGGGGACCGCTCGACGATGTTGTCGCCTTCGAGTGCCGACATCGGAATCGCGGTAATGTGCTCGATGCCGCCGAGTTCCTTCGCAAAGGAGCGATAGGCGATTTCGATATCCGAGAACACCTGCTGCGAATAGCCAACCAGATCCATCTTGTTGACGGCAAGGACGACGTTTTCGATTCCCAAACGGGAGACGATGAAGGAGTGACGGCGCGTTTGCGTCAGGATGCCCTTGCGCGCGTCGATCAGGATGATGGCGAGATCGGCCGTCGAGGCGCCGGTCGCCATGTTCCGCGTATATTGCTCGTGGCCTGGCGTGTCGGCGACAATGAACTTGCGCTTTTCTGTCGAGAAGAAGCGATAGGCGACATCGATCGTAATCCCCTGTTCGCGTTCCGAGGCCAGTCCGTCGACCAGAAGGGCGAAGTCGAGCTTGTCGCCCTGTGTCCCCATTTTCTTGGAGTCGGCTTCCAGCGCTGACAACTGGTCCTCGAAGATCAGCTTGGATTCATAGAGAAGCCGCCCAATCAGCGTCGACTTGCCGTCGTCGACACTGCCGCACGTGATGAATCGCAGCAGCGACTTCTCTTCCTGTGCTTTGAGATAACCGTCGATATCCGAAGCGATGAGCTCTGATTTGTGTGCCATCAGAAGTAGCCCTCCTGCTTCTTTTTCTCCATCGACGCGGACTGGTCGTGATCGATCACGCGGCCCTGGCGCTCGGAGGTCGTGGTGAGGAGCATCTCCTGAATGATCTCGGTCAGCGTCGCCGCCTCGCTCTCGATGCCGCCGGTCAGCGGATAGCAACCCAGCGTGCGGAAGCGTACCATCTTTTCCTCCGGCACTTCGTCGGGTTCGAGCGGCATACGCTCGTCATCGACCATGATCAGCGTGCCGTCACGTTCGACGACCGGGCGCTTCGCCGCGAAATAGAGCGGCACGATGTCGATTTTCTCCAGGTGGATGTACTGCCAGATATCCAACTCGGTCCAGTTGGACAGCGGAAAGACGCGAATGGATTCGCCCTTGGCTTTGCGCGCGTTGAAGATGCGCCAGAGTTCGGGGCGCTGGTTTTTTGGATCCCAGCGGTGGTCTGTCGTGCGGAAGGAGAAGATGCGCTCCTTGGCGCGCGATTTCTCCTCGTCGCGCCGCGCACCGCCAAAAGCGACGTCGAACTTGTATTTGTCGAGCGCCTGCTTCAGCGACTGGGTCTTCATGACATCGGTGTGAAGCGCAGAACCGTGGCTGAACGGGCCGATACCTTGGCGTACCCCGTCCTCGTTGATATGGACGATGAGATCGAGGCCGTATTTCTCCGCGATCTTGTCGCGAAAGGCGATCATCTCCCGGAATTTCCAGGTCGTATCGACATGCATGAGCGGAAAGGGCGGTTTCGACGGATAGAAGGCCTTCAGCGCCAGATGCAGCATCACGGCAGAATCCTTGCCGACCGAATAGAGCATGACCGGATTGTCCGCTTCGGCCGCAACCTCGCGCATGATGTGGATGCTCTCGGCTTCGAGACGCTGGAGATGGGTAAGGGTTTGCATGCGTGGATGGCTCCGAAAATCGCCTGCTGGAGAACGTCCGCGTCGCGGGCCTATATGGCCAGGACCGTCGTCGGAATCGAATAGTGAGCGGTCGGCGATGCGGCGATGAAATAGGGGTTCCTGAACTGGGTTTTGCCGTAGCTAAGCGGCGAACCGTCGCATGTCAAAACCTGTCCGCCGGCTGCCAGCAGCACCGCGTGTCCGGCGCCGGTATCCCATTCCATCGTCGGTCCGAAACGTGGATAAATGTCCGCCTCGCCTGCCGCGACAAGACAAAATTTCAGTGAGGAGCCGGCATTCACGCAATCGCTAATTTTATTTTGCGAAATGAAGTCTTCGGTCTCTTTCGTGAGGTGAGACCGGCTGGCGATGGCCGTCATGTCCTCGCCACAGGTACGAACCGCGATTTTTCGCGCGGTCCCGGCCGGGTCGATTTCCCGCGCGCCTGACGAAGCATCGCCGACAAACATGCGCCCGATTGCAGGCGCATAGACGATGCCTGCGATCGGCGTGCCGTTTTCTACCAGGGCGATGTTGATCGTGAACTCTCCGGTCTTCTTGATGAATTCCTTGGTCCCGTCGATCGGGTCGACAAGAAAGAACCTCCCGCTTTGCGGTGTTGCGCCATGCGTGGCTGCGCGTTCTTCGGTGACGATCGGAATGTCCGGATAGAGTTCGCAAAGCACGGGGAACAGCAGATTGTCGACAGCGAGGTCTGCCTCTGTGACCGGGCTGTTATCCTGTTTGATCGCGACGTCATGGTCGCGCGCGTAAATCGCCATCGCGGTATCGCCGGCCTTCAGCGTGATGTCGATCAGGTCGTCGATAACGAAGTGTTTTTCGGTCAAGTTCGATTCCAACATATTGCTCAGTTTAGTGATGCCTCGTGACCGGACTGCATAGTCCTGCCGCCAAGTCTGCCATTGGTCCGGATTTGCCTTGGAACTATGAAGCGGCTAATCCCGTTTGAAAAAATAACGTTATGTTGCGCTGCGAAAAGAACCTAGCGCAAGAACGGTCCAAACCTAAGGAGTTCGTTTACAGATGGTTAAGCCCGTACGCAAAGCCGTTATCCCGGTAGCCGGCCTCGGAACCCGATTTCTTCCGGCGACCAAGGCGACGCCAAAGGAAATGTTGACAGTCGTCGACCGTCCGGTTGTCCAATATTGCGTTGACGAGGCTTTCGAGGCGGGGATCGAGCACATCATCTTTGTGACCGGTCGCGGCAAGGGTCTGATCGAAGACCATTTCGATTACCAGTACGAGCTAGACGCCACATTGCGCCAGCGCGGCAAGGAAGCTGCCGCCGATAAACTCGACGCCGAAACGCCTGGCGCCGGACAGGTCAGCTTCACGCGCCAGCAGAAGCCGCTCGGCCTTGGCCATGCCGTCTGGTGCGCGCGTGACATCGTTGGCGATGAACCCTTCGCGGTCCTGCTTCCCGATATGGTCATGGACGGCGAGCCGGGATGCCTCAGGCTGATGATGGACGCTTATGAAGAAGTTGGCGGAAACATCATTTCCGTGCAGGAAACGTCGCCTGAACTGACCCATAAATATGGAATCGTCTCGACAGGCGCGGAAAAGGGAAAGGCGTTCGAGATCACGGGGATGGTCGAGAAACCAGCCCCGGGAACGGCCCCTTCGAACCTCTATATCAATGGGCGCTACATTCTGCAGCCGAAGTTGATGGAGCTTTTGGCCAACCAGTCGACCGGCGCGGGCGGTGAGATCCAATTGACTGACGCCATGCTGAAAATGATGGAAACGGAGCCCTATTACGGCGTGTCGTTCAACGGGCGAACCTATGATTGCGGCTCGAAATTCGGTTTCCTCGAAGCCAATATCATGCTGGCGCTGAAGCATGACGATGTGCGAGACGAAGTCAAAGCGCTGATCGCCTCACTCGATCCATGATCGCTGCTTGAGGGGCTGAGGGATCGCATTCGCGGTAGCGCAGAAGAAACTGATCTGACTCGGAATTCCTGACCGCGCGGCAAGCTTTGCAACTGTGGCATAAACGCCTTCGCGGTTGCTTTCGCCTTTGTGATGGTGAAGAAGATGGCAAATGCGCCCCGCCGGTTCGGTGCGCTTTGCGCCAGAGAATTGATGCCGATACCGCCTCCCAATGTTGCACTGACAGGCCTCGCCGCCGAACTGCGCGAACGCGCGTCTGCGGGCAAGCCAATCCGTATCGGCCTGGTCGGTACCGGCGAGATGGGAACCGACATCTTCACGCAGGTGGCGCAGATGGAAGGTGTCCGCGTCGGCGCGGTTATCGAGCGCACCCCGGGGCGTGCGGCCATCGGCGCGGAAATGGCCTATGGCGAACCGGGCCATACGCAGGACGTCTCCACGCACGACCAGATGTCGACCGCGATGGAAGCGGGACGGATCGCCGTGACGCAGGACCTCGATCTTGCCCTTTCACACGGACTGATCGATGTCGTGATAGACGCCACCGGCGTCCCGGAGGCCGGCGCCGGGATCGGCATGCGGGCCATAGGTCACGGCAAGCACCTCATCATGATGAATGTTGAATGCGATGTCTGCATTGGCCCCTATCTCAAGCACGAGGCCGAAAAGGCCGGGGTGATCTACACGCTCGGCGCCGGCGACGAGCCTTCATCCTGCATGGAGATCATCGAATTCGTCACGGCGATGGGCCATTCCGTCGTCTGCGCCGGCAAGGGCAAGAACAACCCGTTGAATTTCGACGCGGTCCCGGATGACTACCAGGAAGAAGCCGACCGGCGGAACATGAGCGTCCGGATGCTGGTCGAATTCGTCGACGGCTCCAAGACGATGGTCGAGATGGCCGCCATCGCCAATGCCACGGGCCTCGTGCCGGACATTCCGGGTATGCACGGTCCCCGCGCCACGGTCGATCAGCTTTCTTCAGTCCTGATTCCGCAGGAGGACGGCGGCGTGCTGTCGAAGCCGGGCTGCGTCGACTATTCCATCGGCAAGGGCGTCTCACCCGGCGTATTCGTGATCATCAAGGCCGAACATCCGCGCATCCATGAGCGCATGGCCGACCTGAAGATGGGCGAGGGGCCTTATTTCACCTTCCATCGCCCCTATCACCTGACCTCGCTTGAAGTGCCGCTGACCGCGGCGCGCGTCGTCCTGCACGGGAAGCGTGACATGGTGCCGCTGCCGCGGCGTGTCGCCGAGGTTTGCGCCGTGGCGAAACGCGACATTGCCGTAGGCGAAAGGCTCGATGCCGTCGGCCAGTATTGCTATCGCTCCTGGACGCTCACCGCGGAAGACGCAAAGCGCGCGAACGCCATTCCCTGCGGGCTTCTGGAGAATGGGGTCGCGCTGAAACCGATCGCCAAGGGCGACCTGCTGACTTGGGACAATGCCAAACCCAAGGACAATTCTCTGATTGCCGAATTGCGCGCCCGGCAGGACCGGCTGCTCGCCTGAGACTTCAGGCCAGTTGAATATCATCCTCCTGTCGCCATGTTTCATTGCAAAAAGGCCGCGCTGCTTGTGACAGGACCGTTGTTTCGGCTATGCCTGTCTGGATGAACGGAACTGATAAGTGACCAATACCGCGCTCGAAACGCCTCTTCTGGACGGCATTACAGACATTTCGCGCCTTCGCGAGCTTGACGACAAGCTGCTGCCGCAACTGGCCGAAGAAGTGCGAATGGAGATGATCGACGCCGTGTCGAAGACCGGCGGGCATCTGGGCGCCGGCCTTGGCGTCGTGGAACTGACCATCGCCATTCACAACGTCTTCAACACCCCGCATGACCGGCTGATCTGGGATGTCGGACATCAGTGCTATCCGCACAAGATATTGACGGGACGCCGGGACAGGATCCGCACCTTGCGCCAGGAAGGCGGGCTTTCCGGGTTTACCAAGCGGGACGAGAGCGAATTCGACCCCTTCGGTGCGGCCCATTCCTCGACATCGATCTCGTCAGGTCTCGGCATGGTCGAGGCGGCGCGACTGCAGAATATCGATCGCCACGTGATCTCGGTCATTGGCGATGGCGCCATGTCGGCGGGAATGGCCTTCGAGGCCTTGAACAATGCCGGCGCTATCGATGCGCGCCAGATCGTCATCCTGAACGACAATGACATGTCGATCGCACCGCCGACCGGCGCGATGAGCGCCTATCTGGCCCGGCTGGCATCGGGTTCGACCTATCTCGGATTCCGGGATTTCGGCAAGAAGCTGACCGCCTATCTCGGCCATCGCATTGATCGCGCCATCACCCGCGCCGTTGAACATGCGCGCGGCTACGTCACCGGGGGCACGCTGTTCGAGGAACTGGGCTTCTATCATATCGGCCCGATCGACGGGCACGATCTGCCGACATTGCTCGCCGTGCTGCGCAATGTTCGCGACAACATGAACGGCCCGGTCCTGATCCATTGCGTGACACAGAAGGGCAAGGGCTACGCGCCAGCCGAACAGGCCGCCGACAAGTATCACGGCGTCGCCAAATTCGATGTCATCACGGGCGCGCAGGCAAAACCCAAGCCCAACGCACCGGCCTACACCAAGGTTTTCGGCGAGTCGCTGGTTCAGGAAGGCCGCGAGGATGATCGGGTCGTCGCCATCACGGCCGCGATGCCGTCCGGCACCGGCATTGACATTTTCGACAAGGAATTCCCGGACCGGACCTACGATGTCGGCATCGCCGAACAGCACGCAGTCACCTTCGCCGCCGGAATGGCCGCCGATGGCATGAAGCCGTTCGCCGCGATCTACTCGACCTTTTTGCAACGGGCCTATGATCAGGTCGTCCATGACGTCGCCATCCAGCGATTGCCGGTCCGTTTCCCGATCGACAGGGCGGGATTCGTCGGCGCGGACGGCGCCACCCATGCGGGCGCCTTCGATGTCGCCTATTTGTCCTGCCTTCCGGGCTTCGTCGTCATGGCGGCCGCGGACGAGGCGGAGCTGAAACACATGGTCCGCACCGCCGCCGCCTATGATGAAGGCCCGATCGCCTTCCGCTATCCGCGCGGCGAAGGCGTGGGCGTCGAGATGCCGGAACGCGGCCAGATCCTCGACATCGGCAAGGGCCGGATCGTGCGGGAGGGAAGCAAGATTGCGCTCCTGTCCCTCGGGACGAGGCTCGCGGATGCGATCACCGCCGCCGAGGAACTCGACAGCTACGGTCTGCCGACCACAGTGGCCGATGCGCGTTTCGCGAAGCCGCTCGACCGCGAACTCGTGAGACGGCTGGCCCGTGAGCACGAGATGCTTATCACTATCGAGGAGGGCTCGGTCGGCGGCTTCGGCAGCCACGTCCTGCAATTCCTCGCCGAGGAAGGCCTGCTGGATGGCGGGCTGAAGGTTCGCTCACTCATCATGCCGGATATCTTCATGGATCAGGCGAAGCCCGAGCGCATGTACGAACTCGCCGGCCTCGACAAGGCGGGCATCGTTCGCACCGCATTGTCGGTATTTGGTGTCGAAAAGGCCCGGACGGCTGATCTGCGCGCCTGACCGCCGGCTTTAATAGTCTTTCTCGAAAAAGATACCGAGCTTCGAATCGCCCTCGGTATCGACCGTGCCCTTCGCAGTGAGGCTGTCGGTGATATCGAGATTGATCGATGCCTCGCCGCCGCTCTGTCCGGCCTGGATGTCGAGATAGACATTGTCCTGGATGTATTTTCCGGCCCGCACGCCGACATTGCCTTCCTGGTCCTGGGTGATGTCGAGGTCGTCCACGCCTATCCCCTGGCGAATCTGTTCCGACAGGCCGCCGCCACTGCCGCCGCTCGCGAGAGACGCCGCCGCGGTCGCAAGATTGGCGATCTGCAGGGGAGAGAGGCTCGAGATACTCTTGCCGAACAGCACGCGGGCGAGGATCTCGTCCTGCGGCAGTTCCGGCGACGAGGAAAGCTCCAGCGAAAGATCGGATGCTCGGCCGTAAAGGCGCATGGTCGCGACGACATCGTCGCCGCTGACTTGCGCGGTGAGGTGGATCACCGGGTCGAGCGAGCCCGTCATCGTGATCCGGCCTTCGGTCAGATCGAGGCGTTTGTTGAGGATCGACAGCCGCCCGCGGATCAGCGTGAATGCACCGATCGGCTGCAGATTGGCGAGCGAACCGGTCACGCGCAACTGGCCGCCCATTTCGGCATCGATCCCGCGTCCGCGCACGAAGATGCGATTGGGCGAATTAAGCGTCACGTCGAGACGGACGGGCGCCTGCGGCCCGCTTCCGCTTTCCTTCGGCAACACGGCCTGGATGCGCTGCAGCGTCTTCAGCGTGCCGCGGTCGGGATCGACATGTTTGACGTCCAGCAGGTCTGCGTCGCCGGTCAGGGATTCGGGCACCGTGATTTCGGTTCCCAGAAGATCGAGCCGGCCGGAAATCAGCGGACCCGCCGTCAACCCGCCGGAAACGGCGAGATCACCGGAAAGCGTGGTCCGGATCGTCTCCCGGTCGGAATAGGTGGCGTTGGAAAGCCGGATGGAGAGATTGGCCGGCAATTGTCCCGAAAGCCCGATCGTGCCGGAAACGCCGATCGAGCCGCCGCCGGCGAGCTGGCCGGTCATCCGGTTGATCGACAGCGTGTCGCCGCGCAGCCCGGCCACGACCCCGATCTGGTTCAGGCGCAGATTGGACAGCGGATCGTTGACCGAGGCATTGGAAATGGAGAACAGCCCGTCGGCGCTCGGCGAGGACAGCGATCCCCCGACCGTGACGTCGATGCGCAGCGTGCCGCTGAGCCGCGTGCCGCGTTCGGCGAGATAGCGTTCGGCCAATGCCAGCGGCGCGCTGCCATTGATGCCGACCGACAATCCGGGGCCGGACAAGGGGATCGTACCCGATCCCGAAAACTTCAGATCCTGCGCGTTTTCGGCATTGAACTGGGACAGGCGAACCGCGCCGCCGCCATAGCTGCCCGAAGCGGAGAGCGTGATCGGCGACACCGACGCGGCGCGAAGCTGCGGCGCATCGATTGCCGTGCCGCGCACGTTAAAGGCGACCTGCGGATCGCTCGCCGACCCGGAAATCTCGGCGGTTCCATTCACCGCCCCGGATGCATCCACCAGGGCAAGTGCCGCCAGCGGGGCGATATCGTTCGCCGCTATTTCGACCTGTCCGCCGAGGCGGCCGTTCTCGGTCGAAAGATCGCCGTTCAGACGTGCGGAGCCGACACTGAGCGAGAGACCGGACAGCGATGCGCGATCCTCCCCGCGGACCAGCGACGCCTTGACGGCAAGCTTTTCGCCGCCGATCGAGCCGTCGCCGGAGATCGTGCCGATGACATCGGCGCCGGCAACTCGGCCGTCGAAGGTCAGATCCGCGCTCGGGACGGCGCGATCGGCGAGGCGGGCATTGGCTAGGCCGAGCCGCGCCGTCACGTCATACGATGCCTCGCGCGACGAACCTTCAGGCTTGTTCACGGACGCGTCGAGTGTCAGCCGGCCGGATGCGTTGTCTACGATCCGGGCCATTTCGGCGATCGTCGCCTTGATCTGCAGATCTGCGCGACGGGTCGCGAAGCTGCCGTCGATGCGCGCCTCGGCCTGCGGGTTCGAAAGCACCAGTTCGCGGAAAATCAGCCCGTCCTCTGTCCGTGCGGCGCTTCCTGTCAGGCGCGTTGCGCCGGACAGCAGCCGGTCGACGGAATTGGTGCCGATCTTCGCATCGGTCAGCGAACCGTCGAAGGCGAGGTCGAAGCTCCCGCCAACGAGGCCGGCCTCTCCATTCACCGCAAGCGAAGCCTTGCCGGCGAGGTCGCGGTCCGCGACAAGGGAAAAGGCCTGCAAATCAGCGGCTTCGACCTTGGCGCTGCCTTTGAAGACCAAGCCTTCGAGAAGGCCTTGCGCATCGATATCCAGCGTATCACCGGCGATCCGGGCGTTTGCGATGCGGACGGGCTCCGCCGTCTTCCAGCTGCCATCGGTCGAAAACGAGATCGTATCGCCGACCGCCTTGGCGACCCCCGGGTCTTCAGGCCGTATCCCGGAGGCGTTGCCTTGAACCGAGAATGTGACGGACCGGTTACCCGGCGTGCTCAGTCCGGCAATGTCGCCGCCTCCATCGATCTGGACTTCGGCGATTTGCGCATCGGGCAGAACCACACCGGCAATCGAACCGGACAGCGTCCAGCTGTCGGCATTGTTCGTGCCGTAGCGAAGCGAGATCTTTCCATTCTCGACCGTCACCGGATCGCCGCCGAGCGGTAGCCTTACGGGGCCGGCATCGGCGGACCGCAACGTGGCGTCGACCGTCAGGTCGCGCAGGAATCCGTCGGCAAGCGTCGAGCCGGAGGCGGAGATATCCAGAGCGCCGCTGTCGAGTTGCAATTCCCGGACATCGAACCCGCCATCCGCGCGCAGCAGTGCCTGCGCCGTGAGCGCCGTATCGTTACCGAAAAAGGCGCGGTGTTCTTCCGGCAGAATACGAGCGATCGGGCCGGACAGATCGAAACCGAGAAGGCGCGCGCCGGAAGCGTCATCGGTGAGGCTCAAGGAGCCGTCCGCGACGCGTTCTCCGGCAGCATCGAAGGCGAGTTGCGCGGCGAATTCTGAGAGAGGCCCGGATCCCGCGATCGTCAACGCCACTGGCGGGCGTTCCGGTATGTTCAGCAGGTTGGCGACGACACCGTTCTCGGGCTCCTGGAGCGACAGATCGACATCGAGCTGTTCGTACTGGTCGGAATAGGACGCCTGCAATGCCAGCTGTCCGCCCGGTCCGTCGAGGCGCTGGATGTCGAGGTTGGTGGCAAGCGCAGCGTCGTTCAGCGACAGCTGACCATTGAGGGACAGGCTGGATTCAAGCCCGAAGACCGGAGCGCCGAAATTCGCTTCTCGGATGGCGAGTTCGCCGATATCGACCGCAACGGGCAGTTCGGGAAGCGAAAAGCCGCTCGATTCCGGCGCGGGAATGCTTTCGTCGGCAACGGGCATGCGCGGCCAGTCGATCCGATCCGCAGTCAGGCTCCGTATGTCGAGCTTGCCTGTAAGAAGCGCGGTGCGGCTCCATTGCAGCCTCGGATTTTCGATTGTCAGCCAGATGCCGTTCTCATCGGCGATGGTGATGCTCGCGAAGCGGACATCGGAGGAGAGGGTGCCCTGAATTCCGTTGAGGCTAATCTGCCGGTTCGGTGCCGACAACTGCTCTTCGACAAAACGGATGAGGCCGGACTTCTGTGTTTCCTCGGAATCCTGCGTCAATGCCGGCAGGGCCCACCAGGCGCACAGCGCTGCGAGGATGAGGAGACCAAAAAGGTGTCGGATACGCGTCATCAGAATGCCTGCCCGATACCCGCATAGACGGCGAAAGTCGGATCGCCGGCCTTGTGATTGACCGGAATCGCCACGTCGAGGCGCAGCGGACCGAGACCAGTGTCGTAGCGCAGGCCCAGACCCGCGCCGACGCGAACGTCGCCGGAGAAATCCGGAAACGCGCTGCTATTGACGTGGCCGACATCGGCAAAGCCGACAATGCCGATCGTGTCTGTAATGTCCTGTCGGATTTCCGCGGAGGCTTCGAACAGGGCCCGTCCGCCGGATGTGCCGCCCTGGACCGGTACGCCGATGCCGCGATAGGGATAACCGCGTACGGAATTGCCGCCGCCGGCGAGGAACAATTCGTCCTGCGGAATTTCGGAAAGGGGTGCGCCGACGATTGTGCCGACTTTCAGCCGCGCCGCGAGGACCGTGCGTTCCTCCGGCCCGAGCGCGCGGTATATACGGGCCTCCGCTTCGGCCTTGCCGACAGCGTTGCCGAATTCCCATTCGTAGAAGGGTTTCGCGGCGACGCGCAGATAGAGGCCGTCCTTTGTGTCGAGCTCATTGTCGCGCGTATCGTATTCCGCGCTTGCTTCCAGCCCGACGACACCGAAATTGCGGCGGCCGAAGACGTCGTCATACTGGCCGTACGTGACATGCCCTCCCAGCGCAAACGTGACTTCGTCGCTGTAGAAATGCGTCGCCGCGACGGAGACGGAGCCCAAATTCGTCGAATAGAGGTCGAGCACCTTATGCTCGAAATACCCGCCGACGGTTATGTCCGTGTCGGGCGTGAAGCGTCCCGGCAGCGTCAATTCCGCGCCGAGGAAATAGTTGAGATCCTGAAATTCGGTCGTGGTCCCGAGCCCCGCGACGCGCCCGTCGAACCGCAAGCGTTCCGCGCGGCCCCAGAGGTTGCGGTGGAGCCAGTAGCCTTCGATCCCGGCGCCATCGGCGGTTGAAACGGTCCCACCCAGCCCGATACGCCGCAATTTCCGTTCCTGGACCGTGAGCATGAAGGGCAGCGTGCCGTCGCTGTTGATTCGCTCGGCCTGCTTCAGCGAAACCGAGCGGAACACGCCGAGGCGCTGCAGCCGTTTTTCCGCTCTCTTCAGATCATCCGGATCGTATTCCCGGCCGGGGATCAGACCAGTTTGCCGCGCCACGAATTGTTCGCGCATGCGATCTGTGCCCTCCACCGTGACCGGCCCGTAAACGGCGCGCTGGCCCGGTTCGACCGTGAGGCGCACATTCAGTTGGCGGGTGTCGTGATTGGCCGTGACCTGCTGGCTGGCGATCTCGGCATTCGCGTAGCCCTGTTGTTTCCAGGCATCGACGACCAGACGTCCCGCCTTCTTGACCGACGTCGCATAGGCAGGAGCACCGGTCATGAAGCCTTCGGCCTCCGGCGGATCGACCCGGTCGTCGCGCGTTTTGGCCGGTGGCGCCCGGTTGACGATCTCCGTTCTGCCGAAGCTGAAGGGCGCTTCGGCATTCACCGTGATTGTCAGGTCGATATTGTCCGGCAGTTCCGTACCGGGCGGGATCGCCGAGATTTCACGGCCGTTCCAGGCAATCGAGATTTCGGCGGCGTAGCGCGCCTCGTTATAGAGGGCGGCGAGGATGCGTTTGTAATCGCCCTTGGCGCGGGTCAGCAGGCCGGCGGAACCGGCTGTTGCTTCGCGCCGCTGGCGCCACAGCAGCGATGCATTGGCGACCGCCTTTTCGAGATCCCGATCGTGCGCACCCTCCGACAGAACCGTCAGCGTCGCTTCGTAGTGTTTCGGATCGATCGGACCGTCCTCATCGGCGGTTTTGCACGATCCGAAGATGCATCGGCCGAACAGTTCGAAGGCCTGGGCATCGGACGCCGTGAACGGGACGGTGCCTGCCGCTAGCACGGCGCACAAGCCCGCCGCCCGGCCAAGCCGCGCGCCGATTGCCCATTTGAGGGGAAAATTCCTGGCAGTGACCTTCACAATGCCGCCTTAACGCCTTCTACGCCCATATGACACCAACTTAGTGTCGAAAATCAGCAATCCGAGAGCTTTCTTGACCGCGACTGTCGCCGTCGCGGCTCTGCCGGTTCGGATCGGACTTTGAACGTGAAGTATAATGGTTAAAGCATGATTCAAATATTCAGGATTGTTGAGTTTTCTGCCACGTGAGGAGGATGGTCACGAGTTGACGGCAACGGTCCTGATGCGCTCCTGGAACTGCGAAAACGTGCCGTAAATCTCCTCGCGTCCCGCGCGATTGACATGGTAACGGCCGTTGCATTTGACCAGTTTGCCATGCCCGTCGGGTGTCGTCAGACGCAACACGTAGCGGAAGCCGGTCTTGCGGGTGGCTGCCTCCTCGATGCAGTTCATGACGAGTTCGCGGTCATCGGGGTGATAGAGCGATATCGCCTGCGTCTGGTCCACCGGGCCTTCCCGGAAGGGCAGCCCGTGGATTTCGTAGACGTCGCGTGTCCAGTAGACCATCCCGGTTTCGAGATCGATGCGCCAGGCGCCGTATAGGTCGAACTGGGACAACGCCTCGAGAAGGGATGCATCGTCGAGCCCGATCTCGGTGAGAGACTGGGGCGGACGCTGCGATTCCTTGATCTCAAGATGCAGTTGCGGGTGAGCGGCGTTGATCATCTTCAGTCCACGAGACCGGCGCGAATGGCGCGTGCGACGGCGTGCGCCCGGTTTGTCGCGCCCAGCTTCTGGCACGCCGCGCTCAGATAGTGATTCACGGTGTGCTCGGACAGTTCGAGGATCGTGGCGATCTCGGAGCTCGTCTTTCCGCTCGCCGTCCAGTGCAGGCATTCGCGCTCGCGCGCGCTCAGCGTCTGGTCCGGGGTCGGCGCCGGCTTTTTGATTTCCGCTACCTTCTCGTAGATCAGGTTCGAGAGGTAGCTCAGTTCCATCAACTCCGTATTCGACGGTGTGTCACGGGAGCCGCTGAAGGACACTGCTCCGCGTTCGCCTGAGGGCTCCTGAGCAGGAAAATAGACGCCGCGATGAAAGCCATAGGCCGCGAAAAGCGTCGCCATTTCATCCTCTCGTCCGTCCGTCCGGCTTCGGCTCAGATCCTCCAGCCGCCAGACGAAGGGCTTCGTGCTGCGGCGCAATGCGCTGATCACGGGGCTGTTCTCCAGCAGGCCAAGCTGGTCGTAGCTATTGATCAGATCCGGCGGCCAGTTGCTGATGATCGAGAGCGACGCCAGAGCGCGTTCATCGGCATTCGGCAGGCGCATGATGGAGAAATACTGGAAACCGAAGGATTTCGCTATTTCACGTGTCAGGCGGAGGATGTCGTAGCTTGTCTTGCAGTCTGCAATTCGGTCGACGAACCCGGAGTCGGCCTCGTCGGTAAGCGGAGCGGCGGTCTGCGCCATTTCTCGATTGTCCATTGTTAATCACCCGCGCCGACAGATCAGAACGGTTTGACGGTCTCAAAAGGGGTTGTCGTTTTCAGCACGAGAAGCAGTGCGATTGGCCCAGGCTCACATAGGGCAGGGCGTTCCAAACGCTGTCGGTTTTTCCTGAAAACCGCCAATACAACCGGTAAGGCGGCGGCGCTAGTTTCAAATTATGACAAAATCATGACGGATCTGCGACAAATTCCAGACCGGCGAACTCTCCGCGCCGCCAGCGGCAGATTGCCTGTTGATAAAAAAGTCTGTCCGGGATGGAAAGGGTGAAAGTTTTCGGCATCCACGCATCGCGCGGAAGTTGAATTTTCGCGCCGTCGGAAGAGAGATCCTTGACGATGGCATGAATCATGACGTTCGCACCGATCCTTATCTCGGCCAGATGCGAACATCGAAAACGTTTGGAAGAGCGCCTTTCGACGGGCGTTCTGGCCGGCTCCATCGACATCCCCTTTTTGCAAGTCCCTTGACGGCAGGAAAGCAAAATCGCGATGCCCTGGAAATCCGGCAATTTAGACCTGCATTTTCTACCATACGCGGGGGGAGAGGTTTTTTAACGTTTCGGGGATTTGCGTTCCACAATGCGTTGCGCACAGCGACGCCTTGTGAGTTCGTCCACTTCGGGGAACATGGGCGGTTATGACGGCGGAGATAAATTCCACCGGGCCGCTTTACCCGGCGATCAACTCCGCAGATCCCGCGCGTTTTGCCAATTCCCCGGAGTGTTCGCTTTGGCTCCTGTGAGAGAGCCGCCCGCCCGGGGGGGGCAGGAAATTTCCTGAACAATGGGGGAAGTGGTCGGAGTGGCAGGATTTGAACCTGCGACCCCCTCGTCCCGAACGAGGTGCGCTACCAGGCTGCGCTACACTCCGCGACCAACGGAGGCGGTCTATAGCGCCCGACATCTGTTCCCGCAAGTGCGCGATTTCGATTCTTTGAGAGAAATACGGCAAGCCGCGCATCGCCTGTACATGGCAGCCGCCGCGGCTTAGAGGATTGCGGGACCGACAGGCGATTCATCCTCAACGGGACAGGGGCAATCTTTCGATGAAACCGCGCGCAGATATCAAGCCGAACACCTTCGCCTTTGAAACAGAGCCATTGGTGAAACCGACCGGTTTCCGCGAATATGATGCACGCTGGTGGTTTGGCCATCCTGCCTCCGACAAGGCGCCGGAATTGAACCTGCTCGGCGTCCAGGCGCTCGGCATGGGGCTCGGGACATTGATCCGGCGGCTCGGGGCGGGACCGAAGATCGTGGTGGGCCACGATTTCCGGTTCTATTCGCTGTCGATCAAGCTGGCGCTGACGCAAGGCCTCATGGCTGCCGGCGCGGATGTGAAGGATATCGGCCTTGCTTTGTCGCCGATGGCCTATTTCGCGCAATTCGCGCTCGACGCGCCGTCCGTGGCGATGGTGACCGCGTCCCACAACGAAAATGGCTGGACCGGCGTCAAGATGGGGTGCGAGCGCCCGCTGACTTTCGGGCCGGACGAAATGGCGCAACTGCGCGATATCGTGCTTGCCGGCGATTTCGACCTGATGGGCGGCGGTTCTTACGAGGTCGTGGAAGATTTTCGCGCCCGCTACATTGGCGATCTGACGGAGGGCGTCTCGCTGACCCGCAAACTGAAGGTAGTCGCAGCCTGCGGAAATGGCACGGCGGGCGCCTTCGCGCCGCAGGTCCTGGAAAAGATCGGCTGCGAGGTCATCCCGCTGGATGTCGATCTCGACTACACCTTCCCGCGCTACAATCCGAACCCCGAAGACATGGAAATGCTCCATGCCATTCGCGACAAGGTTCTGGAAACCGGGGCGGATGTCGGCCTCGGCTTCGATGGCGACGGCGATCGCTGCGGTGTCGTCGACAATGAGGGCAGCGAGATCTTCGCCGACAAGGTCGGCGTCATGCTGGCGCGCGACATCTCCTCGCTGCACGAAAACGCGAAATTCGTCGTCGATGTGAAATCGACCGGCCTGTTCATGACCGATCCCGTGTTGCAGGCGAATGGCGCCGAGACCGACTACTGGAAGACCGGTCATTCCTACATCAAGCGCCGCGTCGCCGAGCTCGGCGCGATCGCGGGTTTCGAGAAATCCGGCCATTTCTTCTTCAATCCGCCGATCGGCCGCGGCTATGACGACGGTCTCGTGACCGCGATCGCGGTCTGCCGGATGCTCGACCGCAATCCGGCCAAGTCGATGGCCGATCTCTACCGTGCGCTGCCGCTGACCTACGGCTCGCCGACCATGTCGCCGCACTGCCCGGACGAAGTGAAATACGATGTCATCGAGCGCGTGGTCGATCGCTTTACGGCGATGCGCGATGCCGGCGAACTGGTGGCCGGTCATCCGATCACCGATCTTGTCACGGTCAACGGCGTGCGCGTGGTCGCTGACGACGGCACCTGGGGGCTGGTCCGGGCGTCGTCCAACAAGCCGGAACTGGTGGTGGTCGTCGAAAGCCCGGTATCGGAAGAGCGCAAGCTGGACATGTTCCGCGCCGTCGA
>Ga0070728_10002006_pt1 | contig 27127 bp, 21 predicted proteins | sample tdDd471_FD_66723 | JGI IMG/M metagenome (GOLD analysis project Ga0070728, IMG submission 66723) | Marine sediment microbial communities from the Atlantic coast under amendment with organic carbon and nitrate - tdDd47.1 | ecosystem: Environmental > Aquatic > Marine > Coastal > Sediment | place...
CCGCCGGCTTCCTGGCATTCATCGAGGGGCAGCGGTTCTTTGTCTTCGTCCTGCTGGCTATTACCGGAGCGGGTCTCATTTCGACCGACCGGCGGGACAACGGTCTGTCGCTTTACTTCTCACGACCCCTCGGATTGAGAGATTATCTGGGGGGCAAGACTCTGATCGTGATCTTCTACTATTGCATGGTCACCCTCTTTCCGGTCTGGGCGCTGTGTATCTTCGCATGGCTCATCGCACCGGATGCGACGGGAATCGAGCTGCTGCTGTTGACTCCCTTGCGGGCGACGGTCTATTGCCTGCTCGCCGGCTCCAGCATGGCGCTGGTCCTGCTGGCTTTCTCGTCCATGGGCAAACGATCCATTTTCGTGATGGTCTGGTGGACGATCCTCGTGTCGGGCACCGAAACCATCGGCGCCATTGCCGAGGCCCTGGGCAAGTCGTCGTTGCAGGTTTTGAACTTCCTGGGGCAGTACCACAATGCGGGTTCAGTACTCTTTGCCACCGGTGAACGACTGGATATACCCAACTGGGTGAGTCTGCTGGTGGTGATGGCCTGGACCGCCTTTGCCGTCCTGGTTCTGCGTCGCCGGGTCCGGCCGGTGGAGGTCGTATCATGATGGGCGCGGGTGTGACCAGCGAGACCGCCCGGATCAGCGCACGCCGCGTGGGCAAGTGGTTCGGCGAGGTCATCGCCGTCAACAACTGCTCCCTTAGCGTGGGGACCGGTGTGGTTGGATTGCTCGGTGCCAACGGAGCCGGCAAGTCGACTCTTTTCAAGATGCTCGCCGGACTCATCGAGCCCAGCCACGGTGAGGTGCGTGTATTTGGTCGTCGCCTGCGGGACGAAGTGGGCTGGTACCGGCGCACCGGGTTCTGTCCGGAGAGCGACTCGCTGCCCGACTGGATGACGGGGCGGGAGTTCTTGTCCCTGTCCTTGCGTTTGATGGGGCTGTCTCGAACCGAGATCACCAAGAGGGTTGGCTACTGGCTGGAGCGATTCGAACTCGAGGGTGCGGCCGACCGGCGCCTGGGCGGCTACTCCAAGGGGATGCGCCAGAAACTGAAGCTGGCGCAGGCGCTGGCCCATGATCCCGACGTGATCTTCCTGGACGAGCCCCTCAACGGCATGGATCCGGTCTCCCGCAAGCAGTCCATTGATCTGGTCAGGGAACTGGGCGAGGCAGGACGTACGGTGCTGGTGTCCAGCCATATCCTGCCGGAAGTCGAGACGATGACCAGTCAGATCATTCTCATCGACCGTGGCAAGGTCCTTGCCGAAGGCAGCGTCACGGATATTCGGGACAAGATACCCGAGCATCCCACGACGGTTGCGCTGGTCTCGCCGGATCCCCGGGGTCTGGCCGGTTTCCTCATCGGGCGTGACCACGTTGTCAGCGTTCAGTTGGAAGGACGTGGCCGGGTGGTGGTGCGTACGGACCACGCGGTGCTTTTCTACCGTGCCCTGCCCGACTGGATCCTGGCCAACAATCTGGCCGTGGAAGAGATACTGACTCTGGACGACAGCCTCGAGGCCGTCTTCCAGTACCTGACCGAGAGCTGATTCTACCGGTTGCGGGCGAGACAGATCGCCCCGGCCACAACCGCAGGAGCGGTATGAGCGACACGACCCACAGCCCGTTGCCCGCCGGCGATACCAGCAACGTTATCGAGGCACCCTTGCCCAGTGCCGGCGCGATTCTCTGGATCGGTTGGTACTCCATTCGGGAAATGGCCCGTCGCCGCCGGCTGATCTCTTTGGCGGCCATCAATCTGTTGCCGGTGGCGGTGGTCCTGGCCATCCGCATCTGGTTTCCCGGCGAGGGGATCACGGCCCACCAGCAACTGGCGAGCCTGACTCATGACACCTTCATTCCGTTCCTGATTCCCATCGTGGCCATGGCTGTCGGTGTCTCGGCCATCGGCGAGCAGGTGGAAGAGGGGACCATCGTTTATTTATGGACGCGTCCCATCCGCCGGCGCGCCATCTATCTGGGGCGACTGTTGGCCGCCCAGTTGGTGTCCTCGGCCCTGCTCTCGGGATCCCTGGTGCTCTGCTTCATGATCATGGTCAGCGGTGGCGCCGATATCATCACCTGGGGCTTCCTGAAGCTCTATGTGGTCACGTTCTTGATCATCGGGCTCGGAGCATTCACCTATGCGTCGCTGTTCGCGGCACTGGGAACTTGGTTCCGCAAGCCGGTGCTGCCGGCGATCCTGTTCGCCTTCGGTTGGGAGAATCTGGTCAGCAACATTCCCGCGCGGGTTCAGGAGCTGAGTCTGCGCTTCCATCTGCAGAATCTGGTCGATAGGCCGCCCGCTGCGCCGGATGATCTGCCCGGACTCCTGGGGGCCTTGCTCAACATGGCCGTCAAGCGTGACCCGGTTCCGCGGCTACAGTCGGTCTTGGTCCTGCTGATTGTCGGTCTGGTGGCCGCAGCGGTGGGAATCTGGATGTTGCGACACAAGGAAATCGAGAAGTAGTCGTGTCGAGCGAGTCGCACCGTCGAGGATCGGCCGTCGATCCGGCAGCGTTCTTCGGTTCCTCGACACTGGAGGTCGCCCGTCGACTGATCGGAGCGATTCTCCACGTCCGCAGCGCCGATGGAATTCAGGTCGCGGGCCGCATCGTCGAGGTCGAAGCCTACCGAGGCGAGGATGATCCCGCCTCCCACGCCTGGCGTGGTCCCACTCCCCGCAGCGCCATCATGTTCGGTCCGCCGGCCGTGGCCTACGTCTACCTCATCTACGGCATGCACCACTGTCTCAACTTCGTGTGCGAACCGGCGGGAACACCGGGAGCCGTGCTGATCCGGGCCCTGGAACCGGTACACGGGCGTGAACAAATGGCGCTGCGGCGGGGTAGGGGAGGCCGCAGCGGTACGGAGCGGGATCTGTGTACAGGACCCGGAAGACTCTGTCAGGCACTGGGAATAGACCTGGGTTGGAACGGGATGGCGCTTTCGGCGGGAAATGTTGAAATCGCACCGGACCGGCCGGGACGGATCTGGCTCGTACGGCCCGCGGAACCGGGGCCAGAGGTCTGCGCCACGACCCGCATCGGAATCCGACGCGGAACCGAACTGGCCTATCGGTTCGTCGATACCCACAGCGCGTGTTTGAGTCGCTGAGACTCGGTGCAACCTCCAGGTCGCCGATCCGTACAGGACCCTGGTTTGACATGGCCAAGGGGTGATGGTAGCTTCAACCGCGAATCCATTCACTATGCCAGAGGGCTCCGGTTGCTGCGGAGCTGATGTTTCCTCGATTCCGGAACCGGATGCTGTCGCTCCGGTTGCCAGTGTTCCGCCCTGTGTCAACGGGGCTAACCATCGGAGGCGTTCATGCCAGCTAGAAAACCTTTCGCGACCCTGGTAGCCGTGGCGGCCCTGCTGCTGGTGGCAGTCGGGGCCGGGGCCCAGACCTACCTCGATCTCGAGGATCAGGTGCAGGAGTTCACCCTGGAGAACGGGGTGAGGTTCATCGTCCTGGAGAACCACGACGTGCCGGTGTTCTCGTTCCGCACTTTTGTGAATGTCGGTAGCGCCAACGAGGTTCGCGGGATCACGGGACTGTCCCACATCCTTGAGCACATGGCCTTCAAGGGCACTGCTGACATCGGGACGACCAACTACAAGAAGGAAAAGAAGGCGATGGCCGTAGAGGACGTGGCCTTCGACGAGTTCAAGAAGGTCCGCTTGGCTCTCGAACCCGTGGTCGCGGGTTACGACAATCGCGTGGCCCGCATCCCCGAGGATCGGCTGGACAACTACGCTGCCGTCGAGGCCATGCTCAATGACGCGCCCGCCGACGTGTCCTTCGCCGGCACCGGCAGCGGTTCCCAGGTGACGATCATTCCCGCGGTCGGCGACGACACCGAGAGCGGCGAGGAACAGGCGCCCCGTACCTTCGACCTCCAGCAGGAAGAGTACGACGCCGTCCTGTACTACCTCGAAGAGGTCAAGGATCTGAAGGCGGAGTTCACCGCCAAGGATAAGGCCTTCGAGGATGCCAAGGACGCCGCCCGCGAGTTCGTGGTGACCAACGAGTACGGTCAGATCGTCGAGAACAACGGTGGCAACGGCCTGAATGCCTACACCAGTAGTGACGTGACTGTTTACCACTACAACCTCCCCAGCAACCGCCTCGAGTTATGGGCCTACCTCGAGGGTGGCCGCATGGCCAAGCCGGTGCTGCGCGAGTTCTACACCGAGAAGGATGGACCGGTCACCGAGGAACGCAGGATGCGGACGGACAACAGTCCCATCGGCCGGATGATCGAGCAGTTCGAGAACATCATGTTCATGGCCAACGGTTACCACCACGGTACGATCGGCTACATGTCGGACATCAACAACATCAGCCGCCAGGACTGCCAGGATTACTTCGATGCCAACTACGTGGGGTCGAACATCGTGGTCACCCTGGTCGGCGACGTGCAGTTCGACGAGGTCAAGAAGTTCGCCGAGAAGTACTTCAAGGACATTCCGGCCGGCGATCCCCAGCCAGTCGAGACCTTCGAGCCCGAACAGCTGGGTGAGAAACGTTTCGTGATGCAGGATCCTTCCCAGCCCATTTTTGCCGCCGGCTATCACATCAAGAACGTGCGGCACCCCGATTGGCCGGTTTACGAGGTCATCGCGGACGTGCTGGGCCAGGGCCGAACGAGCCGGCTCTACAAGAGCCTCGTCAAGGAACAGCAGCTGGCGATTCAGGCCATGTCCTTCGCCGGTTTCCCTGGCCAGAAGCACGACACGGGATTGATTGTTTTTGCCGTACCGTCCAAGGGCAAGACCGGCTACGACGTCGAGGAAGCGGTCTACGCCGAGATCGACAAGATCGTGGCCGAGGGGATCACCGCCGAGGAGTTGGAGGCTGTCAAGCAACGGACCCGCGCCAACTTCATTCGGGGCCTGCGCGGCAACGCCGGCATGGCCAGTCAGTTGGCCTATTACCAGACCTTCACCGGCGACTGGCGCGAACTGTTCAAGCAGGTCGAGGCCATCGACTCGGTGACCCTGGCGGACGTCAAACGCGTTGCCGCCAAGGTGTTCGACAGCAAGAACCGCACGGTCGGTATCATCGAAACCGAAGAGGACTCCTAGGGGGGACCTTTTCCTCTTGCCATCGCCCCTGCGGTGGTGGCCCTGGAAAGGAATGACCATGAAGCCAATGAACCGGAGTATGGCCTGCGCCCTCCTGGTGATCCTTCTCTTCTCGATGGTAGGTGCCGGGACTGCCCTGGCCAAGAAGCCGTGGGAGAAGATCAAGCACCCCGAACTGAACGAGATCAAGATGCCCGAGTACGAGCGGGTCGAGCTCTCCAACGGGATGATCGTCTACCTGGCCGAAGACCATAAATTCCCCCTGATCGAGCTGAGCGCGACCGTCGATGCGGGCTCCATCTACGAGGATGCGGACAAGATCGGTCTGGCGTCCATGACCGGCTCGGTGATGCGGACCGGCGGCACCGCGAGCCGCAATGGCGATGCCATCGACGAGCTGGTCGAGGCCCGTGGGCTGGCGGTCGAGACCTGGGTCGGCCAGACCAGTGGCGGCGCCTACTTGTCTGCCATGAAGGAAGACACCCAGCTGGGCCTCGAATTGCTGGCAGACATTCTCAGGCATCCCGATTTTCCCGATGACAAGATCAAGCTGGCGAAGGAAGAGCAGAAGGCCGGTATCTCCCGTCGCAACGACGACCCCGGGTCCATCGCCCGGCGCGAGGCCACGAAGGCGATCTATGGTGCGGACCATCCCCTGGCGCGGCATCCGGAGTACGACACCATCGCCGCGGTGACCCGCCAGGACATGATCGACTTCCATGCCGACTGGTTCCATCCCGACCGGATGTACCTGGTCGTCATCGGCGATTTCGAGAGCCAGGCCATGATCACCTCCCTCGAAGAGGTGTTTGCCGGCTGGGAGCAGGCGACCAAGCCTCTGCCCGCGGACCCGGAGATCCTGGATCTGCCGCGGACCGTGAACATCGTCGACAAGGATGACCTGACCCAGACGACGGTCAGGATGGGGCACAAGGGCATTCGCGCCGACAGTCCCCATTACGCGGGTGTCGTGGTCGGCAACCGGATCCTGGGCGGTGGCTTCGGCGACCGTCTGTTCAACGAGGTACGGAGCCGCCAGGGCCTGGCCTACTCGGTGGGCAGCGCCGCCGGTACCGGTTTCCGTTATCCAGGGTTGTTCTTCGCCTACACCATGACCAAGAGCGAGTCCAGCGAGAAGGCGACCCAGCTGATCCTCGACCAGATCCAGCTCATGCTGGACGAGGGTATCACCGATGAAGAGCTGCAGAACGCCAAGGACGGGATCCTCAACTCCGAGGTCTTCAGCTACGACACCAAGCGGGAGATCCTGGACCGCATGGTCATGTTCGAGCGCTATGGTTATCCCGTCGATTTCCTGCAGCAGTATCAGGCCGCGGTCAAGAATATGACCCAGGAACAGGTGCTGGCCGATGTGCAGGCCGTCTGGGATCCGGATAAGATGACGATCCTGGCCCTGGGTAACTACAAGGAGTGGGACGGGGACTTCGCCGTGTTCGGCGCCATCAACATGGTCGACATCACGATTCCCGAGCCCTCCCTGGAGATTCCCGACGCCACGCCTGAGAGCCTGGCTGCGGGACAGGAACTTCTGGCCGGCGCCATGGCTGCCGCCGGTGGCGACAAGTTCGTTGCCCTGGACAGCTACTTCGAAAAGTCGGTCCTCGAAGCGACGATCCAGGGTATGCCCATGACCTTCACCATCGAGAAAACCGTGATCTTTCCGGACAAGTCCCACACGTTGCAGAAGACTCCCTTCGGCAACATGACCGCGGTTCTGGCCGGCGACACGGGCTGGTCCAACGGTCCCATGGGCAACAAGGCCATCGAGGGTGATGAACTGCAAAGCGCCAAGGACGAGTTGAAGACCGATATCATCGGTGTCTTTCGACACCTGAACGAGTTCCAGTGCCAGGCTCTGGAGACTCGCGAGGTCGATGGCGTGACCTGTCATCCGGTGCACGTTTCGGGCATCGGTGACAGCTATCAGATCGTTTTCTTGAACGCCGCCGACAAGAGCGTCTACATGGTGCAGCAACCGGGGACCTCGCCCATGACCGGAGCTCCGGTGACTCAGAAGGTCTATGTGGACGAGTACCAGGAGATCGAGGGCTTCCACATGCCCAAGGCTTTGCGACTGCTCTACGATGACGAGTTGTTCGGCTCGTTGACCGTGGAAGAGTTCAAGGCGAATCCGAAGGTGGACATGAGCCTGTTCACGCAGTAGGTCCCAATCGGGTGGGCCTATGGCCTCCCGCTGCAAGACTTGTCTGAACCAGGTGAAGAAACGAGCCGGGCGGTCGTGATGACCGCCCGGCTTGCTGTATCGGTCCGGCTAGAAATGGAGGATCCGGACCGGCCCCGGCTGTACCAGGGCTGCATCCCGCCAGGTCGCCCGAATAGGCTCCGAAACCGGCTAATACCTGATGGCAGTTGACCTGCGCGGGCATAGCTGGTAACCTGGCGGAAAGAGAGCAAAGAATAGCTGCTTCACGGTCTACCTGAGCATATTTGAGAAGTGCGCGAGCTTCGACATGACTCAGGAGTTGTCGCCTATGAAGCAGCTATGCTTATATTATAGCACATATGATAATTCATTTTCTAGATATTTATTCTTATTGTAATAAGTCTGTTGATAATGAAATCATTCGGGGGTTGGAAGTGCAAAAAAACTTCTGTCGACGGAGTGACAGGAGCAGTTTCTGCCTGAATAAACTGGACGGTGACCGGTTATGATCGGCATTGCTGGCGCGATGCAACCTGATCCGCGCCGCACCGTAACAGGGGAATGGCTCGGGCCTCGCCGGCCGACCCGTGTATCGCCAACCTGCAGGAGGAATTCCGATGTTTCTGGTGGAAGCCATTATTGCCCTTTCGATCCTGATGGTGGTGCTGAGCGTGGGACTCCTGCTGTTGAAGTTCGCCTTTGCAATGGTGCTGCTGCCTTTCAAGCTGGTCTTCTTCCTGACCAAGGGTCTGCTGGGGCTGCTCATCGTGGTGCCGCTGCTGCTGGTCGGCGGAGTCCTGATGACGGCCATCGTGCCCCTAGGGGTGTTTCTGTTTCTGCTGCCTGTTCTCCTGCTCGGCGGTGTGGTCTGCAGTCTGACCTGCGCCTGAAACCGGGCACCTCGGAACGAATCAGCCGGGCTCTGGCCTGGCTCTGCTTGACCCTCGGTATTTTCTGGATACCGGGGGTTTCTTCGTCTGCCCAGACCTGGGAACCGGATCCGCGAGTGGTCCCCTGGACCACCATCGACCGCCTGGCGCTGCTGGCGGGGGAGTTTCCCAGGGTCGATCACCAGGTGTCCGAGGCGGAACTCGTACAGGATCTGGCTGCGGGTTTTGCGTCGCCGGAGTTCCTGTCCAGTGCTCGTGATCGGGACTGGTGGCATGCCTTCTACGAACACGGTGCCGGTGGCTGGACGTGGCACGGATGCGAGTGCAAGACCCATCCTCCCCGGGTTCGTCTCGGAGGTCGCGTACTGGCCGGTTACTCCGAACTGGGCACGCCTCTCGAATCGGAGGCCGGACTGGGCTGGGCGCCGGGTTTGAATCTGAGTCTGGAGCCGATGCTCGACTGGGCCGCCGGTCCCTGGTGGGCGTCGGTGACCGGTCGCTTCGCCGGGCGGGTTGTTCAGGGCGGGGAGTCGTTCGACTCGGACTCGACGCATCCGCTCACCTGGCCGGGCTGGTCCATTCCCACCGGTCGGGGCCAGGTCCGTGATTCCCGTCTACGCGGTGACGCTTGGGTGGCGCGAGTGCCGCGGCTGATGGGTGGTGTTCAACTTGGTGGTTGGGGGCTGAGCGCCGGTTGGTCGCCCAGACGAACCGGCCCGGGCCTGGATGAGGCTCTCGTGCTGGATGACTCCGGAGTGGCTTTCCCGGCGGTGACCGCCCGGCGCACCCGTCGCTGGGACTGGGACGGCTTCATGGGACGTCTGGCGCCCCACGATTTCATGCTCCGAACGGGACGATTGTCACAGCGGGAGGTCTACTACACCGACGAGTGGGGGCAACACCTCAAGGAAGCCCGACCGTGGTTCTTCCAGTGGTTGATCGGCTGGGAGGTCTTTCCCTGGTTGCGCACGGTGCTGACCCACACTGCCATGGCCACGGCCCGTGAGGGCACACTCTGGCCGGACCTGCTACAGATCAACTTCCCGGTCATCGGCACCACCTGGCGGGAGGCCGCCAGCGGTCCCGTCACCGACCGCATATTCGCCATCCAGCTGGAAATGCGGTGGCGTGATTCACCGGTGCCGCTGCTCCCGTCTGCTGCCGGCCGCGTGTGGTGGGACTACGGGGGCACCGATTTTCTGCCCAGCGGTCCCGGCGGCGTGATTCCCGAGATCTCGATCCCGGCCTCGGTGGCCGGCATAGAACTGATTGGCGATCAAGTGGATCTGGCTTTCGAGTACGCTGAACTGTTCCACGAGAACGCCCTCTGGTACAGCAACGGCGGTTACCCCGAAGGCTACAGCCAACAGCAATGGCTGCTGGGTGCCTCTCTGGGCGGTTCCGGAGAATCGGTCATGTTGATGGCACGGCTGCGTCCCGGCAGCTTGGCCCAGGAAGCGGAAGTGAGGATCCGGCGAGCCCGCTGGGGCCACGAGTACTCCACTCCGGGCACCGGTGAACTGATGACGGTGGCCGTGACCGTGCGCAACCGTCCCGGCGCCGGCGGCCTGCCGACCCTTCTGTACGACGACGAAGGCCGACCGCGATTGCCGCGCCGCAGTCGCTGGGAAGGAACCCTGGAATGGAACAGGGAAGAAGCCGATCGGAACGCCTTCGGTTCGACGAATCTTCCCGGTGCAAGCGCGGTGAGCGACTGGTGGCGCGTGTATGTGAAATGGAGTCCCTGAACGGTGAGCGACGATCCGCCGCCTTGGGAGGCGCTCCCACCGTTGCCGCCTGGCGGTCGGCTGTGCTAGATTGGGCCCCGTGAGTCGATACCCGGTGAAACCGTACAGCGAGCCGGGCCGGTCGTATCCGAACCCGGGAATTCAGGCCAGAGTCTTTCCCCTTGAGGTAATTCATGTCCGTACATCCCGAACCCGCCGTCTCGCACCAGGTCGAACCCTATCGGCCCGAGAACCACATTCGCATCGTGACCGCGGCATCGCTGTTCGATGGCCATGACGCGGCCATCAACATCATGCGGCGGATCCTCCAGGGCACCGGGGCCGAGGTCATCCACCTGGGCCACAACCGGTCGGTGCAAGAGATCGTGCACTGCGCCATCCAGGAGGATGCCCAGGGTATTGCCATCACGAGCTATCAGGGTGGGCATCTGGAGTACCTGAAGTACATGTACGATCTGCTGCAGGAGGCGGGAACCCGGATCAAGATTTTCGCCGGCGGCGGCGGCACCATTCTGCCCACGGAAATCGACGAGTTGCACGGGTACGGCATCGCCCGGGTCTTCTCACCCGACGACGGACGCCAGATGGGTCTGCAGGGGATGATCAACGATGTTTTGCGCCAGTGCGACTTTGCGGTGGGAGAGGCGCCGACAGCCCAGGCTCTGACCGGCGAGGGCGATCTGGCGGCGCGTCTCGAAAATCTCTCGTCACGGGACCCGCGGGCGCTGGGACGCCTGATCTCGGTGGCCGAGAACCACCCGGACCAGGGTGATGAACTGATGCGAGCGGTCGCATCGAGTGGAGCCAAGAACAGCGGTCAGAAGATCATCCCCGTGCTCGGCATCACCGGCACCGGCGGTGCCGGTAAGTCTTCCCTGGTAGACGAACTGGTCCGCCGTTTCCTGGCCGATTTTCCCGAAAAGACCATGGCTATCGTGTCGGTCGATCCTTCGCGCCGGCGCAGCGGTGGGGCGCTGCTGGGCGACCGAATCCGGATGAACGCCATCGATGACCCGCGGGTCTACATGCGTTCACTGGCCACCCGGCAATCCAACCTGGCCCTGTCCAAGTACGTGCGCCAGAGCATCGAGATCTGCAAGGCGGCGGGTTTCGACCTGGTCATCGTCGAGACCAGCGGGATCGGCCAGAGCGATACCGAGATCACCGAGCACTCGGATGTCGCCCTCTACGTCATGACCGCCGAGTACGGCGCGGCGACCCAGCTCGAGAAGATCGACATGCTAGACTTCGCCGATATCATCGCCATCAACAAGTTCGATCACCGGGGTAGCCTGGACGCGCTGCGGGACGTGCGCAAGCAGTACCGGCGCAACCACAATCTCTTCGAGGCCGAGGACGACCAGCTGCCGGTGTACGGCACCATCGCTTCCCAGTTCAACGACCCGGGCATGAACACGCTTTACCGCGCCCTGATGAACCGCCTGGTCGAGCGCACCGAGGCGCCTCTCGAGTCGACCTACGAGGTCACCGAGGGCATGCGCCAGCGGGCCTTCGTGATTCCTCCCGAGCGCACCCGCTACCTTTCGGAGATCGTCGAATCGAGCCGCCGTTACGACGAGTTCGTGGCCCGGCAGAGCGCCCTGGCCCGCCGCCTGTATCAGCTGCACGGCACCATCGATCTACTGCGCCAGAACATCGGGCGCAAGACCATCGAAGTGGTCGAGCCCGGGGAGAGGGCCCAGGGCACGGTGACGGCCATCGAGCACGTTGCAGGCGAGCCGGATTACCTGAAGGACCTGGTCGACCTGTACGGCGAGCTGGAGCAGAAGCTGGAACCGACCTGCCGGGAACAGGTGCAGCAATGGCCGGCCCTGGTGGATCGCTACCGGGCGGACAAGTACGTGTTCAAGATTCGCGACAAGGTGCTGGAACAGGACCTGTATCGCGAGTCGTTGAGCCACACCCGTATTCCCCGGGTCTGCCTGCCCCGCTATGAGGACTGGGGCGACATCCTGCGATGGGTGCTGACCGAGAACGTGCCCGGCTTCTTCCCCTTCGCCGCGGGGGTGTTTCCCCTCAAGCGTCAGGGCGAGGATCCGACCCGCATGTTCGCCGGTGAGGGCGGCCCCGAGCGTACCAACCGTCGTTTTCATTACGTATCGCTGGGCATGCCCGCGGCCCGGCTGTCGACCGCCTTCGACTCGGTGACTCTCTATGGCGAGGATCCGGATCGGCGCCCTGATATTTACGGCAAGGTGGGCAATAGCGGCGTGAGTATCGCCACGGTGGACGATGCCAAGAAGCTCTACTCGGGCTTCGATCTGGCTGATCCCAAGACCTCCGTGTCCATGACCATCAACGGCCCGGCGCCCATGATGCTGGCGTTCTTCATGAATGCGGCCATCGACCAGGGCTGCGAGAAATACATCCGGGCCAACGGTCTCGAGGATGAGGTGCGAGGGAAGATCGAGGCGATCTACCAGGCGAAGGGTGTGCCGTGCCCCGAGTACCGCGGCGAGTTGCCGGAGGGCAACAGCGGATTGGGCCTGATGCTGCTGGGCGTCAGCGGCGACCAGGTGTTGCCCCGCGACGTGTACGAGCAGATCAAGGCTGACACCCTGTGCGCGGTGCGCGGCACCGTACAGGCGGACATCCTGAAAGAGGACCAGGCCCAGAACACCTGCATCTTTTCCACCGAGTTCGCCCTGCGCATGATGGGGGACATCCAGCAATACTTCATCGACCGGCAGATCCGGAATTTCTACTCGGTGTCCATCAGTGGCTACCACATCGCCGAAGCCGGGGCCAATCCCATCAGTCAGCTGGCGTTCACGCTGGCCAATGGCTTCACCTTCGTGGAGTATTACCTGTCCCGGGGTATGCCCATCGACAGCTTCGCTCCCAACCTGTCGTTCTTCTTCAGCAATGGCATGGACCCCGAGTACTCGGTCCTGGGCCGGGTCGCCCGTCGCATCTGGGCCAAGGCCATGAAACACAAGTACGGGGGCAACGAGCGTAGCCAGAAGCTGAAGTACCACATCCAGACCTCCGGCCGCAGCCTGCACGCCCAGGAGATCGCGTTCAACGATATCCGCACCACGCTGCAGGCCTTGTACGCCATCTACGACAACTGCAATTCCCTGCACACCAATGCCTACGACGAGGCCATCACCACGCCCACCGAGGAGAGCGTGCGCCGGGCCATGGCCATCCAGCTGATCATCAACAAGGAGTTGGGGCTGGCCCAGAACGAGAATCCGTTGCAAGGCGCCTTCATCGTCGAGGAGCTGACCGACCTGGTGGAAGAGGCGGTGCTCACGGAGTTCCAGTCCCTCAGCGAGCGCGGAGGCGTGCTGGGCGCCATGGAGCGCATGTACCAGCGCACCCGCATTCAGGAGGAATCCCTACACTACGAGTCGCGCAAGCACAGTGGTTCGCTGCCCATCATCGGTGTCAATACCTACCTGGATCCCGCGGGTTCTCCCACGATCATTCCCGAGGAGGTGATCCGTTCCACCGACCAGGAGAAGGCTTTCGCCATCGAGACCCTGGAGGCCTTCAAGGCGCGCAACGCCGAAGCGGCTCCGGCGGCGTTGAAAGCGTTGCAGACCGCGGCGGTGGAACACGACAACACCTTCATCGCATTGATGGAAGCGGGAAAGGTCTGTACGCTGGGCGAGATTTCCGGCGCACTGTACCAGGTGGGGGGACAGTACCGGCGGAATATGTGACTCAGGCTCGCGGATCGAGTGCGCCGATCACTGCCGCGAAGCGGCTGGCCCCGGGGCCATCGCGCCGGTAGCTCGGGTAATCTGATGTGCAGATCGTACACGTGTCCGCCCGGTGGATGTTTGTTGCCGGGATACCGGCTTCGATCATCAAGGTAGAGTTGGCCTGCCAAAGATCCAGTATCAATCGGCCGTTCCGTTCCCCGAACCAGGAGTCGGCCAGTTCATTGTACCGCGCTGCCATCGCCATCCGAACCTCTGTACCCACCTCGTAACAGCAAGGGCCCGCCGAAGGACAGATGAAGGCCGTCATGCGGTGGGGTGAGGCGCCGGCTGTGGCGAGGGCTTCCAGCAGATTCGTGGTGACGCCCGCCAGGGTCGAGCGCCACGAAGCGTGGGCGAAACCCCAGATTCCTGTTCCGTCATCCCGGCGGCAGGCGATCAGGATCAAAGGACAGTCGGCGCTGCGGCCGGCGACACCCAGGCCGGGTCGATCGGTCCAGAGGGCGTCGGCCTCGCCGATGCAGCCGGGGACCTCGGCCTTCAGGACGGTGGCGCCGTGGATCTGCTTGGCCCAGGCCACCGCCGTCAAGTCGACCACTTCGGTCAGTTCACCCATGGCCTCGGATTGGCGGTCGGACACGGGGTCGGGATAGAAGTCGGGACCGCGTCCGTTGGTCCAGCCGTGGGGCCAGCCCTCGGCAGCCAGCGCCTGGCTGGTCTTGAGCCAGGGGATCCTGTAGGGCGGACGCCAGAGATCGATCATGGTCGCTCCCGGCCGTTCACGCCGGATCCGGTACGGCCCAGGTACTTGCGGATCTTGCGGCGGGTCGCTCCGTCCTGGGGCATCCAGACCGCCGGCTGATCGGAGTACCAGGGTTCAGCCGAAGACAGCACGAAGAGCGGCTCCTCGCCGCTGGCCAGGATCGCCGCCACCCGCTCGGCGACCTGAGCTTCTTGCCGCCGGGCGTCGCGGATCGTGTTCTGCCAACCGGCGGGCTCACTGCCGATCAGCAACACAGCCAGGCCAGCCAGAGCCGTGGTGATGATCCAGGTTGGCAGCAATCGCCGGGCGGTGTTGCTCCGCCGCGGCACCAAACCGACCAGCGCCACCAGGAGGATCGCCGACTCCCAGAGCAGGATCGGCAACAGCACCAGCAGGTGCCTCAGGTTGTGATCAAAGAGAGAGTACTGGGCGATGGCCAGAGCCAACGTGACCCCCGCCAACGCAATGGGACCCGTCGCGAACGGAGTCACCATTTCGACCGCAGGTTCAGAAAGCCGCCGCCGTCGCCTGATCAACCACACCAGCCCCGCCGCCGGCCACAGGGCGAGCACCGGCCAGGGCAGCAGGCCCCCGAGTTGAAAGGCGAAGAAGCGAAATCCCCGCGCGATCTTGCGCAGCAGCGGCAGCGGATCTTCGGTCAGTGACCGCAGCAGAGGTTGAGGCTCCAACTGGCGGTACACCGAGTAGTCGGGCCAGGCGGCGGTCATCTTCACGTGTTCGGCATGGCTCTGGAGAGCGAAGAAGGGTTGACCGGAGACCCGTGCGTTGCGAATCAGCCAGGGCGTCATCACGATCAAAGCGGTGCACACGGCCGGCAGCCAGAAGCGGCGTTTCCGCCGCCTGATCGACCACCACACCAATGGCACCCAGAACAATTCGAGGCGCACCAGTACCAGTGCTCCAACTAGTAGTCCGTCGACCACACCTCGCTCCGGTCCGCTGCCGCGGGCCCGCAACCACAGCACGAACAGCAGCATCGAGCACGCCAGTTCATCGAATCCCCAGTCGACGGCATAGGCCAGCATGGGGTTGGCGGCCAGCAACACCATCCAGGGGCCGACTGCAGGCCAGCGTCCCAGACGCCAGAGCATGGCAGCACCGACACCGGCCAAGAGAGCCAGACTCGACCACTGGAAACGGCGTGCCGCCGCCACGGTCTCTGCGGGATCGCCGTCGCTCAGGAGATAGGGGACCGTCAGCAGCAGTCCAAAGCCCGGTTGGCGATGGATCAACGGCTGGGGCAACTCCCGGGCAAAGGGAAAGGCGAATGACAGGGGGTAGGCGATGTCGGTCCGGAAGCCCTCGCCCCGGGCGATGTGGCGCGCGACGCTGAGATGGGTGTAGAGATCACTGGTGGCCAGAATCGGGCGCGGTCGATGAGTGGGAACCCAGACCGCGGCAAAAAGAAGGGCGGCCAGGAGGCCGCCCAGCAGAATCGCGCGCCACCCGGTCCGAGGATCCGGTGCGTGCCGGGAATCGCTGCCGTCTGTCGTCTTCAACGGCCGCCGGCTCAGTTGCCGCGGCTGCCGGGTTTGACGACCTCGACGCCCTGCTTGCACAGGGGGCAGTCGTCGGCTGCCCAGGTTTCGACCTTCACCTTGGCCAGGGACCACAGGGGCAAGGGCAACTCCACATCACCACTGGTGCGGTCGATGATGCTCGTCAAACCGGTCACTTCGCCTCCGGCCGCCTCCACCGCTGCGACGACTTCCAGCAGACTCGTGCCCCGGGTGACCACGTCCTCGGCGATGATCACCTTCTCGCCACCGACAATCTCGAAGCCGCGGCGAATCATCATCTCCCCGTCTTTTCGCTCACTGAAGACGAAGCGTCGGCCCAGGGCTCGAGCCACCTCGTGACCGACGAGGATTCCGCCCAGAGCAGGGCTGACCACCAGGTCGCAGGGAGTCTCGTTGAACAGATCCGCCATGGCGGCACCCAGTTCCCGGGCCAGTTCGGGAAACTGCAGGATGCGGGCACACTGGAAGTAGGTATCGCTGTGGCGCCCGCTGCTGAGCAGGAAGTGTCCCTGGTGCAGGGCGCCGAGTTCCGACATTAGGTCGAGGACTTGTTTCTCGGTCATGGTTCGCTACTCTCCTTGCTGATTCGTTGGGGGCCTGCTACCGGCCCATCTCCGCGGCGATGGCTGCCAGGGCGGCGGCGGGATCATCGGCCCGGGTGATGGGTCGGCCAATGACCAGGAAGTCCGCTCCCGCTGCCACGGCCATCGACGGCGTCGTGACCCGGTGCTGGTCGTCCACGCTGCTGCCGGAAGGCCGGATGCCCGGGGTCACCACCAGGGGATCGGGACCCACCGCCTCGCGGAGGCGAGGCAGATCGGCGGCGGAACAGACCAGACCGTCGCAGCCGCAATCCCAGGCCAGCTTGGCCAGACGCTCCACCCGCTCCTGCAGGGAGTCGGCGGAGGGACTGACCTCGGTCATCTCCTCTTCCGACAAACTGGTCAGGATGGTGACGGCCAGCAAGGCCGGACGCCGGCCGCTCGCGGCAGCGGGGCTGGTAGCCAGGGCTTCCGCCGCGGCGGTCAACGCGCCTCGTCCCGCCGATGCGTGGACGGTGCACAGGTCGGCACCCAGATCGGCGGCCACCCGCGCCGCCGAGGCGACGGTGTTGGGAATGTCGTGGTACTTGAGATCCAGGAAGATGTCCCGTTGCAACGCCTTGAGATCTCGAATGACCTCGGGGCCGGCGGCGGAATAGAGCTCCAGACCCACCTTGACGAAGCCGCCGGCGGTGCCCAGGCGACCGGCCAGGGCTACGGCCTGTTCGCGCCCGGGCACATCCAGGGCGGTGATGATGCGCCGGCTCGCCGGCAGAGATCGCAACTGTGCAATGAGTGCAGTTCTGTCCATGACTCCTCAACCCGTTTGCTGTTCCGTGATTTGCCTTGCCGCCGCAGGCCGTTTCTTACTACCCTTCTAACAGCCGCCGGGCCGGATTGCAAATCCATTTCCCTCGACCAGGGAACGGGCTTGGCGCCGTACTGTATCTGTTGCCTGCTTGGCTCCCGGTTTCGTCGCTGCGGCCGGACCGGTCCCGACCATTCGAGAAAGGTTGTCGTTTTGCTGGATCGTAAATTCCTTCGCGAGAATCGCGAATTGGTGACCCATGCTGTGTCCGCCAAGAACGAGTCGGTCGATATCGACGCCTACTACGACAAGGACGCCGAGCGCCGGGCCGCGTTGCAGCAGACCGAGACCCTTCAGGCGGAGGCCAACCGGGCCAACAAGGCCATCAGCGAGCAGAAGAAAGCGGGCGAAGACGCTTCGGCGGCCATTGCGGCCATGAAGGAGGTCGCCGGCCGGGTCAAGGATCTGAAAGCCCGCGCCGCCGAACTGGAGGATGAAGTCGAGACTCTCTACCTGCAGATCCCGAATATCCCCCACGAATCGGTCCCTGTCGGCGGTGAGGAAGACAACGAGATCGTCCGTACCTGGGGCGAGATACCCGAAGTCGATTTCACGGTCATGCCCCACTGGGACATCGCCTCCGAGCTGGGAATCTTTCATCCCGAGCGTGCCAGCCGCATGAGCGGCAGCGGTTTCACAGTGCTATCGGGTGCCGGTGCGAGGTTGGAACGAGCCCTCATCAACTGGTTCATCGACGTCCATCTGGAGCAGGGATACACCGAATTCAACGTACCCTACCTGGTGGGTCGCAAGGCCATGACCGGGACGGGTCAGCTGCCCAAGCTGGCCGAGGACATGTACCACTGCCAGGTGGACGACCTGTTCCTGATCCCCACGGCCGAAGTCTCGGTGACCAACGTCCACATGGGTGATACCCTGGCCGCTGCCGACCTGCCCCTGAAGTACGTGGCCTGTTCGCCCTGTTTCCGGCGGGAAGCCGGGGCCGCTGGCAAGGACACTCGCGGGCTGTTGCGGGTCCATCAGTTCAACAAAGTGGAGATGGTGAAATTCGTGAAGCCCGAGACCTCCTGGGACGAGCTTGAAGCCCTGACCGCCGATGCCGAAGAGCTGTTGCAGAAGCTGGAACTGCCCTACCGGGTGCTGACCCTGGCCAGCGGGGATCTCAGTTTCGCCGCCGCCAAATGCTACGACCTGGAGGTCTGGTCCGCCGGTGTGGAACGCTGGCTCGAGGTGTCCTCCTGCAGCAACTTCGGGGATTTTCAGGCGCGTAGGACCGGTATCCGCTACAAGGGCGAGGGCGCCAAGGGATTTCTGCACACCATCAACGGTTCGGGATTGGCCCTGCCGCGGATCATGGTGGCTATCATGGAGAACTACCAGACCGGCGACGGCCGGATCCGGGTTCCCGAGGTTCTGGTGCCCTACATGGGCGGGATGGAGACCATCGGCTAGATGGGCTGGATCGCGCGAAACATCATCTTTCGCAAATTGCGCAGGCGCTACCTGTTCAATATCTACCTGCTGGTCGGCAGTGTGAGCATCGTGGTGGCCACCACGGTTTTCACCATTCGGGTATCCCGGAGCGTCGAGCACCAGAGCCACTTGACGACGCGCCTCTTCTCGGACCTGGCCAGCCGACTCCTGGCGGGCAACGTGCAGGACGCCGACCCGGTCATCGATACCATCAAGGAGATCGAGGTCCCGTTCATCATCACCGACAACGCGGGCCGTCCCATCATGTGGAACGAGCCGGTGGTCGGTATTCCGGTCCCCAGCCTGCAGTTGCTGTTGCGGGAGAATCCGTCGCGGCCCACCAACCCGGCCGTGATGGAGATCCTTTCCCTGGCCGAGGAGTTCGACCAGATGCAGGAACCGTTTGCCATCGTGGCCCCGGACGGCAAGCGGCTCGGCACCCTGCACTACGGACAGTCGGCCCTGAGTCTGCGCATTCGCTGGATGCCCTATCTCGAGTTGATGATCATGGCCCTGTTCTTCCTGGTGATCGTCTGGGCCCTGCAGAGCAAGAAGGAAGCCGAGCAGAAAGCGCTGTTCGCGGGAATGGCCAAGGAAACCGCCCACCAGCTGGGTACGCCGCTGACCTCGATCATGGGCTGGACGGCGCTGCTGGAGGAACGGGTGGGCAAGTCCGACGACGTGATCGTCGAGTTGAACCGGGACATCAATCGCCTCGGCATGATCTCGGCGCGCTTCAGCCAGATCGGTTCGCTGCCCCAGCTGGAGGATACGGACCTGAACGAGGTGGTGGATGAGGCTGTGGGGTACTTCCGCCGCCGCTTGCCTCACCTGGGAGGTCGGGTCCAGCTACGCCGCGAAGGGGCGATCACCGGCGAGGTGCAGATCAATCGGGACCTGCTGGGCTGGGTGCTGGAGAACCTGATCAAAAATGGTATCGACGCCCTGAACGAGGGCAAGGGCACCATAACCCTGCACCTGTCCGATCCACCGGAGGGTGGCGCCCAGTTGCTCATCTCCGATACGGGCAAGGGTATTCCGGCGCGGGTCGGGAACAAGATCTTCGAGCCGGGTTTCACCACCAAGAAACGCGGCTGGGGAATGGGACTGGCACTGGTGCGACGCATCGTCACCGAGTATCATGGCGGTCGCATCGTCATCGATTCCACCAGTAGCCACGGTACGACCTTCAAGGTGACCCTGCCTACGGCGCCGTCCGCCGGTAGCGACAGTATCTCCGCAGCGACGACCGATTCCTGAACACAAGGAGCCCCAAGTTGGCTTTCAAGATTCTCTGGGTTGATGACAATATCGAGGAACTGAAATCCCACCTCGTGTATCTGGGAGAGAAGGGCTATGAGGTCGATGGCGTGACCAACGGCACCGACGCCCTGGCCGTGATGAAGACCAAGAATTTCGACGGGATCCTGCTGGACGAGATGATGCCGGGCATGGGAGGGCTGGAGACCCTCGAGGAGATCCGCAAGCTCAACCAGCACATCCCGGTGATCATGATCACCAAGAGCGAGGCCGAGGACCTCATGACCCGGGCCATCGGCAAGCGGATCGACGACTACCTGGTCAAGCCTGTCTCGCCGTTGCAGATCCTTTCGGCGCTGAAGCGGCAGCTCGAGGCCCGCCGCCTCACCGGTGAAGAAGTGACCCGCAATTACATGAACAACTTCATGGCGGTCGGTGACCGGATCGCTACCGCCAAGAGCCCGGCGGACTGGGAGGGTATCTACGAGGACCTAGTGACCTGGGGCATGGATCTCTTCGAGTACAGCGATCACGGCTTGCTGGAAACCCACACCGAACAGATGACCGCCGCCAATCTCGTCTTCGGCAAGTATGTGCGGGAGAGATACCGGGATTGGCTGTTCGCCGATGGTGACACAGGCGTCGGTACCCCGGGCCAGGACAGCGGTGAAGACGCGGTGCCGATGCTGAGTCCCCGCGTATTCGAGACCTTGGTCGAGCCCGAGATCGCCGGCAGCCGACAGGTGTTCTGGATCGTCATCGATTGCATGCGGCAGGACCAGTTGCGGATGATCGAGCCACTCCTCGAACCCTACTTTCACATCGAAAGACGCAACTACTGGTCAATTCTGCCCACGGCTACCCCCTATGCACGCAACGCCTTGTTTGCGGGGCTCTATCCTCTGGATATCGCCGAGGGCTATCCCAACTGGTGGACAGACAGCGCGTCCCACGAAGGCAGTCGCAATGCCTACGAAAACGAGTTGCTCGGCGAATTGTTGAACCGTACCGGCAGTGCGGCGGCCGGCAGCATGAAGTATTACAAGATATCCGATGCTCGGGACACCGACCCCCTGCACAGAAACCTGGGCTCCCTGGGGGACACGCGATTGGTGGCGGCGGTCTACAATTTCCTGGACATCATGGCCCATGGTCGCAGCCAGAATCGGATCCTCAAGGAACTGGCCCCGGACGAGGCCGCGTTTCGCACCCTGATGCGTACCTGGTTCGAACACTCGAAGCTCTTCGATGTCATCAAGAGCATGGCTCGTAAGGACTGCACCGTGATCCTGACCACGGACCACGGTTCCATGCTCTGTCGGCGTTCGCTGCAGATACGCGGCAACCGCGATACGAGCAGCAACGTGCGCTACAAGTTCGGAGATAATCTGGGTGTCGAGCAGGACAACATCATGCTCATGAAGAATCCGGAGGACTACCGGTTGCCGCGCCAATCTTCCATCGAGAACTACGTGGTGACCTCGGACAACTACTACCTGGTGTATCCGACGAATTTCCACGAGTACGAACGCCTGTACCGGGACAGCTTCCAGCACGGTGGCATCAGCCTCGAAGAGATGATCTGTCCCTACGTTACCCTGCGGCCGAGGTAGAAGTAGTGGCTGGCGCGGATCAGATTCCCGGGTTGCCCCGGGCGGAGGAATTCCCTCTCGCCGTAACGGTGGGCGATCCCGATCAAACCCAACAGCTGGGACGGCAGGTGGCCGACCTGCTGGTCGGAGGCGAGATCATCTTGCTTCACGGCCCGCTGGGCGCGGGTAAGACCTGTTTCACTCAAGGCGTTTGCGCCGGTCTGGACGTCACCGACGAAGTGGTCTCTCCGACCTTCACCCTGGTCAATACCTACGGCGGTCGGTTGAAGGTCCACCATCTCGATTTCTACCGGGTGGAGGCAGGTGACAGCCTGGAGGATATCGGGGTGCCGGCCATCGTGGACGAGGTTCTCGACGGCGGCGCGGTGGCCTTGGTCGAATGGCCTGCGCCGTTGCTGGACGAGCTGGGCCCGCGGCAACGACGCCTGGAATTGCTGGCCTTACCGGGCAGGAAGAGCTCCGAGCGCACCTGGCACCTGCGGGGAACGCCGGATATTCCGGAAGCCTGGAACCGGTTGTTCGCCCGCCCGACCGACGGTGAGGAGTAGATCGTGCTCAACCTGGCCTTCGACACGGCCACGACCTGGGGCCGCTTCGCTCTGGCCGACGACGACCGGTTGCTCGAGTACCGGCCGTTCAACGTATCGGGAAACTATGCCGATGCCCTCCTGCCCGTGATCCAGGAAATGCTCGAGGCTCAGGGCCGCTGCCAACAGGAGCTGGCCACCATCGGGGTGACGCTCGGGCCCGGCAGTTTCACGGGCGTGCGGATCGGAGTGGCCACCGCCAAGAGCCTGGCCTGGGGACTGGGTTGCGAGCTGGTGGCCGTCGGTTCCCTGGAGGCCATGGCCGCCGCTCTGCTTGCCGAACACCCCGAGGCGAACCTGGCGGTGCCGGTGCTCGACGCCCGCCGCGGCGAGGTATACAGCGGTCTCTTTCAGCGGGCCGGCAACTGGGTCCAGCCGGTGTTGTCCGCTGCCGCCAGCGATCCCTCGGCCTGGTGGTCTCAGCTCATTGCGACAGTGGACGACCCGGATGCTCCCGTGTACGGAGGCGATGGAACAGCCCTCTTGCTGGGACAGGGCGACGGATTGCGGCCGGAGCTGAGCGGTTTGGGTGAACCGGTGCAGCGGCGCTGGTCGGCGGCTCATCCTCCCACGGCCCGGGCACTGGTCCTGGCTCTGCACCGGGGGAGCGAGGCTGACCCGGGATTGCCACGAATTCATCCCTTCGCCCTGGTGCCCGACTATCTGCGTGGATCCGACGCCGAGTTGAAACGCGACCTCGACCTGACGCCACGGACACCCAGCGATGACATCAGTATCCACCGCACCGAGGAGGGACCGGCCGGATGACCGCTGCTCCGGCAGTCACCGTGCGCTTGGGATCGCCGCTGGACCTCCGAGCCGTGGCGCAGATCGAGCAGCGTAGCTTCAGTGACGCCTGGTCTCTGGAGGCTTTGTACGGCGAATTGTGTCCGGACAACCTGCGGCTGCCGCTGGTCGCTGAGCTGGAGGACGAAGTCTGTGGCTATCTGATGGCCTGGCGGGTCGTGGACCAGCTCCACATCCTGAACATTGCGGCGGATCCGCAGATCCGCCGACGGGGCATCGGTTCGGCCCTACTGGTGGCGGCAGCTCGGGAGGCCTCGGCCTCGGGGCTGCGGGAGTTGACCCTCGAAGTACGCCGCAGCAACCAGGCAGCCCGGGCCTTCTACAGGGGCCACGGCCTGTCCGAAACGGGATTGAGGCCAGGCTACTACACTGATACCGGCGAAGACGCGATCATCATGGCCGGCCCTGTCGCGGGTATTGGTGGCGAATGAATCGCGACCCCCGGCATCCGCGCGGTAGCGACCCGGGTATGACAGGCGGGCCGGGGCAACCGAAAAAGGTTGTCCGCGGGGGGTGAAACGGGCTAGTTTAGCCCAGAATGCGTGCGAATTTCCCGAACGGCCCGCTACGGGCTGTTTTCGGTTACCAAGGAGGACGCCGTGTCCTGGTTGACAGAGGCCGCCAAGGGCATCAAAGCCCTGACCAGCCAAAAAACCGACATCCCCGACAATCTGTGGCGCAAGTGCCCCAAGTGTTCGGAGGTGCTTTACCACCGCGAACTGGATCGGAACCTCTGGGTGTGCGGAGCCTGCGGGCACCATCTGCCCTTTACCACCGAGCAGTACATCGAGCTGCTCTTCGACGAAGGATCCTGGCAGGAGACCCATCGGGGAATCGTCAGCACCGACGCTCTCGATTTCAAGGACTCCAAGCGCTACCGAGATCGGATCAAGGCCAGCCGGCAGAAGACCGGCAAGGAGGACGCGGTGGTCACCGGTCGGGCGACCGTGGGCCGGGTACCGGTTTCGGTGTCCATCATGGATTTCTCCTTCATGGGCGGAAGCATGGGTTCGGTGGTAGGCGAGAAGATCGCCAGGGCCCTGCTGGACTCGCTTCGCTACCGCGAAGCGGCGATCATTTTGAGCCGCAGCGGCGGAGCACGGATGCAGGAGTCCTTGCTCTCGTTGATGCAGATGGCCAAGACGAGCGCAGTGCTGGCCCGACTGCGCAAAGAAGGGATTCCCTTCATCTCCATCCTGACGAATCCGACCACCGGCGGAGTGACTGCCAGCTATGCAACCCTGGGTGACATAAACGTGGCCGAACCCGGTGCCCTGATCGGCTTTGCCGGTCCTCGGGTGATCAAGCAGACCATCGGTGGCGATCTGCCCGAAGGGTTCCAGTCCTCGGAGTTTCTGCTCGAGCACGGGATGGTGGACGTCATCGTCGAACGCCGGTTGCTGAAGAGCACCCTGGAAACGACCCTGCACTGGTTTGTCGACGGACGGGATGTCTCGGTTCGTCGCCCGCCCCGGGGCTGAGCCGCCATGGCCCTGGGCAGACCCCGCCGCAGCGGGGATCCCACCCACCCCGGCGAGCCCGGCGTGGGGATCGATCTCGCCCCTCCATTTGTGGCCGAAGACGAGGCGACCCGCTGGCTGTTCAGCCTGAACAGATTTGGCATTCGGCCGGGATTGCAGCGCATTCGGGGACTGCTCGACGATCTGGGCAATCCCGAGCAGGACCTCCAGACAATCGTGACTGCCGGAACCAACGGCAAAGGCAGCACGACCCGGGTTCTGGCCTGCCTGTTGCAAGCTGCCGGCCACAAGGTGCTGACCTATACCAGTCCCCACCTGTTGCGGGTCTACGAACGCATCTCCATCGACGACCACCCCGTGTCAGGAGAGGATTTTGCAGCGCGGGTTGCGGTCATCCGGCCTCTGGTGGAGAAGCATGAGGCCTCGTGGTTCGAAACCCTCACGGCGCTGGCTATCCAGATCGCCAGGGACGAGCAGGTCGATATCGTTTGCTGCGAAGTCGGGCTGGGAGGGCGCCTGGATGCCACCAACGCCCTGCCCTCCATAGCCACCCTGCTGACCACCGTAGGGCTGGATCACCAGCACATCCTGGGTGAAAGCTTGGAGCTGATCGCAGCCGAGAAGCTGGGATTGCTCAAGCCCGGCGTGCCTCTGTTCTGCGGTGTGGACGAGTCCCTGCGGGGGCAAGTCTTCCGCCAGGCCGTCATCGTCGGCTGTCCCGCCTATTTCCTGGATGAACTGGGAAACTGGGGGCTGAATCCGGCCGGTGACCGTCTGCCTGGAGGGACCTGGGAGCTGGCCTTGCGCGATCGCGTGTATTCCGGGCTGCCCGAGTCGGGCACCGGAGCGTTACGGCGCAATACCGCGCTGGCATTGTTGGCTCTGACCGAACTGGAAAACAGCGGTCGTTTCGGACTGTTGCCGACGGATGTACCGTCAGCCTTGCGGAATCTTTTTCTGCCGGGTCGGTACCAGACGGTCCTGACCGAGCCGGACTGGATTTTCGATACGGCTCACAACGCCCAGGCCCTGGACCAGGCCGTGGGTGAGTTCCTGGCCGGGACGGTGCCGGGGCGCCGCGCGGTGCTGTTCGGTGCCATGCATGATAAAGGATTGTCGCCGAACATGGGGTCTTTGTTGCGGAGGTGCGACAAGGTGCTGGGAGCCCCGGTGTCGCTGCCCCGCTCACGGTCCGTCGCCGAGCTGGGCGAGTTGTTCGAATTGTGGAAACTGGACCCCGGGATTTGGACGAATTCGACGACGGCTTCCGCGTCGGGATGTACCGTGGCGCCGACCCTGGATACGGCATTGCGCCACCTGGCCCGCTGGTGCCGGGAGGGAGACCGGGTCCTGGTCACCGGAAGCTGTTTCATGGTAGCCGAAGTTCTGCATCGATTGGGCTTCACCGATCTGGCGGACACCCGTCAGCCGGTTCCCGCGGCGAAGGTACTTGGGGGACTGGTCGAAACAAGCGGCTGAAACGCGAAGGAGCGATGTTGGCAGCTGATCTATTCCTCGGAGCCGATGCCGGGGGCACAGGCATCAAATATGTAGTGACCCACCGCGACGGTCGCGTGCTCGCTCGCGACGAGGTTCCCACCTCTGCAACGGACCTGGCCGGATCCATGGCGCGACTCACCGCTGCGGCGAGCCGGACGATACGGGAGCTGTTTTCCGCCGGGGCGACTTCCGCATCTGTAGATTTGCTGGCGGGAGTGGGACTGGCCTGTGCCGGCATCGTCGATCCTCGACGCGGCACTCTGGGGCGCTCTCCCAATCTTCCCGGCTGGGAAAACAACGATCTTGCCGCTGCTCTGCGTACAGCCTTCCCGGAGCTGCCGACGGCATTGGTCAACGATGTCAACGGTGCCCTCTACGGTGAGTTCAAGGCCGGCGCGGGCAGGGGTTGCCGGAATTTGGTGATGGTCGCCCTGGGTACCGGTGTCGGCGGCGGCGTCATCGTCGATGGGGAACTGCTGGTCGGAGCCCACTACGGTGCGGGAGAGGTCGGACACATGGTGCTCGACGTCCAGGGACCGATATGTACCTGTGGCGGCAGAGGTTGTTTGGAATCCTGGGCCGGGAGCACTGCCCTGAGGCGGCGCGCCCGGGAACTGGTCGCCACCGGCACGGCTTCCGAAGCCCTGACCCACCTGGTCAAAGGCGACAGCGAGGCCCTGACTCCCCGGGCCCTGGCACGTCTGGCCGAGACGGGCGATGAGCAGGCCAACGAACTGTTCGCTGCTGCCGGTCGTCGGCTGGGACAAGCGGTTGCCATTCTGGTCAATGTCCTGGATCCGGACCGGGTGATCATCGGTGGGGGCGTGGCACAGGCCGGGGACCTGCTCCTGGAGCCCTGTCGGCAGACGGCTCCGAGCATGATCATGGCCACCGACGCCGCCCAGGTTCCCATCGTACAGGCTGAACTGGGACCCCACGCCGCAGCTGTGGGCGCCGCCTGTCTGGCCCGGGAACAGGAGCGGGCAGGCTGATGGCCCGATCCGGCAGGAAATGTGACCGTTCCTACGGTGCCGGACCTGCCTGGCGACGGCTGCTGGTAATAGGGAGTCTGGTGGCGTTGGGCAGCCTCCTGCTACTCGATGCGACCGAT